>Ga0256845_1003391_pt1 | contig 10831 bp, 15 predicted proteins | sample RiftiametaG_FD_189101 | JGI IMG/M metagenome (GOLD analysis project Ga0256845, IMG submission 189101) | Tube worm associated microbial communities from hydrothermal vent at the East Pacific Rise, Pacific Ocean - Riftia | ecosystem: Host-associated > Annelida > Integument > Unclassified ... | reverse complement strand
AATTAGTAATCTTGGGATGTTAAAATTGTCATTTAATAAGGTCTTCATCTTTTTGCCAATGTCCGTCATCTGTTCAAAGCTGTCAGCCTGGCGGATATAGATCCATTTGAAAATCTGTTTTGCCCTGAATGGTCGAATGCCGTGCTCTTCAAGCCATTGGGCAAGCTCCTCCCGGGAAAAATTTAAAATATCCTTCATAAATATAAGCTCTCAAATTGTAATAATCTCTTGACATAACATGTTTTTTATATTAATTTCAATAGGTTTAGAGTACGTGATAATAAAAAGTAAATATTATGTTTGATAATTTAAGTGACAAATTAGATTCTGTATTTAGAAAACTCAAGGGGCGGGGTACGCTCAATGAGAAGAATATAGAAGAAGGCTTGAAACAAGTGCGCATGGCACTGCTTGAAGCTGATGTTAATTACAAAGTTGTAAAAGATGTTATTGCAGATATAAAGGCAAGATCCCTTGGTACTGAAGTGATGAAAAGCCTTACACCGGGTCAGCAGGTAATCAAGATAGTAAATGATGAGTTTACCCGTATGATGGGCTCTTCCCACAAAGGTCTTGAACTGGGCGGTCACTCACCTGCTTCTGTGATGCTTGTGGGGTTGCAGGGATCTGGAAAGACAACAACAGCTGGCAAGCTTGCTTATTATTTGTCTAAGAATGGGAAAAAACCATTCCTGGTGCCAGTGGATGTATATAGACCTGCTGCAATCGAACAATTAAAGAAAATTGGAAAGCAGCTTGGCTTTCCTGTTTTTGACTCAGACCCTGCCATGGAGCCTTTAAAGATTTGCCAGGCTGCTCGAAATCAGGCTGTAAAACAAGGTTTTGATACAATGCTTCTTGATACAGCAGGGCGGCTGCATCAGGATGAAGAGTTAATGGCAGAACTTGAAAGGTTGAAAAAAGGCATGAATCCATCAGAGATACTTTTGGTGGCAGATGCCATGACTGGTCAGGATGCTGTCAATATTGCCTCCTCATTTGATGAACGCCTTGATTTAAGCGGTATTGTTTTAACAAAGATGGATGGAGATGCAAGGGGTGGTGCTGCCCTCTCCATAAATGCAGTTACAGGCAAGCCTTTAAAGTTTATAGGAGTTGGAGAGAAATTCAAAGCATTGGAGCCTTTTCATCCGGACAGGATGTCATCCCGTATCCTAGGGATGGGAGATACACTCTCATTCATTGAAAAAGCCCAGGAAGCAGTTGATGCAGATGAGGCTAAAAAGCTTGAAAAAAAACTCAAGAAGAACAGATTTACTCTTGAGGACTTTAGAAATCAGATGCAGTCGGTGAGAAAAATGGGGTCCATTAAAGATCTTATTGGAATGATACCGGGAATCAATAAAAAAGCACTTAGGGGAATAAATGTTGATGATAAAGAGCTCGGCAGGATTGAAGCTATAATCAATTCCATGACTCCCCTGGAACGTAAAAAACATTTAATAATTAAAGCCAGCAGAAAAAAAAGAATTGCAAAGGGAAGCGGAGTTAAGGTGCAAGATGTTAATAAGCTTCTCAAAAGTTATGCCCAGACAATGAAAATGGTGAAAAAATTTAATAAAGGAGGCATGGGTTCCATAAAGGACATGCTTCCATTTTAAGGAGATTAAAAAGTATATGGCAGTGAAAATCAGGCTTTCCAGAAAGGGAACAAAAAAACGACCTTTTTATAGAATTGTTGCAGCAGATGTTGAGGCACCAAGGGACGGAAAATTTATTGAAAACCTTGGTACATATAACCCAATGGTTGAACCCAACGCTGTAACTTTAAAAGAAGAGCGGATAAAATATTGGTTAACTGAGGGTGCTAAAACAACCCCTACTGTTGCAAGTATTTTTAAAAAACAGGGTTTAAGTATAAACCCTGCCTAGGGCTATGTCGATGTACCATGTTTTCAATACCCCATAGATAAAGGAGTAAAAGCTATGAAAGAGTTGATTACTTATATTGCAAAAGCGTTGGTTGATAATCCTGATCAGGTGGATGTACTTGAAGTAAAAGGCGGACAAACCTCTGTGCTGGAGCTGAAAGTGGCAAAAGAGGATTTGGGGAAGGTTATTGGAAAGCAGGGCAGATCTGCCAGGGCAATGAGAACAATTTTAAGTGCTGCATCAACCAAGATTAAAAAACGCACGGTACTTGAGATTGTTGAATAATTAATGACAGGTAAGAGACTGTTTCTAATTGGTGAAGTTACAGGAGTACATGGACTTAAAGGGTATCTGAAGGTTAAATCCCATGCAGAATCCATTGAAACATATAAACCTGGAATTATGGTTTTGCTCCAGTCTTCTTTAAAAGAAGATAAAACATGGTATGAAATATCTAAGTCTTCTCTCCATAAAAGAGGAGTATTACTCTCCTTAAAAGGGGTGGATAATATAGATACAGCTCAAGCCTTAAGAGGCAGTAAAATCCTAATTAAAAGAGATGACCTGCCTGAACCAGAAGAAAATGCCTATTTTTGGCAGGATCTGCTAGGTCTTGAGGTGATTGATAAAAGACGTGGAAGTATTGGAAAAATAGATAATATAATTCAGACAGGTGCCAATGATGTCTTTGTTGTTAAAAGGGGAATAGATACAGACAAAGATAAGGGGGAAACTTTAGTCCCGGCAATTGCGTCTGTTATTATCAAAGTTAATATCAAAGAGGGAACAATTGAAATTGATCTGCCAGAAGGGCTATAATGGAGTTTACAGTATTAACATTATTTCCTGAATTGATCTCTTCTTTTTTTAGTTATGGAGTTATTGGAAGGGCATTTAAAAATAAGATAATTTTTGGGCAGAGCATTGATATCAGGGATTTTGCCAGGGATAACCATGGAACTGTTGATGACAGACCCTATGGTGGCGGATGTGGCATGGTTATGAAGCCTGAAATTCTGGATTCAGCAATAGACAGCATAAAAAAGAGCAGACCTGAATCAAAGATTTTACTCATGACTCCCCAGGGGGTTCCTTTTAGCCAGGAAAAAGCAAAGAGTTTTGCACATAAGAAAGAGAGCCTTATTTTTATTTGTGGCAGGTATGAAGGTATTGATGAGAGAGTTTGTCAAAAACATGTTGATGAAGAAATATCCATGGGAGACTTTGTAATGACCGGAGGTGAGCTTGCTGCCATGGCTGTAATAGATTCTGTTGCACGATTGCTGCCAGGAGTTTTGGGAGGGGAGCACTCTTCTGATATGGATTCTTTCAGTGATGGCAGACTTGAACATGAGCAATATACACGCCCCTTTGAGTTTGACACCAGAGAGGTCCCAAAGGTACTATTGTCTGGTAACCATAAAATGATTGAGGAGTGGAGAAGCCGATCATCAATCATTACAACTTTTATTAAAAGACCGGATCTTTTTAAGGCAAAAGTTCCGACAGATAAGGAGAAAGATATTTTAAAAGAGTTGTGTCAGCAGTTAGATAAGATGGTCAATGGATAATTTTTATATTGCTTTGTTACACTCTCCGGTTGTTAACAAAAACGGAAAAGCAATCGGATCTGCTCTTACAACCATTGATTTGCATGATATTGCAAGGGTGGCAATGACATTTGGGGTAAAAGGATTTTATGTTGTAACACCATTTGAAGACCAGCAGATATTGACCAGAAAAATAATTGAACACTGGACAGATGGTGTGGGTGGAGAAGTTAACCCTGATCGGAAAAGAGCACTTGAACTGGTACGGGTTGCATCAACTTTTGAAGATGCATGTTCAGATATTTACAAGGGACATAAAAAGAGAGTTGTTACCATTGGAACAAGTGCAAAAGAATATGGGAATTCAACTTCCCTTGGGGAGTTTAAAAATAAGTTAGATAATGAAAACCCTTTTATTTTGGCTTTTGGCACAGCCTGGGGGCTTTCAGAGCAATTTATTGGGAACTGTGATATGATATTGGAACCGATAAGGGGTAAGGGTGATTTTAATCATCTTTCAGTAAGATCTGCTGTTTCGATATATATGGATCGAATTAGAAATTAATTTTATAGCTTTAAAAAAATATCAGGAGAAAAAAGATGTCAAACATTATTGAACAAATTGAGAGAGAACAGATGCGTACTGATATCCCGGACTTTGGTTCAGGTGATACTGTGAAAGTACATGTTAAAATCCGTGAAGGTGAAAAGGAGCGCATCCAGATCTTCCCGGGTGTTGTAATAAAAAAAACCAAAGGAATGAATAAAGCACGCTTTATTGTAAGAAAAATTTCAGGTGGTATTGGAGTTGAGAGATCATTTCCGCTTTTCTCACCTTCCATAGATAAAATTGAAGTTATTACCAGGGGACGTGTTAGAAGGGCAAAACTATATTACCTGAGAGACCGCCGTGGTAAATCTGCAAGAATTGCTGAAAAACGCCCAGCTTAAGTTAATCTTTTGGAACCCATGAGATTTTTTGAAGACAAAGCTTTTAAAAATGGGTACAAAATTATTGCAGGTATAGATGAGGCCGGCAGGGGACCCCTTGCCGGTCCTGTTGTATCAGCAGCAGTTGTTTTACCAAAGGATTTTTTTGACCCTGATATTATAGATTCAAAAAAACTTAACCCCACCAAACGAAATCTTCTTCATTCAAGAATAACTGAACATGCTTTATTCACCGCAATAGGCGTTGCAGACACCCCTGAAATAGAGAGAGTAAACATATTACAAGCTTCCCTTAACAGTATGAAAAGAGCGTGTGAAAACTTATTTATCTCCCCTGATTTTTTGTTAATTGATGGCAAATTTGAGATTGACAGCAATATTGATCAAAGAGCAATTATAAGAGGCGATTCAAAAAGCATCTCCATTGCTGCGGCATCCATCATTGCTAAAGTAGAGAGGGACAGGCTTATGTTCAAGTTTGATCAATTATATCCTGAATACGGGTTTGCAAAGCATAAAGGGTATGGTACAAAAGCACATAAGAAGGCAATACTTGAACATGGTGCCTCTCCAATCCACCGTAAAACTTTCAAAGGTGTAAAAGAGGTACTCTAGTGCCAAGTAAAGCACAAATTACAGGCAAACTTGGTGAAGAAGCAGCTACAGCTTATCTGCAAGAACACAATTTTACAATCCTTGATCGAAATTACAGGGTAAAAAATGGTGAAATAGATATTATTGCAAAAGATCAAGGGACAATTGCTTTTATTGAAGTGAAAACAAGAAAAACCTTGAGAAAGGGATTGCCTTCAGAATCGGTAAATTATAAAAAGCAGAAAAAAATCATATCAGCAGCATTGTATTACATAAGAGAAAACAGCCTGAATAATGTGAGGCTCAGATTTGATGTGATAGAGGTTATTGATCAAAACAGCTCCTATGAATTCAATTTAATCAAAAATGCATTCCAGGTATCTTAAAAAATCACTCCTGTAATTTTAGTTATTTGTTTTTCCTCTATATTATTGAATTTTTATTGAAAATATCAATTTGATTTGTTTTGTAAGCTTTAGTAGAACTTGGGGTCAATTGAAATGCTAAACAAATCAGGAGAGACAGGATGAAAAAATATTTCTTACTTATTACACTTACCATATTAACAATCGTTTTATTTTCCGTTGCATCAATTGCTTCTGGTCTAGAAACATTTAAAGAAGAGAAAGGTATACTAAGGATTTCAGGTGGCACCGCACACATCCCTGTAATGCAGGAAGCTGCCAAGAGAATTATGACTTTTAATCCTGCAATACAGATAATAATTGCAGGCGGCGGTTCCGGCGCCGGTATCAGACAGGTGGGAGAAGAGCTTGTCAATATAGGAAATTCCGGAAGAGAAGTTACCCGGACTGAGTTGGAAAAATATAGCCTTGTAATGTATAAATGGGCTGTTGATGGGGTTGCCGCAGTTGTAAACCCTGCAAACAAAGTCACAGCACTCTCAACTGAACAACTGCAGGATATATTTGCAGGTAGGATCCTTAACTGGCAAGAGCTAAAAGGAGAAAACAGACCCATAAATGTCTATACCAGGGATAACTCCAGTGGTACCCGTGCTGTATTTTGGAAAAAAGGGTTACAAAAAGCTGAGATTTCAGGCAGGGCAAATTTTTTAAACTCAAATGGTGCCATGAAATCTGCTGTCCATAATGATCCCTATGCCATTGGTTATGTTTCCGTTGGTTTTATTGATCAAAGTGTTGTACCTGTTATACTAGATGGCGTGAAACCAACCTTTGATACAGTAAAATCAGGAGAGTATAAAATCGCAAGGGGGCTTTACAGTAACACAAAAGGCAAAGCCACAGGACTTGCAGGAAAGTTTATTGATTATCTATTAAGTTCTGAAGGGCAGAAAATAGTCATGGAGAAAGGTTTTATTCCGGTAAATTAGTGGGTGTAAAAGAGAAAATTCCAGGAGTTGTTTTTTTTGCAGCAGCCTGTATAAGTGCTGTTGCAACACTTCTAGTGTTTTGTTTTATGCTGTTGGTAAGTTATCCAGTACTATTAACAAAGGGTTTTTTAATTAATGCTCTTACATCTCCCTGGTCACCCCATAATGGGCAATTTGGCATTGGGCCCATGATTGCTGGAACCCTTTATATTGCTTTTTTAAGTTTGTTGATAGCTTTTCCACTAAGCCTTGGATGTTCAATCTTTATTGAAAATAATCAATCATGTACAAAGGGCAGATTATTAAAAAAAATTGTCCAGTTAATGACAGCAGTTCCAACTGTTATCTATGGTTTTGTCGGTGTGTTCTTGTTAGTTCCCATTGTAAGACAATTGTTTGTTTCTGGATCAGGCATGTGCATTTTATCAGCCTCTTTGATGCTTGCTCTTTTAATATCTCCCACAATGATACTGTTCTTTTCTCAAAGTTTTGCCATGGTTCCAAAAACCTATCTAAATGCTGTGGATGCCCTGGGTTCCAATGGATTCCAAAAATTCTTTTATGTTATACTGCCCAATGCCTGGCAGGGAATACTGACAGGGCTTGTATTGGGTTTTGGCAGGGCAATGGGAGACACATTGATTGCACTTATGCTATCGGGGAATTCTGTCATGCTCCCTACAACCTTGCTTGGTTCAGCAAGAACATTAACTTCCCACATTGCTCTGATTATTGCAGCAGATTTTGACTCCATTGAATTTAAGATTTTGTTTCTGTGCGGGATTATTTTGTATCTGATGACAAGCAGTGTGATGATAATGGTAAGATATTTTGACAGAAGACAGGCATGAAGGAGAGAAAAAGTCATGGATAAAGCATTTACTCTGTTTTCATGGATATGTGCAATACTTCTTGTAAGTTGCATCTCCATTGTTATTGGCTTTCTATTGATCAAAGGATATAAAGCAGTTAATTTAGAGCTCATTTTTTCAGATACCAACCCTTTGGACGCACTTTTATTTAAAAAGCAGGTGTTTGGAGGTCTTTTTCCAGCAATAATCGGAACCATATCCCTTGTTTTGCTGTCCATCAGTTTTGCTTTGCCCCTGGGGCTTGCTTCGGGAATTTTTCTGGCAGAGTATGCACCATTAAGGATTAAATGGTTTTTCAGTTTAATATTTGACATTCTGTCAGGTATACCATCCATTGTTGTCGGGCTTTTTGGATTCTCCATAACAATATTTTTACACCATCTTTTTAAAGGTTCAATTTTCCCATGCTTGCTGATTTCTGCAATATCTCTCGGGTTTCTTGTTTTGCCTTATATTATCCGTACAACCCAGATGGCACTTGAAAGCCTGCCTTTACAGGTCAGGTTAACTGCAATATCCCTTGGTGCAACCAAGTTTGAAAATATTCTTTTTGTTCTGCTGCCAGCATCTGCCTCTGCAGTTATCAGCGGTATTGTGCTTGCCCTGGGCAGATGTGCCGAGGATACTGCAGTTATAATGCTCACAGGTGTTGTTGCAACTGCTGGTATCCCAAAATCTATTTTTTCAGGGTTTGAAGCTTTACCATTTTATATTTATTATACTGCATCACACTATTCTGATAATGCTGAATTGATGAAAGGATATGGAGCAGCATTAATTTTATTAATTATCTGTGCAATACTTTTTTTTATAGCACATTTAATAAAGAACCAGCTGAATGAGAAAATACTATATCGGATTTAGGCTATAATGGAAAATGAGATAAAAATTAAGGTAAAAGATTTATGGTTTTACTACCATCAGCAACCAGTGTTGAAAAATATTAATATTGAGATTGAGAGCAATAAAATAACATCAATTTCAGGACCATCGGGTCAGGGAAAATCAACTTTTCTCATGACACTTAACAGACTTTGGGAAAATATTCCCGGGACAAAAGTTCATGGTTCAATTAAGATCAATTTCAATAACCGGTTTGAAGATATCTTTCATAAGAGCTTGCCACTTCCCCTGTTACGCCGCAAGGTAGGCATGGTGTTTCAAACTCCAAATCCCCTGCCCATGGGGATCTATAAAAATATTGCCTTTCCCTTAAAGCTTATGGGGGAGAAAAACAGGGAGCTGAATTTTCTCAAGGTTAAATCAGCACTTAAAAAAGCATTTCTCTGGGATGAAGTTAAAGAGAGGCTTTCTCAAGATGCAGGTGTACTTTCCGGCGGTCAGCAGCAGAGGCTTTGTATGGCAAGAACTCTGGTGCTTAAGCCAGAAGTGCTTCTGCTGGATGAGCCCACATCTTCTCTGGATGAAACATCGGGAAGAATTATTGAAGAGTTGTTGTTGGAACTTAAAAAAAAGTGTACCATTATTCTTGTATCCCATTACATGGATCAGGTGAAACGAATTTCTGATAACAGACTCATTTTATCAGAAGGGCAGTTAAAAAAATATCAGAACATGGAAGAGAAGTTAGGCTAAGGAAGATATTTGAAATGAGAAAAGACATTGGTGCACACCACGGAATTTTTTATGTTGTAGCAACTCCCATTGGGAATCTGGAAGATATAACATATAGAACTGTAAGGATTTTAAAGGAAGTTGACCTGATTGCTGCTGAAGATACAAGGCATACCATAAAACTGTTGAACCATTTTGATATCCAGAATAGATGTGTCTCCTGCAATGAACAAAATGAGGAGAGAAGAGCCAATGAATTTATTGAAAAGCTTAAATCTGGTAAAAGCATTGCTCTTGTTTCAGATGCAGGCACCCCATCTGTATCTGATCCCGGATTCAAGATAGTCAGAAGCATAATTAAAGAAAACATTGATGTGATCCCCATACCTGGCTGTAGCGCAGCCATTGCAGGTTTGAGTGTCGCAGGACTTCCCACTGATTCTTTTATTTTTAAAGGTTTTCTGCCCAGGAAAAGAGGAAAGAAAAACGTAATTTTAAGTGAACTTTTAAGTGAAAAGTCAACTTTGATTTTTTATGAATCTCCCAGGCGAATAACAGCACTCATTGAAGAAATCATTGAAATTATGGGTAATAGAGCTGGTATGCTTGCAAGGGAAATAACTAAACTGCATGAAGAGTACATCCGGGGCGACCTTGGCTATATACTTAAAAAATTAAAAGCAAAAGAGCAGGTAAAAGGTGAGTGCACATTGTATGTGGCAGGCAGTGATAAAGAGATTAAATTTGATGATAATAAACTTGATGATGAGATCAGGCTTGAATTTACTCTTTCGAGGGAACAGAGTACTTCAGATCTGGCAAAAAAAATTGCTGCAAAATTTTCCCTTTCTAGAAAAAAAGTATATGATCGAGTAGTAAAATTAAAGAACAGCCAGTAAAAAAATATCATATGATTCATTATTTGATATTAAATAAAAACCTGATGGACGGTTTTTAAAATCTGTCTGCCCAGGCAAACAATTCAGGTGTGCCTCCGGTGTGCCAGAACAAAACAGACTTATCCCTGGTAAACACTCTTTTTTTAATCAAATCCATAAGCCCGCCCATTGCCCGGGCAGTGTAAACTGGTCCCAGAAGGATGCCTTCATTTTGGGCAAGCAGCTTGATAGCATTAAATTCCAGTTCCTCCGGCTGGGCATACCCTGCACCTAGATAATTGCAATTGAGCGAAAAATCCGTCTCTGTCAGGGCAATGTCAATGTTGATTCGTTGGGCGGTTTCATTGGCAATTTTTTTCAGAATAGGTAGAAAAGAGTTATTTCCTGTTTTGACCTGGTCAATGCTGATGCCCAGAATTTCCCCTGTAAACCCTGTAGCTTTTGCTCCCAAAGTAAGACCTGCCTGGGTACCTCCGGAACTTGTGGCAAAAACAATGACATCGGGTTTCAGGTTCATGGACTTAAGCTGGTCATTAAGCTCGACCATGGCATTCACATAGCCCACGGATCCGATGGCATTGGATCCACCCACAGGTATGACAAAGGGCTTTTTCCCCATGGCAGTCAATTGGTCTGCCACCTGAAGAAGCATAGCATCCCGATTTTCTCTTTCACAATAATGAATTTGTGCCTTAAAAATCATGTCCAGGAGCAAATTTCCGTTGGGAACATCAGGCTCTCTGCCGTTTAAAACCAGATCACAGGCAAGCCCGGCTTTTCTTGCTGCTGCTGCTGTGAGACGACAATGATTGGATTGGATACCACCGGCAGTCACCAGAGTATCTGCCCCATCTTCTAAGGCCTTGCCAATAAGAAATTCCAGCTTTCTGGTTTTATTACCCCCCATTCCCAGGGAGGTGAGATCATCCCGTTTCATATAAATACCAGGACCCTGGCATACATTTGTCAAGTTTTTAAGATAATGGATGGGTGTTGGAAATTGTGTCAAATGAAATCGTGGCAGTCTCTCAATTTTCATAATACTCCTCTGAAGCTGTCAACAGGTAATAGCTTCTGCCTTCATTGGATTAATGGGTTAAAATTTTGCTGATAAAATCAGCTGCCCGTTCGGTTTTTGGA
>Ga0256845_1003390_pt1 | contig 10833 bp, 5 predicted proteins | sample RiftiametaG_FD_189101 | JGI IMG/M metagenome (GOLD analysis project Ga0256845, IMG submission 189101) | Tube worm associated microbial communities from hydrothermal vent at the East Pacific Rise, Pacific Ocean - Riftia | ecosystem: Host-associated > Annelida > Integument > Unclassified ... | reverse complement strand
TGACGTTCGAGCCACACGGACAGCTCGATTTGGTACGCGCTCAACCAACTCTGTATCTACAGACCACGCAGGACTATCTGCACACCCCGCAAACCGAGATCTCGCGCGAGGCCGCGATGCTGCTCGGTTTCGCCGTCGAAGATTCCGGTCTTGGCAACGCTTTGGCAACCGTGGCGACTTGCGCCCAGAATCGGCGTATTCGGCTCTGTAGGGATACAATTCGGGCTTGATTTTCGACACCGTGCCCTGTCCAGAGTTGGCGATCCAGATCACCGAGAGGGCGTTGTCCTCGCCGCCCATTCCTTCGCAGTTTGGCCCGGTTGTTGAGCCGGTAGTGGTGTCGCCGGTGGTGTCGCCGGTGGTGGTGGTGGTGGTGGCGTCGGTGTCGGTGGCGCTCACGCCGGTGGTGCTGGTGTCGCCGGTGGTGGTGGTGGTGGCATCGGTACCCGTACTGGTGTCAGTTTCTGAGGTATTGGTCGTCGCCGTAGTTGTGGTGGTATTGCCCTCGGAGTCGGTGCCTGCATCACTGTCTGAGGCGCTTGCCGAGGTGCTTGCGGCGGTGGTGCTGGTGTCGCCAGTACTGCCTAGAGTGGTCCCGTTGGTGCTCGCGGTGTCGCCGTCGCTCTCCGAGGCTTGACCATCATCACCGCACGCTAGGGGCAGGATCGCCGCGATCGTTACCAGTCGTGTCCATGTTCGTACTTGCGCTACTAAAGGCCGCTTCGTCATTACTGTATTCTCCAACCAAAGAGGCCACATTGTTAGCACAAAGTTGCCGGGCGCGTCGTCGTCCGCCTCCGCTGACGGGGGGATGATCCTGCGCCCGGCTAGGGGACCAATTGCTGCTTTGAATCGGCTGCGCCATCCTGTATCTTCGCGCTGATGCGCCTTTCAGCCCTTCGGATCTCCTCACTCTCATCGGCGATGTTGCTCTGTCTGGGACTTTGCGTAGGGCTCTTTGGCGGGCAGGCGAAGGCGGCGATGGTCCCGCTGAGCGTCAGCACAGCAGCGATACTCGGACCATCAGGGACCACGAATAAAAATGCAGTAGCGGACACAATCGCTCCTGTCAGGATCGAGCCATCAGGGATCCCACTTGAGCCTGTCGCGAACTCGAGCGTGCGACAGAAAGGATCGCTTGAAATCGCTCTTATCGCTGAGGCGAAGTGGCGGGCGTCGCGGGTGCCCGGTGCGAGTAAGGAAGGCGGCGAGGGCGAGGGTGCGCGTGCGGCTCTGCTGACCGCCGCAAAGGCGCGCGCTGAGCTGGGCCACGGCGCGCATGCTGCTGCCTATTTAGAGGCCTATTTGGCGGATGGCCACGCCGACCCGGCTGCGGAGGCATTGCTCCGTCGGATCACGGCGGGCCTAGTCCCTGTCGAGGTAGAGGTCGACGCAGACCCCCGCGATTCGGCGATCACGGTCGAGATCGACTTTTACGGCGAACCCTCGGATGTACTGCCTCCGCTTATCCTCCAGCTCGTGCGCGATGAGGCAGCCGACGGGATGCAGAGCCGCACGGTGCTTCTGACCCCGGGTAAATGGAATATCGCGGTGCCCGAGGACGGCTATTACGGTCATTACGAAGAGGACGTAGAGCTGGTCGCGGGCACGCCTGCCGAGGTCCAAATCATCATTCGTACAGATGTCCCGGCTGGCGAGGGGCCGGCGTTTATCGGCATGCGCGCGGCCTCTTCGCCTTTTGTATTGGGGGCTGTTGGTATCGGTCTGCTCTCGGGCGGTCAGGTGCAATACCGACGGGCGCTCGGTCGCACGAATGCGGATTGTGCGGGGCGTTTGTACCAATGCTCTGAGTATCTCACGAGTTCTGTTGCCCTCCGGAGCACCGGTACGGGTCTACTAGGTGCCTCGTTTGGGGTTGGTACGGCGTTGATCAGTGGTTTTGCGTCGAAGCGACGGACGCGGGCGATCATCTGGGGCATCGAGTCGGGGATCGGCCTGGGGGCGCTGGTGGGCGGTGCGCTCGGTGTTAGCTTCGCGACCGGCGACTTCAACGGGCTCAATACGGGTACCTGGGAGGATGCCGCCTATCGAGACGCCGCGACCGGAGCAGCGGCACGCCATAGCGGCTCGGCCTTTGTCTTGGGCTACGGGACCTCGCTGCTGGTCTACTCTGTCTATTATCTGATCCGCGATCAGGTCAACTCGTCGATCGGCATGCGAAAGCGACGACGGGACCGCGACCGGGTCTTCGCCCTGAGCCCGAGCGGCGGTGTCACGGCGGGTTCCCTCGGAGGCGGCGTCGTCGGTCGCTTTTGATCCGATTCGCTGCCCGAGTCCATTGGCATTCGGGAGCGCTCGTGCCGAGAGGCCTCACAGGCCGCGGCTAGCGGCTCTGTAACCAGGTGGCGATTCGCTCTGCTTCCGGCGCCCAGCCCTCTCCACGAGAGCGCAGGAGTTCCAGAGCGGCGGTTGCGAGGGTTTTGGACTCTGCGTTTTCGGGGCTCTGCGAAGCGAGGGCCCGTGCCACCGTAAAGCGTGTGAGCGCGAGCTCGCCGTCGTCGTCATCGCGTGTCGATTTGTGGATCTCGAGGGCCGCCCGAGCGCGCTTGACAGCGGCATCGGCATCGCCTCGGGCGAGTTCGAGTTCGGCAAAGGTTCGCAGCACGCTGGCGCCCAGCTGGCTCGTGGGCGGCAGCTCACTGTCGACGATCGCCTTGGCTCGCGACAGTGAGCTATCAGCATCGTCGTAGCGCTCCATGGCGATGTAGGTCTGCGCGAGTTTTTCTAGGGTGATGGCGAGCGAAGGAGTCTTGGGCGGCAACCTGTCCTCGCGGATCGCGAGCGCCTGGAGGAGCTTGGCCTCCGATGCTGGCAAATCGCCGGCAAGCCGAAGGGTGTCGCCGTAGGCGTCGAGCGCATCGGCGTGCACAGTGGGCTCGATCGAATCCTCTTCGCTGAGCAAGTCCAATCCCAGCTCATGCTCCGCGAGCGCGGCGTCGAGATCGCCGCTGAGTGCGTGTACCTTGGCGAGCCAGTGGTGCGCCTCAAATGCTAACCCGAAGTAGATACCCATGTCTTCATGGGCTGTCTTAATAATCGAACGAACGAGTGTCTCTGCTTTTGTAAGATCTCGACGACTTAGCGCAATGGAAGCCGCGTGATATCGGGTCATGTTCAATAACATTAGGTTATCAAATTGCCCGGTAAGAGCTCCGGCAAGAGCGATCTGACTCTCAGATTCAGCCCTTTGAAGTCGGCCGCTGCCGCGAAGGGCGAGGGCGAGGTTCGAGTGGACAATGAGTACATGAGGATGGAGGTGCCCGAGGCTCTCGTCGAGGACTTCGACTGCATCTTCGAAGGACTGAGACGCTTCTTCGTAATTTTCCTGCTTGAGTTGGGTAACGCCGATATTGCTTAGGATAATGCCCATTGTGTGGTGGGATTGAGTGGCACTTCTGTGGCGTCCAGAAAGGGCCGTTCGATAGTGGTTGAGCGCAGCCTCAGTGTCACCAGATTCATCGTATGCAGAGCCCGCGTTGTTGTAGAAGAGGGATCTCTCATACTCATTTGCGTGTGCTCGTTGAAGAAATGACTCACCCAACCACACGTCATTGATTGCAGCCTCAGGGCTTGATGCGTGGAAGGCTCGGAGGTAGATACGTTTTGTAAGAGCCTCGAGCGCAACATGATCATGACCGATGGCGATGGCGAGGCTAAGAGCGCGGCTGAGCCGCTCTTCGGCGACATCGGCGTCACCGGCCTCCATCGAGAGGCTGCCCATACGGAGATCGAATTCGGCTTCGAGCGGTGAGTACTCGGTCGAATGAGTGACTGTGCTGATAGCCGAGACAAGTTCGATGCCGTCGCGAGCCTTACCTGCGTGTTCGAGGGCCTTGGCCCTTGCCAGCTTGGAGCGGACGATGGATACCGTTTTGGCGATCTCTTTGTCTTCCGGCGGAGGAAGTACCGCGTTCAGGGCGGATGTATCTTTGCAAGCGGCGAGATCCGAGAGGCCGTTGATCGCATCTACCGAGTTGAAGACAATCGTTGCGTCGGCTGCGGAGAGCACATCGAGAAGGGCAGAAAATTCGGCCTGGCGTTGGTCGAGACAGGCGGTGCGCAGGTCAAAGAGGCGCTCTGAGTGCTTGCCGCTCTGGTGGCTCTCGCAGGCCTCGGTGCGCATCGCGGCCCATTCGTCGGCGTAGGAGTGTAGGCGTGGGGCGATCTTCTCCCAGGTCTCGTCGGCGTAGGCGACACCGGTCGCTTTGATCGCGCGCTCGACCTCGTCTTGTTGCTCGGCACCCCAGATCGCGGCGATCTCCTCGGTCGCGCCTGTGCAGAGCGCGACCTCTGCGGAACTCATGCTCGCCGCACCAAAACCGGCAGCGCCGACGAATCCGGCGAAGACGGCGGTGGCCAAGAAGCGACGGCGGCGGGCGACGGGATCGCGACCTAGCTCGGTGAGCAGCTCCGTGACCGATGAAAAGCGCCGCGAAGGATCGACCGCGAGGCCGCGGAGCACAACTTTGCGCAGCCAGCCCGGGATCTTGGCGGCGGCGGGCGGCTCTTTGACCTTGCCCTCGGTGACGCTGGTGATCAGCATCGACAGCGAATCTGCCTCAAAGGGAAGCTCCCCGTAGAGGCCTTCGTAGAGCGCGACGCAGAAGGAAAATTGGTCACTTTGGACGGTCGCCGGCAGACCGATGTGCTGCTCTGGTGCCATGTAAGCAGGCGTACCCATGACCGCTCCGGTCCGAGTAAGACGCTGGTCTAAGAGACAGATTGCTGTGCTCTGTGGCTCGCCTTGGCCGGGCTCGGTCGCGGTGGCAGGTTCGGTAGGGTCGGAGCTTTGGCCCCCGTCAGCAGCGGCGCTGAGCTGTGGCTGTGACAGCGATCGGGCGAGGCCGAAGTCGAGGACCTTTGCGGTGCCGTCGTCACCGAGCAGTACGTTGTGGGGTTTAAAATCGCGGTGAACAATGCCCGCCTCGTGTGCGGCGGCGAGGCCACGTCCGGCTTGGCGAAAGACTTCGACGACCTCGCGCCAGGGATGGATCTCTTGCTGCCATTGATCGAGACTCTGGCCGCGCACGTACTCCATCGCGACGAAGATCTGCTCGTCGACCTCGCCGACCTCGTGCACGGTGACGATGTGGGGGTGTGCCAGGCGGGCCATCGCCTGCGCCTCGCGGATCAGCCGAATCCGTCCATTGGAGCCCTCCGAGCTGTCAGAGCGCATCACCTTGATCGCGATCTTGCGCTCGAGCTTGTCGTCAAAGGCGGTGTAGACCACGCCCATGCCGCCCTCGCCGAGGCGATCGAGAATCGTGTAGCGGCCGATTTTCACCGGCGCTGCGCTCTTGCGGAAGAGGCGGGCGCGGATCAAATCTTTGAGGCGATGGTCCTCGCCTTCGGGTTTTAGCAGGCGCTGGGCGAGGTCGGGGTCATCGGTGATCGCCTCGTCGCGGCGCAGCGAAGCTCTCGCGCCAGAGCCCCTCGAGGCGGAGCGGGCGATGTCCGCAGGAGTGAGCGTGCGGACGAAGCTCAGCTCTTCGCTTTCATTCGCCTCACTCGCATCTCTCGCGGCGATGTCATCCGCAGGGCTCAGGGTTTGCGAGAGGCTCACGTCCTCCTGTGCTGTGACATCGGCAGCCTCGTTGATACCGCTGGCGAGCATGGTTTGGACCAGCGCAGGGGTGCTCTTGTCGGCGAGCGGAGAGCTGGATGCGGTGTAGTCAGCCCGCGGAGTCTGGGTCTCGGCCAAGCTGACGGGGCCGGTATCCTGAGCGGACGAGTCGGGGTGTCGGAGGTCGCTGGCGACGGCCCTCGTCTCCGCGAGACTGTTTGCGCCGCTGTAGTGTTCGCGGCTCGAGCGATCGGACCCGAGCTGGGTCTGCGCGAGGCTATCGCCTAGCGTGTCGTCTTTTTGCACGGCGTGTCCTCCGTCGATGACATCGAGCTGTGGGCGCTTGGCGGGGCCTAGGCCGAGTAGTCGCTGGATCTTCGAGTGCTTCACAGGATCTCCCACAGAGTCGGCAATTGCCAGCGAGCGCCGGTGCGACTCCATCCGGGGAGTGACCGTCGACGGCGGATCAATTGCCCGCGCTGTCGTCGTGCGCTAGCGCTCCTGGAGCGCGGCCCGGAGTTGGGAGGCCCAGGTGTCGAGATCGGAGACCGTGCTCGCGAGCAGCTTGGGCGTCGACGCTTGCGACGTAAGCTCCGACTCGAGCAGCTGTTTGGCTCTGCGGATGCGGGTTCGCGCGGTGCCCTCGGGGACCTCGAGAACGTCGGCGATCTCGCGGGCGGTCATGTCCTCCCAGTAATAGAGTTCGAGGATCATCTGGTGCTCGAGGGGGATCTGGCGGAGCGCTTGTAGGAGCAGGCGACTCTCTTGGGCCTGGGCGAGTGCGGTGGTCGGTGTTGCCCCGAGGTCCTCCAGGGAGCGCGCCGCAAAGTCGAGGAGCCGACCGTCGCGCCGCTTTCCCCGGTAGTGCTCAAAGAGGATGTTGCGAGCGATGCCAAAGAGGTAGGAGCGAAAGCTCGTGCCTTCGCGCATGCGATCGCGGGTCTCCAGGCAGGCGAGGAAGGTGCGCTGGATCAGATCGCCAGCGGCATCCCAGGCCTTGCTCTTGAAGAAGCGGGAGATCCCATCGTAGTGGCGCTCAAAGAGTTCGACGCCGGCGTTCTCGTCACCGTTGCGCCAGGCCGTCAGGAGGTCTTCATCGGCGAGCACGCAGCTATGATAGCGGAGGCCTGGGGGTTGATGGTGACAGCTAGACCGCAAGTTCGCGCCACCTGTGTGGGCTTTGGCAGTATGGGCGAATTCGGGGATGCGTGCTCGGGGGCTGGAAACCCTCATGCGCTACGGGCGTATTCGCACTGAAGGGAGCGCTAGATGGCGCCCCCAAAGAGGCGAAGAGGTGTCTTTATTTTTTTCAAAAAAAGGGCAATTGACCGGGGGCTGAGGATCACTGCTCTGACAGAAGACGGAGCGCTGCGCGGGTTTGGGCGAACCCCGGCGACTCTGATGAAAGCGAACACGACGATGAAGACTCTGACCACGATTCTGACCCTGGCCGCGACTCTGACCCTGACCCTCGGCTGCGATGCCGAGCCCGAGCTCGATTTTGGCGCCGAGGCTGAGAGCTCCTTCCGCGGTCCCTTTGGCATGAAGCTCAATACAAGCTTCCTCGGCGACTTCGAGTGGAGCGAGCTCGACATCAGGACCGGCAATGTGCACAAGGGCACGAAGCTCCACATGGTTTGCATCGACCCGCAGGTCTACGGCGACGAACTCTGCCTGTTCCCCGGTATTGACGAGATTTGGGTCGACAAGGGCGAAATCCACGGCAAAAAGTACGGGACCGTCTACAGGGGTCACGATTTCAAGGACTCGGAGTGGCATATCGAGATCGACTACGACCACGATAACTCGCTCGATACGTCCTTTATCGGTCATATCGATGATGTAAAAAGCACGCACACTGCGCAGGGGACCCCGTACTGGGCCTACCTCTGGACCTATCGGAGCTGGGAGGTCGGAGGCCTCGGCGCCGCCAAAGTCGAGCAGAGCAAGTCTCCGGTCCCCATCTGCGAGAAAGACCTGGATACTGGAAGCTTGCACGCGCTCGCCAATGGGCGCCTGCATGTCGATACGGGGAGTGGGGACTTTACGAACGATCCCAACCTGATGTTTGTCGCTTGCTTCTCTGGCGCGGTTGGCAAGGTCCAGTCCGACTGGGGGTATGTCAACTACGAGGTCGGTCGTGCGCGCCATGAACTCATGACTCGGGTAGCGCGGGCCGACTACTGCGCTGATGGCACATCTTACACGGAGCCCGGCACAGCACTGCAGATCGAGGATGATTGGGGCTACAACGTCTTTGGCGACGGTGATCTCTCGACCGAGGCCCAGTGGGTCGTCGGCGGTGGTGCAGCTTGCCTGTACGAGCCGCGTCATCCCGCGGTGACCTACGAGATTGTGCGGGCCCATTGCGGGATCAAGCAATGTGAGGAATTCGGGGTCTCGGGCGATTGGGGGGACGAGGTGCACACCAAGCTCGTGAAATAGCAGGCAATGCGGCGCCTCGCGGGGCGCTGCTCCTGTTAGCGGAGGGTTGCAAAGACCTGGCGTTTTGCACCTCCCGGTTCTTGGATCTCTGCGAGCATGGTTCGCTCTTGGAGCCTGAGCCCGCGGGTTGCGACCACATGGAGTTCACGCCTATTGCCTCCGTCGCCGCCGCAGCGAAGATCGAGGTGAATGTTGGAATGCCGCGGCTCGCTCCTGAGCTTGCAGTGGCGCGCGTCCTTGGCATTCGAAATCCACGCTTCGACCTCTCCGTGCACCGCGACGACAAAGTGAAAACGTGAGGTCCGAGCGCCGCGCTGCTCGACGACCTCGACCTCGACCTGGGTCCCTCGGGCTGAGCTGTTGCCACCCTTCGCGGGCGGTGACGTCGGGGCTGACATGATTGCTGTGATGAAGACGAGGGATGTGAGTCCTGAGGTCATGTGACCCTGTGTTGCAAGTGCCTCGCCATTCTCGCCGAGGCCCGTAATTTTGGCTCTCGGTGCAGCTTGCTATCACCAGCGTGCCAACGGAGTTCGTATTCGTGCCTCTTTGGCGTGACCCAGCTAGACGCTATGCCAGCTTGTCACCTCAGCCGGGCGCCCACCCGGCCCAGGTCGATGGCCGTCTCTGCTCTCAAACTGCCCGACGATGATGTCGCTATTTCGCTTTCGCGACCTATTCGTCGGACTATTTGAGGCTGCGATGAGCAGTGAAGAGAGAACTACCGGCGCGCCCACGCGGTTTTTTCTTGTCTTCGCTTCCGCCGCCCTCGGCCAGTATCGGTTGTTACGGTTGCCCACCGTCGACCGATGCTGGCCAGCGGCGACACACCTCCCTCGTCATGCGCTACGAAGGACGCCCTGCGTTTGCGGGGCGTCCTGCGGTGCCTAGGGACCTATTCGTTCTCGAGGCGCCGGAGCAGAGCATGGGCCTCTTCGAGCTCAGGATCCTCTTGAGTCGCGCGGCGAGCCCAGAAGATCGCTCGCTTGGAGTCCCCTGTGCGGTGGGCGATCCGGGCCTGGCGAGCGTAGGCCTCGGCCTTGGAGATCGGGCATTCACCGCTGTCCATCATCGTGATCGTGCGGAGCACTCGCATCGCGACGTCCCAATTTTCTAGGACCTCGGCGAGTTCGGCGAGTTCGGCTGCGAGTAGGCCATTGTCCTTGTCGCAGATCAAAGCCTCCTGCAGATTGTTGAGTTCGGTATCGCGATCGCCCTTGGCTCGGGCGATCAGTGCCTTGCGGTAGAACATCTGCCCGAGTTCGGGCGACTTGCGGTTGCCCATACCGGCGATGATTTGATTGATGATCTCGTCGGCTTGATCCAAGTGGCCGGCCTGCAGATGTACGCCTGCCAGGGTCAGGGCGCTCTCGCGGTCGCGTGGGTCGAGATTGATGATCTCCGAGAGTACCGGGATCAACGTCACTCGGTCGCCGTGGTCGAGAAGCATGTCGGCGGCGCGTTGCAGCATCGGCAGGCGGAGTTTTGGGTCCTCTTGGGCGCTCGCATCTTCGATCAGCAGGCTGGCGAGTTCGCGGATCGCCCCGAGCTGCTCGTAGAGGGCGTAGAGCTTGTCGCGGATCGCCCGGTTCTCGGGCTGCTTGGAGCGCACGTACTCGAGGCCGAAGCGGGCAGCCTGTGAGCGATCGAGGTGCACGCTGGCGTCGGCGAGCGCGAGGCCGGCTTCTGCCTGTAGCTCATCGGTCGCCATGATCACCAGCTTCGAGCAGATGTTGACGACGCTCTCCCAATTTTCGTTGCGGGCATCGAGGCGCCAGAGACCGGTCATGGCTTCGGTATCGGCAGCGTTGCGGCTGACCCAAGCGGAGAGGATTTCGCGAGCCGGAGCGTCCTGGGAGTGGGCGAGCAGGAGGTCGATCAGACGGAAGGTCAGCTCTCGTTCGTCATCTCGGCCCTGGGCGCGGGCAACCGAGAGCTGGAGCGCCGCCAAAAGGTCGTCGGCGCTCACGTCTGGGTCGATCGAGTAGGCCTCTGTGAGGTCCTTGAGCGCGGCTGCGAGATCGTCGGCCTTGCTGTAGATCGAGGCTCGACAGCGGAGGAAGGCGACCTCTTGCGCGAGGTCGGCGGTCGACGTCAGACCCTCGGCGATTGTCTCGAGAGCAGCATCGAGATCGCCGGCGAGGGCGAGGGTTTCGGCGAGGGCCAATCGGACCGCCGGATTGCCAGGATCCGCAGCGCAAGCGTCGAGCAAGAGGAGCGCGGCGGAGGAGGGATCCGACTGCTTGTCGCGGAGCAGGAGAGCTGCTTCGTGGAGCATGTTGGACCGCTCGGTATCGGTATCGGCCGACTTCGCGGACTCTTGGAGGAGGGTGGCGAGCGCGGCGAATTGATCGCTTTCGCGGAGGTGTGCCTCTAACAGGGCGAAGATGCCCGGATCCCCAGGGGCGCGTTGATAGCCGCTTTGGAGTGCACGCAGGGCGCCTTCGCTGTCGCCTAGCTCGGCGCGGAGCTGATGCAGAGCACGGGCGATACGAGCCGCGTCATCGCCTTCGCGCAGACCCAGGAGGCGCTCCATCAGGGCATCGCGTGTGTCGTTCTCTAGCTGTGTTTCGCCGAGCTCTAGGACCAGGTTCAGAAGTTCGGGGTCCTCGGGCATTTCGCTGAGGGCACTCTGGGCGAGCTGCAGCGCTTGCTCGGGTTCGGACTCGCGAGTGCTGGTGGCGATCTTGAGAGTCAGCGCCTTGATCGTCACCGAATCACCGGCGGTGCGCGCTGTTTCGAGTTCTGCGCAGAGCAGCTCTGCCAGCGCTTGCTGGTCGCCGGTACGCTCGAGGTGAGCGGTG
>Ga0256845_1003389_pt1 | contig 10834 bp, 9 predicted proteins | sample RiftiametaG_FD_189101 | JGI IMG/M metagenome (GOLD analysis project Ga0256845, IMG submission 189101) | Tube worm associated microbial communities from hydrothermal vent at the East Pacific Rise, Pacific Ocean - Riftia | ecosystem: Host-associated > Annelida > Integument > Unclassified ... | reverse complement strand
AGAAGCAAATCTTGTTGTTTTGAAGCATGAACCGCATGCAGTCGAGTTGATGGATAAATTTATCCTTGATTGCACAAAAGATAATATTGAGCAAAGGAAGAATAGATTCTTTTTAAAGGGAGATCCTAAGGCGATTCTGATAATTGAGTTTAGGGCAGGTACCGGGGAAGAACTTAAAAGAAAGATCGATGCTTTGGTAATTGATCTGAAAGAGAGAAGATTGGGGAATTATTATCCGGTAATAGATGGTAATGATATCGAAAAAGTGTGGTCGCTGAGAAAAGCAGGACTGGGGGTTATCTACAATACTCCGGGAGACAGCAAGCCGGTTTCGGTGATCGAGGATACTTCCGTTCATCCCGAAGATCTGATGGATTTCATAAATGATCTCGAACATATTCTTCATGGATATGATCTTCAGGGTGTATATCATGGACACATATCAACAGGGGAACTACACATCCGTCCTATGATAGATCTTAAAGATGAGAATGGTGTCCGATTGTTTAGATCAATAGCACGGGATGTTGCTGTTATTGTAAAAAAGTACCGTGGTTCTCTAAGTGGAGAACATGGTGACGGCAGACTCAGGGGTGAGTTTATTCCGTTGATGATAGGTGAAAAGAATTATGAATTATTAAGGAGTATAAAGAATACCTGGGACCCGGATAATATATTTAATCCCGGAAAGATAATAGATACGCCTCCTATGGATACAGATCTTAGATATTCTCCGAAAACAAAAGATATCGAGATAAAAACCTTTTTTGATTTCTCAAAAGAAATGGGGATCATAAGGGCCGTGGAAAAATGTAACGGGTCCGGAGACTGCCGGAAATCTGCACTGGCAGGCGGGACTATGTGTCCAAGTTATATGGCTACCGGGGATGAGAGGAATACGACACGTGCGAGGGCGAATATTTTGAGAGAGTTCCTCACAAATTCCGACAAAAAAAATCGTTTTGACAGCAAGGAGATATTTGAAATACTTGATACGTGTCTCTCATGCAAAGGTTGTAAATCGGAATGCCCGTCGAGTGTTGACATGACGAAGTATAAGGCGGAATTTCTACAGCAATATTATTTGTCCAACCGTATTCCTCTGAGATCCAGACTGATCGGATATTTACCTGTAATTAACAGGATCGGTTCCCTCTTCCCAACTTTTTACAATTTTCTGGTTTCGAACCGTCTATTATCGTCAATAATGAAAAGAGTGATGGGATTTGCACCTGCCAGAACTTTTCCTTTGCTTTCCCGGATTACCCTGAAGGTCTGGGCGCGCAGAAGAAATATCGGCAACGGCAATGATGATAATGGAACTGTCTATTTGTTTGCGGATGAGTTCACTGATTATAACGATGTTGAAGTAGGAATAAAGGCAATAACACTACTTCAGAAACTCGGATATAAAGTTGAGATACCGGAACATAAGGAAAGCGGGCGGACATTTCTTTCTAAAGGGTTTGTAAAAAAAGCTTCCAAAATAGCGAAAAAGAATATTGAACTGTTGAAAGATATAGTAAATGATGATACTCCTCTGCTGGGAATTGAACCATCTGCAATCCTCACATTCAGGGATGAATATCAGGAACTTGCGGGTCCCGAATTGAAGGATGCTGCAAGAGCATTAGGTGATAATTGCCTGATGTTCGAGGAGTTCATTTGTAAAGAGATCGAAAAAGGAAATATTCGTCATGATCAGTTCACAAAAAATTCCCTGAAAATAAAGCTTCATGGTCACTGTCATCAAAAATCGCTTGCATCAACAGAACCTACAAAAAAGATGCTATCCTTTCCAGAAAACTATTCTGTGGAGGAGATACCCTCGGGATGCTGCGGAATGGCGGGATCTTTCGGTTTCGAAAAAGAACACTATGATCTCTCAATGAAAGTGGGTGAGTTGATCTTGCTTCCCGAAGTAAGAAATACTGCTTCCGATATCATTATTGCTGCTCCGGGGACAAGTTGCAGGCAACAGATCAAGGACGGAACAGGCCGAAAAGCCCTTCATCCGATCGAAATATTTCACGATGCGTTGAAATAATTTTCAGTAATCACTCTTCACCTGATAAACCGGGAAGAAGTGAACATGACATTGGGTAGCTGCGAAGTAGAGAATCGTCCCCATTTACCGTCAGATGAACACTGACACGTTCCCCCCTGCCCCCCCCAAGAGGGGACCCACAGGGGGGTATCGTTATTTTGTGACTTAAAACGAATATATCAGTGTAATGTTGGGCACGACGATCGTCATTCCGTGGTTGCCGGGCATTCCTGCCGCCGTGTCGTAGTTCATGGGATTTACAAATCTTTCTTTACCGGTAAGATATTCAATTGCAAAATCGAGTGAAAGTTTTCCTGTTTTGTAACCGAACCCGAGTGTTAACGCCTTATAGTGCAGACTAGGCAGGAGAATATTTAGTGTCTCTTCCGGAGAAGGAGATTTGTCTGTATAAAAACCGCCCCTCAGTGCAAAACTGTCGGAAAGTTTATATTCTGCTCCGATCTTTAAATCCACTGTATCTTCCCAGCTAAGTCCGAATTCCGTCCCTTCTTCCATACCGGATAACTTCCATGACTGCTCATTGAATACTATCGGTATGTTTTGAAGTTCGCCCCAATTGTTATATGTAATATCGATTGTTAAAGTCAGTTTCTCATTAGGCGTTATTGCAACTCCCGCCCCGAGCCATGTCGGCCATGTCGCAGTTCTGGTTCCTTCAGATTCGGTCGGGATTCCAAGCATGGAAAGAAAAGGAGCTTTGGCAGTACCCTTCAGGTTTGCCTTTACCGGAACTTTCCATGTAAGTCCGAAGCTTAGAACATCATTCGGTTTATACATTGCTCCGAGTGTAAAACCTAATGCCGTTGTTGAGAGGTCCTCTTCATATTGGAAATAAGGAATAGTATTTCCATTACCGCCCGGTCTTTTCATCTTTAAACTTACGAAATTGAAATTTAAAGAACCGCCGATAGAAAATTTACTGTTCAGTTTTACTGCGGCAGCGGGAGAGACAGTGATCATGAATATTGTACTGTCCCATAACAGAGATTTTCCCCCAGTTAGCATGGCAAGGTCATCGCCCGACCATTTTGCTCCGGCACCTGCGGGAACATAAACGGCAATTCCTCCAACAATCTTTTCTGAAAAATGTCTGAAGTACGAAAAAGCACCAGAAGGATATGAATTCCCGATCGATTTCGCATCTGCAAGGGTGGTTCCACCCAGCTCGAATTTGTATGTTCCAGAGGGAAGAATATCAGTCATAAACAGAGATGCAGTGGAGTTATCTATCTGTGTAAGACCTGCAGGGTTGAAAAATACTGCGCTCCAGTCATCTGATAAGCCAATATAAGCAGTTCCCATTGAACTTGCTCTCGATCCGATACCGTTCAGGCTTAATCCGTTCGGGAAGATACCTAAGGCAAATATCAGAGCTAAAACCGAAATAACCAAATAAACATTAATCCTTCTCATTTTCGGACCTCCTTGATCGCAAAAAAGTAAATCTTATAATTAATTATATTTAAACGAAAAAAAAATATCAATTATCAGAATTTGAATAAAAAGTTGACATTATTTTTTTCTGTTGTTAACTTAAAGGTAAATTTAACGATTTTGTAAAGGAGGAAATAATGGCTTCAAAAATACTTATGGTTTTCCTTGCTATTTTTATTATTGCTGGTTTTACCGGCTGTGATGGTCTTACGTCTAATGATACTGTTACTTTCACACTGCTTCAGACATCAGATATTCACAGTCATGCGGGCGGTTACGGTCCATCAAAAGATTATACCCCTGAAGATAATTCAGATAAAGACAGCGTACTGGGAGGTTATACCAGAATTGCAAGTCTTATTGCTGCGGTCAGAAATGAACAGAAAGAAAACGATATACCGGTTGTTGTAGTTGATTCGGGTGATTTTTTTATGGGGACTGTTTATGATATGGCTATAACAGATCCTATCTCATTGAAGTTCTTTCAAATGGTCGGTTATGATGCTATAACTCTCGGTAATCATGAATTCGACTGGACTTCGGCGGGACTTGCTATGCTGTTGGCCAACGGGATAGGAAATGGATTTAATGTACCGATAGTTGCTTCGAATATGAATGTAAGCGCTGCTTCGGCGGCGGATGACGGGATAGAATCATTAATCGGTTCGGGAAATATTGTATCAAAAAAAATACTGACACTTTCAAATGGAATAAAGATCGGAATATTAGGGATCATGGGTGTTAATGCAGATTCGCTTGCACCTGCTGCTGCACCGATAACATTCGATCATGATTACGCTTCCTTACAGAATAAAGTAAATGATCTGCGGAATAATGATTCTGTTGATATCGTTATAGTGCTCTCACACGGGGGAATATATAATGACGGAACAGGAGATGATCTTTTGATCGCAGAGAATGTTTCCGGAATTGATATAATAGCATCTGGACATTATCATACAGCTACCCAAAAAATGTTCAAAAAGGGAAGTTCGGAAACGATGATCTTCTCCCCGGGAGAATATGGGAAATGGTTAAGCAGATTAGATATCACTTACAATAAATCCACCGGTTTGATAGAAAGCAGGAACTTCAAACTTGTTCCGGTAAATGATACGGTAGTAAACAGAACGGTATTTGAGTCTATTGTAGATAAATACAAGAGTGCGATCAATGATGCATTAGCAGTGGCCGGTTTGTCACTTGATGCACCTATCTCAAAGATCGGAATGGAGATGCAGGTACACGGAGCAGCAGAATCAGGGCTTGGTAATCTTGCCGCGGATTCTCTTAGATCTGTTGCCGGACAACTTGCTCCTCTGAATGACGGGAACGTATATGATGTTGCAATAATACCAAACGGTGTTATAAGAGATGGTTTCTTCCCGGGAATGACCGGAGTTTTAACATTTACGGATATCTTTAATACTATCCCACTTGGATTATCCCCTGATCAGACGCAGACTATGCCAGGATATCCTCTGATGTCGCTTTATGTTATCGCTCCTGATCTGCGAAATATATTAGAGGCAGGAATTACGGTCTCGCAGATTCTTGGTGGAGATTTTTATCTTAACTTTTCCGGAATAAGAGTAGATTACAATCCTGCATTGGCTCCGGCATTTAGGGGAGTTACTGCAATTTACCTTTCCCCGCAGGAAGATACTTTTACCAGTGCCAAAGGCGCTGCAATTGATCTTGCCGACACATCCACACTTTATCATATTGTGGTAGATTATTATGCTGTACAGATGATGGGGGCGGTTACAAAGATGGGTCTTACGATCATACCAAGAGATTCGTCAGGACAACCAATTGATCCGGCAACATATATGAGTTACAGAATAGATTCGAATGTTGTTCCGGGGATGCAGGAACTTAAAGAGTGGGCTTCTTTACTGAAATTCCTGGGTGGTGCTTTTCCAGCGACCGGTGATGGTATTCCTGCTGCTATTTATGGGAATGGCGGTATCGGAATGGGAAGAGTAAATATAGTTTACTGATATAATAAAGGTAAGAAAATGAACTGTAATGTTGGAAAAAAAGATAGAATGATCAGAATTATAGCGGGGCTTGTAATACTGGCAGTACACTACTTGTACTATTTTATATCGAGTAATTATATAGTGTGGGGAAATATCGGATTTATTCCGTTACTAACAGGTATTTTTAGATTTTGTCCTGCATACTGGCCATTCAAAATAAATACAAACAAGAAGTAACATTGTAATATAATTCCGCCTCCGGTTGTGTATAGATAATGCCATGCACACCGGAGAGGAATTTTTCCTGAAATGAAAAAAATATAGAAAACCATTGAAATATAAAAAAAAGACTTATATAATCATCCAATTGGGTATATCTTACAGGAGATGTAGAAAATGGCTAAAGTAAAAAGAAAAGTGATCAATATCTCAGTTGGTGACAAGACAAAAATGATGCTTTGGGAAGTTGCCAAGTATTTTAAGATCCGGGAATCGGCATTTATAGAAAAAGCTATGAACGACTTGGAGAATGAAGAAGTACGAAATGATTTTAAAAAATTCTGTGAGCTTATGGGATATAAAAATATAGAAAAATCCGGGGAACATAAACCTCTTTTTATTCAGGAGTCTCTTATTTACCGGATAAAAAAAGATCACTTTGAGTATAATCTGAAAAATCAGACAATATTTATCAAATATATGATCTATTATTATTACAATAAATTTGTTGAATCGATAATCTGATCGTACAAAACACGGCTTCGGATGCCCCTGAAAATCTTCTTTTCTTTTTCCATCTGTATATTTCTTCTGATCTTTCCTTTGATCTCAGGAGATCATTTGGAGGTTTCCGGGATCAGACCCCCCTTTTTTATTGTTGAATTCTCTCCTGAACATCTCCGGTTAACAAAGAATAAGACTGTTTTTTCAGCGGAAGGAATTGAATTGGGAAGATTCCGGATAGTGGATATTTCGGGTGATCGGGTACTTTGTAAGTGTGATGGTGATCAATCTGATCTGAAAAAGATGTGCTATGTGAATGTTGTTGAGATTTCTGAAAAACAGAAAGGAAAAACGAGCAAGCCTGCATTTCCTGAGCCTCAGGACAGAAAGATCTTTCTGCCGGAGATAATAAAGGTTCAGGGGATAAGGTTCATTGAGCGGTCGGAAGGGCTCTTTATCACAGAAAATCCAATCCCTGCATCTATTGTAAAAGATCTTTCTTTCACAGGTATTGAAAATTTCATGAAAAAGATCGGAAATGAATATGGGAACAGTGAAGTGGGATACCTGAATATTTCTGAAATGAAAAAATATCTTAAGCCTGAGATCGGGGTTATGATGCTCGGGGTTCGGGACGGTCTTCCGGTCATTGTTTTCCCTGCCGATGCCGGTTCAGCGGTTAACCCTGTTTCAAAAAAAATACTCACTAAACTGAAGTATGAGATCTATATCCCACTTAAGTTAAAGAGATCGCAATGAGGAGAGATATTTGAAATATTGTAATATCTGCAAGCGATTTATCTCTCCTCAGAAAACAACCTGTCCGGTATGTGGATCTGTTGAATTGAGAGTTCTTTCTTTTGTCAAAGAAGATAAAGATGTAGATAGCAGTAACGATATTTCCGGAAAAAAAATCACTCTTAATAATAAAGAGTTCAAAGTGAAAAATGTCATAGGACGCGGAGGGTATGGATTGATCCTGGAAGTAACTGAAGGTGATGAGCAGGATATGATGGCGATGAAAGTTCCACTTACCTTCGAACATTATTTCAGCTCAGGGAATAATTACAGTCTCAGAGAGATAGAAAGTTCCGAGAGATCTATTCTCGATGAGATCGAAGTTTTAAATAAAATTGATACAGACAAGATAGTGAAAATAATTGATAAAGGACTGGCTTCAAATTGTAAAAAGGATACAACAAGAAAATTCCCGGTGATCTTAATGGAATTGGCCTTATGTACCCTCAGGGATATTATTCTTCTGGAAGCAGGGGGAAAGATTGATATTGCAATTTCAGAAAAGATCAAAATGACATCTCAGATCATCAGTACATTATCAGATCTTCACAGATCGGGAGTTATTCACAGGGACATAGCTTTAGAAAATATTTTTGTAGTGGTCAGAGGTGGAGAGATAAAATATGTCTTAGCTGATTTCGGGACTTCACGAGAAAGGATTGTGAGATCGGATGAGCGAACCACCGGTATTATCGGCAGAGATAAATATCTGGACCCTAATCGGTTTGACAGAAGATACAGGCGGGACCCCCGTGTGGATATATTTACTCTCGGTATCATTATAACTGAGATATTCATTGGTAATCTCTGGGATAACATTATTTTTGAGCCTCTAAATGAGATGGATTTTGAGAAAGAGTTTCTCAATAGTTATGCTGTCGGTCAAATGGACATAAGATTGATCAAATTTATTTCAAAAGCGCTTAAAACAGATATTTCAAAACGGTATAAAGATGCTGATGAAATGGAGAAAAAATTTAAGACCACTGTCTTGAAAATGGTAAGATCTGATGGCCTCGGTAAAATAGTCAGGATGATCGATCTTCTCTTCAGTATCCCCCTTCCGATAAGGACTGAAATCCCGGGAAAGGATAATTTGATCTATTTTGAAAATCACAGGAAGATCAGTTTGGATATAAACCTTAGAAATGTGATCGTATTCAGAGAGGGAAGGATAAGGAATGTTTCTCTTAAAGGGGCATCATTTTTTAAAGTGTATAGTGAAGGCGATAAGGTATATATTGAAGCGGACAGAGAAAAATTTGATAAGAATTTCGGTTTTTTTAAAAGAAAGAAGTATAGTTCTGACAGAGGGATTCTTTATTTTACGGGAAAACTTCGGATAGAAAGCCGCTCAGAGATATTCGATCTGCATGAAGGTCGATCCGGATCAATATAGTTTTAAGGAAACTATAAAGTAAATGGGAAAAAGATTTTTTTATAAAAGATTTTTCAAGCGTATGAAAAGGGCCGGAATGTTCAAGGGCGTTATATACGATGAATTTGAAGAACATAGCTATCCGTTTATTTCCGAGAAAAATCTGACAATCAAAAGAACAATTTTTGTAATTCTTCTGATGGCATTAGGATATTTTATTTTCAAACCTCCTATGTTTTTGTCCGAGATCAAACTTGCTTTCACTGATCCCGGAATTCCCGAAAGGATTGATGAATTCGGAATGTCCGCACTTCACAGGGCTGTAATTAGAGGAAATGCCCGTATTGTAAAGATCTTGATCAGACATGGTTCGGAAATTGACCGGACTGACAGATATGGCTGGAGTTCATTGCACTGGGCTTATTTTCTGGGGAAAGATGAGTTATTAAAAATACTAATTTCAAATGGAGCAGATCAAGATCTGAGATCAACTGCGGATTGGTTTGTGTTTAAAAGCGGGAGTCTTCCGAAAGAAGTTCGAAGAGAACGTTAATTCTGTTCCTGCGAGTTTTCTTTGTCAGCACATTCTTTGCATAATCCATAAAAATCAAGATCATGCTGCCTGATGCTGAAGTGATATTTTTTCTCGAGTTTGCTTTGTATTTTTTTGATAAGGGCCATTTCTTCATCATGGAAATCCCGATATTCAATTACCTTTAAGCATTTTTCGCAAATAATATGGTGATGGTGATCACTTTTTTCGTTTGTGATCTCATACCTGCTGTGCCCGTCGCCGAAATCATATTTTTTCAATATACCTAACTTTACAAAAAGTTCGAGAGTTCTGTATATTGTTGTAAGTCCGATATCCGATGATACAGAGTTGATATCCTGAAATACTTCTCTTGCGTTCGGGTGCCCGCCAAGTCGTTCAAGAACAGAAAGGATCGACTTTCTGGGAGAAGTTATTTTATAACCCTCAGCTTTCAGCCGGGTCTCCCAGTTCCGGATCCTCCTCCTTTTCATTGTTCGTGGTTATTGCAATCGTGATCCTTCCCGTCTTTGCCGTGATCACAATCACTTTCTCCTGTTGTAAGTTCCCCGTTGATAAAATTTTTAATAACATCATCTACATTACCGGATACTCCCACTACGGGCTCAACCCCGCGCAGATGGAACAGATCTATTGCTTTTGGTCCCATTCCTCCTGAAAGTATAAAATCAACTCCCATATTACTTAGGAATTCAGGCAGAAATCCCGGCTCATGTCCCGGATTTGCGATAAGTTCATTATTAAGAATTTTTTTATCTTCGGTTTCTACGATAGTGTATGAAGAACACCTTCCGAAATGTTGGGCTACTATTGCTCCCTCTGTTGCGATTGCTATTTTCATTTATTCTCCTTAACACTATTATACATTTCATTGTCAAGAGATGTAAGGTATTGATTGGCAAGTTCTTTCTGAACATAGTCGGTTACTTCCAAATCTATCTTTTTCAGTTCCGGTATTTCCATCAGTGCTCTTTTAATCAAAATAGATAATTGAATTCCGATTGGGCATTGGAAGACTGTTGGTCTGAACTTTAGACTGACTTCCCCTTTCTCTTCATCTGTTTTAATATCATAAACCAGTTGCAGAGTAAATACATCCTGCCTGAGCTCCGGATCTTCCACCGTTTTTAATTTTTTTTTTATTTTTTCTTCAAGTTTCATTCTGTGATTTAAAAAAAGCAATAATTTTTTTGTGAATTTCTTTTAGTGGTTCTTTAACATCTTTGCATTTATTAACCGGAATTGTTTTTTCTGATATATTATTGATAATGCAGAAACTATGTGGAACCCGTCCCAGAATATCGATCCCGTTCTCTTCTGCGAATTGCTCTATTTTTCCGGTGTTTTCCAGATTTACATCGTACTTGTTGATCACAATTCCGCTTTTGACTTTAAAATGATTACTGAGACTGATTATTCTCTTCAGGTCGCTTATGCCGGAAATACTGGGTTCGGTAACGACAATGGCATAATCTGATCCTGAAAGTGTTGATGTTACGGGGCACCCGATACCCGGGGGGCCGTCTATCAGAATAAATTCTGCTTTTTCAGATTCGGCCAGAAGTTTTGCCTGGTATTTCACCATCGTAACCAGATTCCCGGAGTTCTCTGCTCCCGGGTCTAAGCGTGCATAAACGAAACTTCCGTATTTTGTTTTTGACGAAAACCATTTGCCCGCATTTTTTGGTTCCATCCGGATAGTCTTTTCCGGACATGCAATTGAACATAGTGTGCAACCGTCACAGGAGAGTTGGTCTATAACGTGTTGCCCATCAATAATATTGATCGCATTAAATCTACAGAGGTCCATGCATATCCCACAATTTATGCACTTTTTAGGGTCGATCTTTGCAACAGGTTTGCCAACAAATTCGCCTGCTTCAATATTATCCGGA
>Ga0256845_1003388_pt1 | contig 10834 bp, 5 predicted proteins | sample RiftiametaG_FD_189101 | JGI IMG/M metagenome (GOLD analysis project Ga0256845, IMG submission 189101) | Tube worm associated microbial communities from hydrothermal vent at the East Pacific Rise, Pacific Ocean - Riftia | ecosystem: Host-associated > Annelida > Integument > Unclassified ... | reverse complement strand
TGCTCGTGGCGGTTCTGGTCTGGCAGGGGGGCGGCGCCATGATGCCCCTGGCGCTGCTCGGCTTCAGCCTGGTTGCGGGGGTCTACTTCGTGGTCCACCACGCGCGGGCCGCTGCCGAGGGTGGGGTGGGCACGGATCGCGGTGACGGCCCGAGCCTGCGCTGGCTGATCCGCTGGGGTGCGACTGTGCTCGTCGCAACCTGCGGCTGGATCCGGCTTCAGGTCCTCGTCGATGTTCAGCTCGGCTGGGCGGTCGAGCTGATCCTCGCCAGCTGCATGGCGATCACCGTGCTGGTCACGCGCCGGCGCTGAGCTCAGGACGCCTGGAGCGCGGGGGGAGGACCTGAATCTTCGATCTCTCGGGCGCCGTCGAACCAGCTCCGCAGGCGATCGGCGTGTTGCTCGGGCAGGACGATCCCCGGTCGGGGGACGCGGGTGGCCTCACCGTGGAAGTCGCTGCCGGCCGTGACCACCAGATCGAGTTTGCGAGCGAGGCGCAGCCAAGGCTCGGCCCGGGCTGGACTCGGGCTCGCGTAGTAGGCCTCGATGCCCTCGAGACCCGCGTCTCGAAACTCCGTGAACAGGGCCTCGACCAGGGCGAAGTGACGCTGGGTGTGGGGGTGGGCCAGGCTCATGCGGGCGTCGCAGGCCCGGCCCAGGGCCAGCCCCTCACCCAGGCTGAGCCCGGTCATGGGCACGTTCGCTGGGCCGTCGTCGTGCAGGTAGCGGTCGAAGGCCTCGCGCATGGAGGTCACGAAGCCGCCCCGGTGCAGGGCCCGGGCGACGTCGGGGCGGCCCGGGGTGCTGTGCGCGGACTCGCGCAAGATCGCCTCGGCGTCGAGGCTGATCCCGAGTGTGGCCAAGCGCGCGCAGATTGCTACGATCCGCTCCCGGCGTTGGCTCAAGACCGTGCTCAGGCGAGCCTGGAGGGCGTCGAAGCCCGGGCCCTCGCTCACCCCCCACATCAGAAGGTGGACCGTACGGCTGCCGTGTTTGCAGCTGAGCTCGAGACCTCGCAAAACCCGCGCATCGGGGAGTGCGGCCTTGGTGCGGGCGCAGCCGGCCGTGCTGTCGTGGTCGGTCAGACAAAACAGCTCGACCCCGAAGGCCGCGACCTCCCGGGCGAGGGCCTCGGGGCTCAGGCTTCCGTCTGAGCAGGTGGAATGACAGTGCAGCTCCAGGCGCACCGGCACAGCATAGCGAGTTATCATCCCTCGGCCCTGAGGATGGTCAGCGAGCAGAGACCTGTGAGCCCCGAGTCCGTCGCGCGAGCGCTCGACGGCGACCGAGAGGCCATGCGCGCGCTGGTTCAGCGTCTGCTGCCGGTGATCCAGACCGAGGTCGGCTTCGCGCTCATGCGCGGGGCCGCGGTCGAGCGCCGGGATCCGAGGCAAGAGGTCCGCGATTTCAGCCAAGACGTGTTTCTGCATCTGCTCAGCCAAGACGGAAAGACCCTGCGGAGCTGGGACCCGGACCGGGGCCGATCGCTGGACAGTTTCGTCCGCCTGGTCGCGCGTCGGCAGGTCGCGGCGATCCTCCGCAGTGGGCGTCGCAACCCTTGGGCCGACCGGGCCATGGCCGACGACGAGCTCGAGCCCAAGTTGCCCGCCGACACCGGCGCCGCGGCCCGCATCGAGTCGGCCGACCAGCTCGACCAGCTCCTCCAGCGCCTCCACGCGCGCCTGGATGAGCGGGGTATGCTCCTGTTTCAGATGCTCTACGTGGAAGAGCGCTCGGTGGAGGAGGTCATGGCCGCGACCGGCATGACCCGCGACGCCGTCTACGCGTGGCGCTCTCGATTCCGAAAACTGGTGGGCAAGCTCACCGCAGACACGCAGCCCCGCGGGGCTGCGTCAGATCCCCGGTCCCGAGGGGCAAGGGATCTCATGAGGAAGCCGTGACCGTGGAGACCCCCATAGCGACAGACGAGCTCCTGTCTGTTCTCGCCGATCACGCGCGAGCCCAGGCTGCCGAGGACGAGGCCAGCGATTGGGCGGCCGTCGCCCGCGGCGAGCTCGACCTGGCCGCGGCCAGCGAGCGCGCCGGGCTCGAAGGGGAGGCGCTCGAGCGCGCCCAGGCCTACTTCGAAGCTCTGGACATCGATACGTTTGCGGACGGCCTGGAGGCCCGACTCGCCGATCTGGAGGGGCAGAGCCCTGCAGAGGTCGTGGACATCGCCCCCGAGGGTGGGCCCACCGAGCGGGCTGGGGAAGCTGGGGGAGACCCTGGGTTTGGGTTTGGGTTTGGGTTTGGGTCTGGGTCGGGCGACGGGGCCGCGGCCATCGAACCCGCGGCCAACCACGACCCGGGCCGGGCGTGGTGGTGGGTCCCCGGTGGCATGCTCGCGGCTGCGGCCGCGGCCATCGTTTTGTTCATGGTCTGGCCGCGCAACGACGACCTGCTGCGACCCAGCGGAGGCGAGGGGTCGCTCGCCAGCCTCGAGGCTCCCCTGCCGAGCTTCGGGCTCGAGACCGAGGGTGGACTCAAGGCCCTGCGGGGAGACGGCGGGCCCGCGCCGACCGAGCTCCGCTACCGGCGCGAGACCGAGTTCTCCTGGCTGCTGCGGCCCGAGCAGGCCATCGAGGGCGAGGTCGGCGTGCGCGCTTTCGCCGTCGTCAGCGGGTCCTCGGGTCTCCCGCTGGACCTCGAAGACCTCACCAAAGTCTCGAGGTCGGGGTCGATTCAGGTCGCCGGAAGTATCCGTGATCTGGACCTCGAGCCGGGTCGGTATACCATTCTCCTCGCCGTTGGACGGCCCGGTGCGCTGCCCGACGTGGGCGCTGCCCTGGCCGAGCTCCCGGACTCCGCGGGCCAAGGCGACGAGAACTCATGGCAGCTGCACCGGCTAGCGATCGTCATCGAGGACTGAGGCCGAGCGAACCCCAACGCGAACCCCCGTTCAGCCGGGCCGCTCGATTCGGACTCTACCTGTTCGGCGGGCTGAGCCTGCTCGCGTGCCCAGACCGGGGACGGGACCCGGACCTGTCCTCGTCGGAACACGGCCCCGCCGACCCGGTACACGCGAGTCCCCCCCCGACCGCGCCTCCGATCGCCATCTACGGTTGTAGGGCCCTGTTCTCGCTCGAACAGGACAACCCGGCATCAGGGGGATCGGGGGCGTCCGTCCGCTGTGTCCGATCCAAGCCCCGGCCGATCAGCCTGTGGGTCGAGGGCGGGGAGCTGGAGCTGGAGCTGGACCTGGACGGCGAAGCGATCGAACACAGAGTCACGCGCGGTCCCGCCGGGACCCTGATTCGAGTCGAGCTCGGTCTCGAGCCCGGCCGGTTGAGCCTGCGTGGAGGGGGGTCGAGCTCCGCACCCGGATGGGGCTGGTCCGTCGTCTTGGCGCCGCGGTCCCAGGCCTACACGGACGTCTACACCGAGGCCGTCGGGCTCGCGCGGGCGGGTGAATCGGAGGCCGCGCACGGGGTCTTGACCCGGGCCATGGACACGGTCGGCGCAGACGAGGCGAGCTTGCTGCGCTGTGTCGACGCGCGGGTGGCCTACAGCGCCGGCGAGCTCGATCGGGTGTTGGCCGCACCCGCCCAGATCGAGGCCGCGCAGGAGCTCGCGGACGGGCTCGCGGACGGGGCGGACGGGGGCGCGGCCCGAGCGATCAGCTGTCTCGCGGCCGCGCACATGCAGGCCGCCGACGTCCGCCTCAACCTGCGCCCTGATTTCGACGAGGCCGAGCGCCACCTCGAGGCTGCCCGCCGCTACGAGGGGGTGGACCTCGAGACCCAGATCGGCACCCGTTACCTCCAAGGGGTGCTCGAGCACCGCCTCGGCCACATCGACGAGTCCCTCCTGTCGTTCGCGGCTTCGGCCGAGCTCGCGCGCCGGGTCGGGGCCGCCAAGCCCCAGGCCGCCGCGATGGTGATGCAGGCCGTGGCTCTGGCCCGCCTGGGTCGCTTCGAGGACGCCCGGGCCGTGGAGCTCGAACTTCAAGACCAGCTCGACTCTCTGTCCAACGCCGAGCAGCTCGTGCTCGAGATCCGCTCCAACGTCAGCTGGATCGGCGTGCTCCGCCGGGAAGAGGATCCGAGCGCCCCCGATCCGAGCGCCGCGATCGCCGACCTGGTCGCGGGTTTCGAGCGCCTCGACGACCCGAAGAGCGCCGCGCGGGCTGGCCTCAACCTGGCCCTGGCCCGGCTCCAAAGCGGCATGCTGGATCAGGCCCAGCGCGCGCTCACGGCTGTCGATCAGGCCCAGCTGGACCCCCACGATCTGGTCTGGGTCGAGCTCGTCGGTGCCCGCCTGGCCCTGGCTCGCGCGCAGCCCAAGCGGGCCCAAGCTCGCCTCGATCGTGCCCAGCGCTACACGGAGCTGACCCGCGACCCGGAGCACCGACGCCGGCTGTGGACGGTGCGGGCCCAGCACGAGCGCGCGCGCGGGAACCCGGACGCGGCGCTCGTTGCCTACGCCCAGGCCAGCGAGTTGGCCGACGCCCTGGCGCTCGCGGTCCCCGGCGCGCGGGGCCGCAGCGCCCTGGCCACGGCCCACAGCCGCAACGACGCGGCCCACGTCGACCTGTTGTTGGAAGTCGGCGACCCCGAGGGGGCGCTGTGTGTGGCGGCCTCGAGTCGCGCCCGCCACATGCGGGCGCTGTGGGCCCGGGAGCGTCCGGCGCTCCCGCCCGAAGACCAGCGCCGCTACCGGGCCCTGCTCGCCGAGCACCAGGTCAGCCGCGAGCACACGGCCGACCAGCTGCGCGACGCCTGGGAGCTCAGCGACGCGGCCCTCGATCGCCTGCACGCCAAACTCGAGCTCGAGGGAGAGCACGCCGACGCCCTGTTGGCCGAGGCCACCGCCTTGCTGGAGCGCCGCGCCCCCCAGTGGAGCTGCGGCGCCATCATGCCCCAGCGCGCCGGGGAGGCTGTGCTCGCCATGATCGAGAACGGGGGGACGGGAGGGACGGGAGAGAAGGGAGAGAGCGAGGTGATCCTGCTGTTGGCGATCGCCGGCCGAGACCAGATCGCCGTCGGTCGGGCGCCGCTTCCCTCGGGCCCCCAAAAAACGGCCCAGGAAGGAGCGGCGCAGGACGACAGCGCGCGGGCCTTCGAGCGCGCCCTCGAGCCACTGCGCCCGGTCCTCGAGCAGGTCGAGGTGCTGCGGGCGATCCCCTCGGGCCGGTTCATGAGCGTCGACATCCACCGTGTCCTGCCCGGCCGGGTCGTCTACTACTCGCTGGGTCTGGGGACCGGCGCGAGCATGGTGAGGCCCGCCGGGCGCCGGGCAGCGGTCGTCGCCGGGGCCCGAGACCTCGCCGGCGTGACCGCTGAAGTCGAGCTCACCGGGGCCCGACTCGGCGCGCTCGGATGGGTGGTGACCGCGACCTGGTCGCCGATCGTCGAGCGTCAGCCGGCGCTGCTCCACTACAGCGGTCACGGCCACCGCAGCGGCGTCGACGGTTGGCGCAGCGCGCTGGATCTCCCCGGGGTCGGCACGGTGGGGGCATCCGAGATCATCGCCGCCCAGCGTTCGCCGGCCTGGGTGGTGCTCGCGGCCTGCAGCGCCGCCCAGGTCGACCCCCGGGCCGTCGACGGGGGCATGAATCTGGCGTCGGCATTTTTGCTCGCCGGCGCCGAGCTGGTGATCGCCCCGACCGTCGACGTGGACGACGAGGCCGCCCTGGCGCTGAGTCGTGGGCTCTACGCGGGCGAGGGTTCGAGCCTCGACCGAGATGCTCTGGGGCTGGCGCTGGCCCAGATCCAGCGTCGCCAGAGCGCCGAGCTCGAGGCCGGGGAGGTCCTCCCGCCGGCCCGAGATTACTCGAGCTGGCGCGCGTGGACACCCTGAGTGCGGTCGTAGCGACACTGCGTGCAGTCGTAACGATATGTAGTGCAGTCGTAACGACATGCGGTGTCATCGTAGCAATATGCGGTGTAGTCGGAACAATACAGGGGGGCGATGGATATGAACGACGCGAGGTAAATCTTCGCAGGTCCGTAAGATCGATCCTCGAAGCTGCGTAGAATGATGTGACGTGGGGGATCTGTGAGCCTCGCAAGACCATACTTTTCCCCCAATCGTTCGTCACTTCAGAGTGAACCTTCCGGAGGCCCGCGAGCGTGGGCCGAGGCATTCCTGTGCCCCGGAGCAACCCTATCCGATCCGAGTCGATGCAAATGACCACCACAACGAGACCCCTTCTCCTCTCTCTTTGCGCCGGTTTGGCGCTCACGGCCTGCGCCGAACTGGAAGACACGACAGCCCTGAGCTTCCGTGTCGATGTCGGCAGTGAGCAGACCGTGCAGCATCAAAATCCGAACCGAAACGACATCTACGGCCGGGCCACCGCGATCTACGGCACCCACGCCATGGTCGGAGCGCCGTTTCGAGACATCGGATCCGCCACCAACTCCGGGAGCGTGGAGACCTTCTCGTACGATGGCGTGACCTGGAACTACACCGGCCTGCTCACCTACCCGAGTCCGCTCCCCAATCAGACCTTTGGCGACTCGATCGATATTTATGGGAGCTGGGCCGTCATTGGTGCCCCCGGGTATTGGGGGAACCGAGGCAAGGCCGTACTCTATGAGTATAGCGGGGGCAGCTGGCAGATGCGCCAAATCTTGACCCCGACCGGCAACGGTAGCCCCGACGATCTGTTCGGTGCGGCCGTGTCGATCTCCGGCAATCGGGTCATCGTGGGTGTCCCTGGACACGATGGCGAGGAGACCAACTCGGGCCGAGTCTACGTCTACAGCCGAACCGGCTCGAGCTGGTCCGAGCTCCAACAGGTCGAGCCGAGCTCGGCGGTCGAAGACGGCAACTTCGGGCGCCAGCTCGATATCGCGAGCAACGGCTTCCGCATGGTGGTCGCCGCGCCCAACAATGTGTCCCCCAGCCCGATCAGTGACGGGAACGCCGAGGTCTTTGTGCGCACGGGCGTCGGGGCGACCTACCTGAGCGAGGCCGAACTCGTCGGACCCGGGCCCGGGTCCGGGTTTGCCAACGACGTCGCCATCGCGGGCCCGGTCGTATTGATCGGCGAGCCCGGCGGTGGGGGCACGGGCCAGGCGAAGACCTACCGCCGCAGCGGCGGAGTTTGGAACCTCCAGGCGACCCTGGTCGGGGTCACAGGTGGCAACATGAGCGGCGCGAGCTTCGGCACCCAAGTCGAGCTCGTCGACGGGAACCACGCCTTTGTGACCGCGCCGGGTTACAGCGGGGTCGGGCAGGTGTTCGAGTTCCGCTTCGCCAGCGCGACCTGGGCCCAAGACGACTTCTTTGGATCCGCCGATACGCTTCACTTCGGGAGCAGCATCGACGCCAGCGCGAGCCAGTTGGTCGTCGGCGATCTCTTGTTCTCGAGCGCACCCCTGAACATGGCCAACGACGCGGAGGGTCGGGCACATTTTTACGCGACCGATCCCTTCGACCCGCCGGGGGAGGAAGATGCGCCCAAATAGCCGATGCCAACCACACCCTGACGCCGGCCGACTGAGGGAGGCAGGCGTTCGCAGCTGAATTGGCCACGCCCGCCCGAGGGTTCTCGGGCGGGCGTGGTTGCGAGCTTCACTTCATTCAGCGAACGGGGATCTGGTTGCCGACCGTGAACGTCCGGCCTGTGGCGTCGGTGAACACCATGGTCACGTAGGCTCGCACAGGGGGCTCGTTGGATCGGTCGATGAGCAGGAGGTCCGGGTCGTTCAGGATGTAGACCGAGGAGGCGGTCAGGGGCAGGGCCCCGTAGTAGATCGTCTCTTTGCCCCCGTAGGCGTCCATGATCGTGACGCCCACGTTGTTCAGGCTCATGTTGGCGTAGGCCCCATCGAGGGTCATGTAGCCGTCGTCGTCCTGGAGCCCGCACATGGGGCAGGGGGGGTCCTCGGGCTGGGGGATCACCCACGAGTTGGGCATGTCCTCGGGCCCGAGGTCCTCGTCGAGGGGCAGCTTCACGGTCGTGTCGTCAGGGCAGGCCTCACACTCGTACTCGCTCATCTCTGGCGCCACGCCGGTGGGCTTGTCGGTCTCGGAGAGCGAGTTCACGCCGTCGGTGTAGCCCTGCCACCAATTCTCCATGCTCACCCCGTCGCCTGCGCAGGCGACCTCGATGTTTTGACAGAGGGCGTCGTCGGCTTCGTGGAGGTAACAGGCATCCGTCAGGGCTCGGCAGGCCGTGACCACGCGCTGGGTCTCGCTGGTTCCCGGGCCATGCAGCGACGCGGCGACCGGATTGCCGTCGACGGTCCGGGGCGCGCCGCTGGCGTAGATCAGGGCCATGAGCTCGGACGCCGGAAGGCTGGGGTAGTAGGACCAGATCATCGCCGCGATGCCCGACAAGCTGGCCGCGGACACGGAGCTCCCGGTCAGCGGACCGCGCTGGCTCCCGCCGCTGTGCCCGACGCCACCGAAGCCGGTCAAAGCGATCCTCGCGTTCGAGTCGGGGCGGAAATCGCCGAGGTTCTCTCGTGCCCAGTCCAGGGGCGTGGCCGCGAACACCAAAGGCCAAAAGTCAGACGAGGGATCGGGCAGGAAGATCTCGTCGGAGGCCAGGCCCAGGCCCTCGCAGGTCACTTCAGTGGGCCCAGGCATGGCCTCCCAGCTGCCCGGGCCGGTCGCCCGGTCGGCGCAGCTGCCCGGAGGTTGGTTGCCGGTCGCGGCGATCACCAGGGCGCCGCTGCAGGTCGCCAAGTTGATGGTGTCGCGGACGATCGTCAAGTTGGCGGCGGTCGAGTCGCCCTGGGGCCCGAGCTCGCCCAGGCTGGTCTCCCAGCCGACCGAGAGGTTGATGATCATGTGGACGTCGGTGTTGACCCAGCCGTCGATCGCGGTAGCGATGCCCTCGGCGAGCTCGCTCTGGTAGCCGTAGTAGCCGCCCTGGGTCTTGTTTGGTCCCCCATCGACGACCTGGGGCAGACCGAGGACCGTCTGGACCTGGCGCTGGCAGATCAGGCCGTCGTAGCTGGGCACGCAGCCGCCGGTGACGTTGCTGATGATCCCGGCGATCACCGGGCCGTGCTCGGACTGGCCGTTCTTGGTCAGCGCCGGGGCCGTGTCGACCACCGAGATGAACACCGGGTTGCCCGCGCGGCCGAGCATGGCCCCGGCGTCGATGAGGCCCAGGCCCTCGCTGAAGGCGTCTTCGAAGGCGCCCTCCATCAGCGAATCGAGCGGACTTTGGGGGACCAAGAGGCAGTCGTCGCTGCTCTGGCCGAGGACCCCGAGGGGGAGCTCGTCCTGGTTGGGGGCCGCGGGCCCCAGCCACACGTAGCGACAGTAGGTGGGCAGGGGGACCCCGAGGCCGGCGAACATGGGTTGGAGCTGCCAGCCCGTCGTCGGATCCATGTCGACGTCGTCTGGAGGAGGGCAGCCCTCGCCCTCAGCCTGAAAGATCTGGCGACCCGGATCGCACAGCGCGGCCGGAGCGTTCGCTGAGGTGTTGCCGCAGGGGAGCTCGTGCCCGCCAGTGTCGGTGTCGGTATCGGTGTCCGTGTCCGTGTCCGTGTCCGTGTCCGTGTCGTCGCCGGTCGTCGAGGTCGTGGTGTCGGTCTGCGTGGTCCCGATTTCGTCGTCGCTGGTGGCGTCGTCGTCACCGACAGGGCAGGCGCTGCCGAGGGTGACGAGTCCGCCGGCGAAGACCCCCGCGAGGGTCCGAGTCAGGGTGCTGGAGGGGGCTGCGGGCGCGTGTGGTTTTGGCTCGATGGACATTCTTGATCCTCTGGCGGGTCTCTCTTCGCGAGCGCGTTGTCATGTCTGACGAGCCTTTTCGACACTGGAATTCGAGACTGGGTTCATTGTGGGCCACCGGAGCCACCGGCAGGGTCGAATGCCTACACGAGGGCATAGCGCAGCCCTCGATCGCGGATCTGGAGCTGGGTCGCGCCGCAATGTTCGAGGCACACGATCAAGATTGTGATCCCTGCAACGATCACATCCGCGCGTCCCTTCCCGAGCAGGGGGACTGCTTGAAGTTCGGCGAGCGTCTGGGCCGCGAGTGTGCGGCGCAGGTCCACGATGGCCTCGAGGCTGTGTAGGGATCCGTCGACCCGGGTCCGGTCGTAGTGATCGAGACCGAGCAGGAGCGCGCCGACCGTGGTCGCGGTTCCGGCGAGCCCGACGAGCCGGGTTCGAGGTGGGAGAGGCTGGGTACACAGCGATGCCCGGGTGGCGGCCTCGATCGCGGCGAGGGCAGCGGGGCTCGGTGGGTGTCCGTCACAAAAGCGCTCACTGAAGCGGACCGCACCCACGCGATGACTGACCGCGCTCTCGATCTCGAGTCCCCGGCCGACCACGAGCTCGGTCGATCCTCCGCCGATATCGAGGACCCTGAGGGGTCGGTCGGCGGGGCTCTCGAGGGCGACCGAGCGGTAGGAGAGGCGGGCCTCTTCGTCACCGGAGATCAGGCGAACGGGGACACCGAGGATCGCTGCGGCCGGGGCCAAGAAACCCCCTTGGTTCCTGGCCATGCGCAGACCCTCCGTGGCCACCGCCTCGATAGGGGCGCCCTGGGCTCGGGCCGACTCGGTGTAGCGACCCAGGGTCTCCAAGGTCCGCTCGATCGCCTCGGGCGCGAGCATGCCGGTGGCCGCCGCGCCCTGAGACAGGCGCGTCACGGTGGCCGTGTCGGAGTGGATCTCGAGCTTGCCGTCGGCATCGCGCTGGGCGATCAGCAAGAGCACCGAGTTGCTGCCGATATCGATGACCGCCCGCACGGGCCGGTTGTACGTCGGTGACAGCGGTCGGGACCAGCTGCGCGCTCCTCGGTCGAGGTGCGCACAGGCGCGGCCGTGGGTCGCCCAGTCCAGCCCGCGCCCGGACCGCGATGAACGGGAGGGGGGAGTGAAAGGGGGGGAAGGGGAAGGGGGGGGGGGAGGGGGAGGGGGGGA
>Ga0256845_1003387_pt1 | contig 10836 bp, 10 predicted proteins | sample RiftiametaG_FD_189101 | JGI IMG/M metagenome (GOLD analysis project Ga0256845, IMG submission 189101) | Tube worm associated microbial communities from hydrothermal vent at the East Pacific Rise, Pacific Ocean - Riftia | ecosystem: Host-associated > Annelida > Integument > Unclassified ... | reverse complement strand
TCGCCTTTGATTGGTAGGGCAAGGGTGTCGACATCCTCGGCCAGCGGAATGTCGCGCCAGTTAAGAATCGGTTGTCCCATATTTACGCGGACCAAGCCGTCGCCGGCACTTTGGCAAATTAAATTTCCGCGACCGGTTTGCAAGACAAGTTCATCGAGACCGGATTCGTCCATCAACAGGCGGGCGATACAGCGTGTGGCGTTCCCGCAAGCATCCGCTTTTGACCCGTCGGCGTTCCAATATTCAATAACCGCGGTCACGTCGTCCCCGTCCAGAATAACGCCTAACTGATCGAAACCAATGCCAAAATGCCTGTGCCCTATGGATCGCGCCAAGGCAGCATTCATCGGATTATCGCGCCCGCGTGCGTCGATAATCACAAAATCATTGCCCAGCCCGTGCATCTTCAGGAAGGCAAGATCACCTATGTCGTCACCATTTGTCATGGGCGTTATATAGGAGGTTCTAGGCCATCTGACCAGAGTTGCCTAAATCGTATTTTGGCCCTTGACCGCAATGCAAAGCGCGCCTAGTAAGTGCGCTCAGTGGGCCGGTAGCTCAGTTGGTAGAGCAACTGACTTTTAATCAGTAGGTCCCGGGTTCGGATCCCGGCCGGCTCACCAGAAAATCAAGGCTCAGGCGGAAACGTCGGAGCCTTTTTTCGTTAGAGTTGTTAGAATTTTGGCCACAACTTCTGCCAACGATCTGTCAATATCGACCACCAATGCATTTTCGTCTTTGGCCAACGGTTCCAGCGTTGCGAATTGGCTGTCCAGCAGACTTACCGGCATAAAATGACCGGGGCGGGCGGACATGCGGGCCTCGATCACTTGGCGGGTGCCGGATAGGTGGATGAATAGAACGGGTGCGCTGGCGGCCACGGTTATGGCTTCGCGGTAGCGGCGTTTCAGGGCCGAGCAGCCGATGATGGTTGGGCTTGTTGCGCTGCCTAATGTGCGGCCAACCTCGGCCAACCATGGCCATCTGTCATCATCGGTTAGGGCTTCGCCGCGGCTCATCTTTTCAACGCTGCTGGCAGGGTGCAGATCGTCGCCGTCGATATAGGTGGCTTCGATCGTTTGGGCCAATGCTGCCCCAACCGAGGATTTGCCACAGCCAGCTACGCCCATCAATACCATTAAGGAATTCGTTTTAATCATGTGGCATCCTATAATGCGGATGCACGGGTTGTTCAACGCATTGCATCCCATGGTGGGCTGAACTACTAATTGAGGCAACAATTGAAATATCAGACAAAATGATGAGGAGTTCACCATGAGTAAATCCGAAATTGGCTTGATTGGTCTTGGAACAATGGGCGCGATGCTGTCGCTGAATATTGCGGATAAGGGGTTTAATATTTCGGTGTTTAACCGCACGACTTCGGTCACGGGCGAATTCCATGCGGGTTCTGGCGATCTGGCTGAACGGATTACGCCGACGGAAACGTTGGAAGAATTGGTGGCCTCGATCGCGAAACCACGGGCGATTATTTTGATGGTGCCGGCGGGTGATCCTGTGGATCAACAGATCGCGGCTTTGCGCCCTTTGCTGGATAAGGACGACCTGATTATCGATGCGGGTAACGCAAATTTCAACGAAACCCATCGCCGCGCTGCCGAGGCTAACGCGGCCGGTGTGCCGTTTCTTGGTATTGGCGTTTCTGGTGGTGCCGAAGGTGCGCGCCACGGTCCGTCAATCATGGGGGGGGGCACAAAATCCTCATGGGATCGCGTGGCGCATATTCTTGAAGCGATTTCGGCGAAATATGAAGGCCTGCCATGTGCAACATGGATGGGCGAAGGTGGCGCAGGCCATTTCGTCAAGACCGTTCATAACGGTATCGAATACGCAGATATGCAAATGATCGCCGAGGTTTACGGCGTGATGCGCGACGGCATGGGTATGTCGGCAGCGAAATGTGGTGCGGTGTTTGAACGATGGAATAAGGGGCAGTTAAGTTCCTATCTGATTGAAATTTCTGCCAAGGTTGCTTTGGCTGACGATCCCAAAACCGGATCGGCGATGCTGGACGTTATTCTGGATCGCGCCGGTCAAAAAGGTACAGGCCGCTGGACTGCGATCGAAGCACAACATCTGGCCGCAGCCATTCCCGTGATCGAGGCCGCCGTGGTTGCTCGCAACTTGTCGGCGCAGCTGGATGAGCGCAAAAAAGGCGAAGCGATTTTTGGGGCAGCACCGATGAAATTGAACGGCGCGCTGACTATTGATGATCTGGAACAAGCGCTGATTGCTGGCAAAATCCTGTGTTATGCGCAGGGGTTTGAATTGCTGACCGCCGCCGATAAATCCTTTGGCTGGTCACTGCCATTGCCCGAAATCGCACAGGTTTGGCGTGAGGGCTGTATCATTCGCTCTTCGATGCTGAACTACATGGCGAGCGCGTTGAAAGATGATCCCAATCGCAATCTGATGTTTGCACCGTTCTTTGCCGATTTGCTGAAATCCTCGCAGGCTGGTCTGCGCAAGGTTTGTGGTGTCAGTATCGCACATGGTCTGCCGGTCCCGGCATCCACTGCGGCGGTCGCCTATTTTGATATGATGCGGACGGGGCGTTCCACAGCAAACATGATCCAGGCGCAACGTGATTTCTTTGGCGAACATGGCTTTGAACGTTTTGATGCACCGGGTGCACATCACGGCCCTTGGGCGATGTAAATGCGCATTCTTGTTACTGGTGGGGCGGGGTATATTGGCAGTCATACGCTGCTGGAACTGCTTGGCCAGCAACATAAAATTTGTGTCTATGACAATTTCTCCAACAGTTCACCCGAGGCGCTGGAACGGGTAAAGGAACTGACCAACGGCACGTTTGAAACTGTCGAAGGGGATATTCGGGATGACAATGCGCTTGCGTCCGCTATTACGAATTTTCAGCCTGAGGCCGTGGTCCATTTCGCCGGGTTGAAAGCCGTTGGTGAATCCAGTGAAATGCCCGTGAAATATTACCAGCATAACGTCCAAGGCACGCTTTCGTTGCTAAACGCGATGGAGGCGGCGGAGTGTCGGCGCATTGTATTTTCGTCGTCAGCCACGGTCTACGGCGAACCGCAATACTTACCCTACAACGAGGCGCATCCATGCGCGCCAACCAACCCTTATGGTCGCACCAAGTATTTTGTTGAGGAAATCCTGAAGGATTGGGCGCTTTCGGATGCCCGAAATTCAACGGTTTTGCTACGCTATTTTAATCCGGTTGGCGCGCACCCCTCGGGGCGCATCGGCGAAGATCCGAATGATATCCCAAATAATTTGATGCCGTTTGTTTCGCAGGTCGCAGTCGGAAAATTGCCTAAACTAAATGTGTTTGGCGATGATTACGATACACGCGATGGCACGGGGATGCGGGATTACATTCATGTCAGTGACCTCGCTGATGCCCACGCCGCCGCTGTCGAATACACAGCCACCCATACCGGAGCCGAGGCGATCAATATCGGGACGGGGCAAGGCGTTACCGTGTTGGAGGTGGTGAAGGCATTTGAGCAGGCGTCGGGCCGCGACATTCCCTACGAAATCGTACCACGGCGCGCTGGCGACATTGCAGCGTTTTACGCGAATTCGGCTAAAGCCAAAAAATTACTGAACTGGGCCGCGAAATATTCGCTGGATGACATGTGTGCAAGCGCTTGGAAATGGCAATCCGAAAACCCAGACGGGTATTGATGTTGGCGGTCATGTCCCGAGCGCACCAGCCATGGATGATTTACACTTGGATTGATCGCGCGACATAAATGCCTGTTACGGCGATATCCGCGAGATCAACCTCGTCAATCCTGACCGAAATCTTACCATTTTATGTGCTCCATTCGGTGGCGCAGGTCTGCACTAAATTCAAAATATATTTGTAAACGGTAAACCATGACAGCGGTTCAATTTCCCTATAGCAGGCGCGGTCCGATGGAATCCAGATCGCGCCGTTTCGCAAACCTTTAACTAACTTCCTATTAGCCCGATAAAGTCTGAGGCGCCGATGTCACCCAAATCCAAACCCTCGATCCGGATTTCAACATTGTCATATTTAAACCCAACGACATCGTCGGAGGCAGTGCCTATTTCATAGAAATGCTCCAGCAAATCGGCCTCATCGACATACTCGCCGAAATTAAACCAGAACAAATCCACCCCGTCTTCGAAATCTTTGATGACGTCAGAACCGCTATTTCCGGAAAATACGAACGAATCTGCCCCACTACCGCCAACAAGTATGTCATTGCCTGCTCCCCCCATAATAATATCGTTACCGCTCCCCCCTTTGATGGTGTCCCTACCATTGCCGCCATAAATGTGATCATTCCCGGCCCCGCCCTTAAGCGTGTCTCGACCGTCACCACCGGTAAGTTTATCATCCCCGCTGCCCCCTTTAAGCAGGTCGCGCCCCTCGCCGCCGATCAGGGTATCCTCTCCGTTGCCACCTTTTAAAAAGTCGTTGCCTTTGCCGCCCGATAGGTAATCGTCGTCGGCACCTCCAAATAATTTGTCATTCCCGCGATTTCCCCAAATTTCATCGTTTCCGATGCCTGCCTTAACTGTATCATCGCCGTCACCTGCATGGACTTCGTTGTCATGGGCATCTCCGCCTGCATCGACAAATTTGATGACGTTATCTTTGCTGTCACCGATCACATCAGCACCGCCGCCAAGGGTCAGATTTTCAATATTTTTGAAGGTGTCATAGGTATTTCCATTAAATATCATCCCGCCCGCAAGCATATCAAATACTGCTTTATCGCTCCAGGTGAATGCCGAGACCAGCGTGTCGATCCCGCCTTTGCCGTTGAAAAAATCATTACCTGGATTCTGATCCAGAAAAGTATCGTTTGCACTTGATCCAATATGATTTCCCATTGCCTTTATCCCTACAGTTTGTTGACCACATAATCATTAGTCGCGAGAGAAGGCGGAATAGTTCAAATTCACTTTAGCTATGAAGAACAGGGCGTTCGCGGTGTGTGCCGTTTCCGATTGTATCCATCTGGGCTGCGTGATTTATTGCAAGGGAACCTCTTGGGAATTTAGTATGTCTATATTTGGAAAACGCCCTACCGTCACCTTGGCGGAGGCGAAAAATCTGCCGCTTTGGCGTCAACCTTTTGCCCTATTGATAATGCTGGCCGTGGCTATGCCGCTGGCATTCGCCACATGGGTCGCCCTGCTGAACAATTTTGCCATCAACGAGGCGCAGTTTGACGGCGTTGATATGGGATGGCTGCAATCGGTTCGCGAAATTCCCGGATTTTTTGCCATTGGTGTGATTGCGATCATCATGTTTATGCGCGAACAGACATTGGGTTTGGTCAGCATGGGGGTGCTGGGTTTGGCTGTGATGATCACCGGTTTCTTCCCCAGTTTTGAGGGGCTGTTGGTGACAACGCTGATTTCCTCCATCGGGTTTCATTATATGCAGACTGTGAACCAGTCGCTGCAATTGCAATGGATCGACAAGAAGAAGGCGCCGCAAGCGTTGGGTTGGCTGGTGTCGGCTGGATCGGCAGCCTCGCTGGTGATTTACGGTGTGCTGGTGATGGGTTGGAAGACGCTGGGCTGGTCTTACAGTCTGGTGTATATGGTCGGCGGCGGGGCGACGGTGTTGATCGTGGTGCTGTGCTATTTCCTGTATCCACAGTTTGAATCGCCCAACCCGCAGAACAAACGGATGGTCCTGCGCAAACGCTATTGGCTGTATTATGCGATGCAGTTTATGGCCGGCGCGCGCCGCCAGATTTTTGTGGTTTTCGCGGCCTTCATGATGGTCGAGCATTTTGGATTTGAGGTCCACGAGGTCACGGGCCTGTTCCTGATTAACTTCATCGCCAACATGATTTTTGCGCCGTTTATGGGGCATATGATTGCCAAGGTTGGCGAGCGTAACGCGCTGGTGTTTGAATATGTCGGGCTGACGCTGGTATTTCTGGCCTATGGCGGGATATTTTATTTCGGCTGGGGCGTGGTTTTGGCGGCTGGATTATATGTAATTGATCACCTGTTCTTTGCGCTGGCTTTTGCCTTAAAAACCTATTTCCAGAAAATTGCTGACCCTGCGGATATCGCGCCGACGGCGGCGGTGGCTTTCACTATTAACCATATTGCGGCGGTGTTTTTGCCTGCTGGATTGGGGTATTTATGGATCGTGGCACCGGGAATGGTGTTTGTTCTGGCGGCTGGAATGGCACTGACTTCGCTGGCCTTAGCGCTGATGATTCCGCGCCATCCTGACGTTGGGAACGAGACTATATTTGCGCAAAGGCGGCGGTTGGCTGCGGCCTAAATCTCGTCTGATCTGTCGCCCATCAGGTAGCGCGGGCCGGTACCTTTGACGGCAGCTTTATCGTCCGGATTGTAAAGCTTGCATTTCGTTAGGGACAAACATCCGCAGCCGATACAGCCATCAAGGTTGTCGCGCAGACGGGTCAATGTGTCGATCTTTTCATCCAGCTCGCGGCGAAATGTTTTGCTGATCCTGCGCCAATCTTGCGCGTTGGGCGTTTTGCGGTCGGGTAGGGCGTCGAATTGCTCGCGGATTTGGTCAATAGTAAACCCGAATTGTTGCGAGATCAAAACAAACGATAATCGGCGGATATCCGATTTCAAAAACCGTCTTTGCCCGCCTGCATTCCGTTCGGGGTGCACCAGCCCCATTTCCTCGTAATAGCGAATTGCCGACACGGCTAGGCCAGTGCGATTTGCCAAATTCCCTATCGAAATTGTTTTTGCAATCTTCATGAAAATAGTCCTTGACCTCAAGTTAACTTGAGGAACTACAACCAACAAATTGATAAGTCAACTGAAAGGAAAATCCAATGACTTCGACATTTTTAGAACACGTAAACGCAACCGTTAGCGACCCTACAAAAACTGCTAAAATGCTGTGCGACCTCTTCGGGTGGAACATCCGCTGGGAAGGCGATTCTATCCATAATGGCCACAGCGTTCATGTCGGCAGCGACACATCCTACATCGCCCTTTATCGGCCACCGGAAATCACCGCCAAAAACTATGAAAACTATTACACCATTGGTGGATTGAATCATCTAGGTATCGTTGTCGATGACCTGGAGGGGGTGGAGTCGAGGGTTAAGGCCTTTGGGTTTGAAACCTACTCGCACGCGGATTATGAACCTGGGCGGCGGTTCTATTTCCATGATGCGGATGGCATTGAATATGAGGTCATCAATTACGATTGATGTAGGGATTTGGGGGGGCAAACGTTGAGAAAAATGTCGTTCGGCCCCCCGAAAAACTGCCATCAAATGCGTGTTATCGATTTCAAGCGCATTGCTGGAATGAATCTAGCGCTACTAACTTTCATTTCTAACGTGTAAGATTGACCTAAATTACGGCTCGAGCACTTGGTGCTCATTTGCCCGAACAAAGGAATATACAATGAAATCCCCTAAAACAAAGCCAGCGAAAGCAAAAAAAGGTGTGGTGCAAAAGCCGACTTGGTACCAAGCTTTGGATAACAAAGGTGGGAAGAGCCACACCAATTCTTCAAAATCTGGTGGAAAAAAATCAGCAAACAAATTGACTTGATTTCTGATTTTTCCCCACCACACCTTGGAATTCAACAATTGGTGAACCCTCTTGGCGGCGGGCACTGGGACGGTTAGATTTCACCGTTCATCAACGAGAGGTTTTCCTATGTTTGGCTTTGGCAAAAAAGACGAAATTCCAGCGGCGGCGGATGCTTTGCGCGGGCGCGTCGAGGCGCTCCCGACTGAGGAATTCCATTTCGTGAATGGCAACCCGCTGAAGGGCCCGTATCCTGAGGGAGCCGAAATTGCCATTTTCGGGATGGGCTGTTTTTGGGGTGTTGAACGAATGTTCTGGGACCTCGACGGGGTTTGGGTGACATCCGTTGGCTATGCGGGCGGGCATACGCCGAACGCTAATTACAAAGAAGTGTGCAGCGGCAAAACCGGTCATAACGAGGTTGTTCAAGTTGTGTTTGCACCATCAAAAGTCACTTTTGAAAAGCTGCTGCAAACCTTTTGGGAGGAGCATGATCCAACCCAAGGGATGCGTCAGGGCAATGATCGCGGGACGCAGTATCGCTCGGGGATTTATTACGCTGATGATGCGCAGCGCGAGGTGGCCGAGGCCTCCAAATCGGTTTTCCAGCATCGGCTGACCGAAAAGGGGTTCGGGGCGATCACAACCGAAATCCTGCCTGCGCCGGAATATTACTATGCCGAAGATTTCCACCAGCAGTATTTGGCCAAGAACGCGGATGGATATTGCGGCATCGGGGGCACGGGTGTGACCTGTCCAATTGGCCTAGGTGCTTGACCTTTGGGCAAGGCGGCCTTACCGCCTGACCTGAAGGAGCATTCCATGACCACCTATACCGCGCTTACGACCCTACGGGATAAAAACGATTCCGATGCATTGGCCGCGATGCTAGAACATATGCAACCTGAACCAACAGGTGTCGGTGTATTTGAGGTCGAAGATGGGTCCGGTACATGGGAAGTCGGCGGGTATTTTACCGAAAGGCCAGACGAGGCGGGGTTGATCCTGCTGGCGGCCATGCATAATGCGCGGCCATTTGTAGTTTCCAAGGTCGAAGATCGGGACTGGGTAGCGCAAGTGCGGCGTGAATTGACACCGGTTTATGCCGGTAGGTTTGTAGTCTTTGGCGGCCATGACAAGGACACCATTCCGTCAAACCTGATCCATCTCGAGATCGAGGCGGCAATGGCGTTTGGCACCGGACATCACGGAACCACGCAGGGCTGTTTGATGTCGCTCGATAAGTTGGTCACGCAGGGTTTGCAGGCGGATAATGTCGCTGATATCGGCTGTGGAACTGGCGTTTTGGCAATGGCGGCAGCGTCCGTCTGGCCTTGTGCGACATTGGCTGCGGATATTGATCCGATTGCGACCGCGACCGCTAGGGCGAATGTTAGGGCCAATGGGTTAGGAAATCGGATCAATTGTTACACATCCGTAGGTTTCCGTTCCGAGGCGCTTCGCAAACATGCGCCCTACGATCTGATTTTCGCGAATATTCTAGCCGGTCCGTTGAAACGTTTGGCCCCGGATATGGCTATGCATACCGCGCGTGGTTCGGTCCTGATCCTGTCTGGTATCTTGAACCGTCAAGCATTGGGCGTTGAAACAATGTATAAAAGTTGGGGCTTTCATCGCCGCGACCGTTTGGTGATTGGCGAATGGACGACGCTGACGCTAGAACGGGGCTAGGCCAAGAACGCTGCTTTCACCTTAGGCCTGTCAATTTTGGACGAAGGGGTTAGCGGCAGCGATGCAAACCGTTTGGCATGATGAATCGTCGCAAAGCGCATTTCTGCTTTTAACACCTTGTTTAAATATTCAAGCGACAGATCGTTTTTGGCGGTATAGGCTAGATATAGTTTTTCAATGTCGTCACCGTCACGTTCACTGAAAATGGCCACATCCCCGATTTCCGGAATTTTCCCAATGATTTGTTCCAATATATCCACCGAAAACTTGTTGCCGCTGATATTGACGACATTTCCAGAACGACCAAGATGGAAAAGCGCATTCCCTTCGCGGCGAATAATATCGCCCGGAAGGAAAAACCCATCCTTGAATGCATTCGTGCGCGTGTCCCCTTTGGTGTTCAGGTACTGTGTCGCCAGCGACGATTTCGGGTGCCTAGCGCCCAGCAACCCCTCGTTCCCCTCAAGCCTTTCGCGGGTTTCTGGATCAAAGAACGCAACCTCGAAATCGGGGTCAACAATTTCACCTAGATAGTTGTTCGGATGGCTTTTTGCGGGGTCATATGTGTACGCTGTTAAGGTATTATTCTCGGTCGAACCAAAAGAAAGAATGATGGAGGCATCCGTGACTTCGGCAAGTTGCTTGATCAGTTTTTGAGAGACAAACGCCCCAGCCAACAAGATTTTACGAACGCTGCGCATGTATTGCGATATGTTCGCAACGCCCAATAATTTAACTGCAAAGGCTGGCGTAATTGCCATGAAATTGATGTGGTAGGTGTCGATCAGATGCGGAAGATGCTTTTCGGTTATGGGGGCGAAAAAAACCGATCCTCCCCTTAGCAATGACCTGAAGGCAAGGTTCTGTGACCAACGCATATTGGGTGTGGTTGAACAATATGTACGGGTATCAAACGGTTCAATGTCATGAAATTCCGGCGAGAATTCGAGGCCCGCTAGATAGGTGTCTTCGGCAACCGGATATATCATCGGCTGCCCCGTCGATCCGGAGGTTCTGGCACAGAAAATCGCCTCGCCTTCAGTCCGGAGCGCGGTGGTTGAAATAGGTGGTTTCTTCGCGCCGAACCATTGCGGATCTATTTGAATGGAGGTCCCGGGGTTTTGTTGGCTAACATCGAATTCAGACACGAAATAGTCGTAGTCGACGCCTGAATCGTAAAGCGTTTTGGGGTCAGACAGAAGGAGGGTGTAGGAATTTCGACTGGCGACCAACATCATCAGTAGAATATATTCTAGGCGGTTGGATATGAAGGCAATAGTCTGTTTTCCGGCGGGAATGTGTTGCTGTATCCCGGCCTCTAATAATTCGGTCATTTCAAGAAAATTTTCGAAGGTCAGCACATTGTTACGACTGAGGACCGCGGTTTTTTGCGGATTTGCTTTTGCAATTTTTTCGAATTGTCCAAATAGTGACATCGTTGGGCTCCGGTTCAAAGTGGTGGAGGTTGCATGAAGGAAGTATAGTGATCCCGTTACGCATATTTGCGCTTAGGTCAGGGCGGCGGCTAGCGGAAATATATTTCCTTTACCTTTGCCCTGTCAATTTTTGTTGATGCATTTAGCGGCATAGCACGGAAACGTTTGGCTTGAT
>Ga0256845_1003386_pt1 | contig 10836 bp, 8 predicted proteins | sample RiftiametaG_FD_189101 | JGI IMG/M metagenome (GOLD analysis project Ga0256845, IMG submission 189101) | Tube worm associated microbial communities from hydrothermal vent at the East Pacific Rise, Pacific Ocean - Riftia | ecosystem: Host-associated > Annelida > Integument > Unclassified ... | reverse complement strand
TATGATGGCTAAAATTCTCTACGGAGATAAAATTGTATTGCCTGATTGTGGTTTTATAACCATGAGTGAACCAGCGTGTGGTGCAGGTGGTATGGTTTTGGCTTTCGTCAAAGAATTGACTGGTCAAAAGTTAGACCCTGCTCGTACATTTTGGGTACAATGTATTGATATTGATAGAACTGTTGCTTTGATGTGTTACATTCAATTAAGTTTGTGGAATGTACCTGCTCAAATTATTGTTGGTAATACCTTATCTTTGGAGTTTAGGGAGCAATTTTTCACACCTGCTTATTATCTTTTTAACTGGAATTATAAGTTAAGAAAACGAAATAAAGAGCTTGCCGAAAATAAAGAAAAAAGTGTATCTGAAGAAACAAAAACAGAAGTAGAAAAATCAGAACCGTCCTCACAGCCAATGACTGAAATAGTTGAGGTTGATGAGATAGTGCAGTTGGATTTATTTAAAAACCTTTGAGTAATGCTCAAAGGTTTTTTTATACTTGATAACTGACATTAGCCCAATAATCTAAATAGTCTATTCCGATAATAAATGTATTCATTATTTCACTATAGAACAGTGGCATTTTAGTTATTTTAGATAAGTATTCTCAATCGTATTTATTTATCATGTAATATTGAAATATGTCTTTTGGTGTATCATCTTCATAGTTTAATTCTCAATCTACAATATTGCTGTAAAGTTCAGAATCTACTTTTGTGCAATTGTTAAACATTACCATATCAATATTTTTTGTAATTTCTTCAAATGTTTTTCTCATAATCGGCTATTTAGTTAATAAAGTGTGAGTATAAAGGCTAATAAAAATCTATGTCAACAAGTCCAACGCAGAGGCTTGTTTACCTATATTTTTATTAGCCATAATCACAACTTTTTAATTACTAAAAGCAGAGAGTGAGGTTAAGAAATTTCAGGAAATATTTATAGGGTTAATTTTTGACTTGGATAAAAAAGAGCCAATAGATCATTTTACCTATTAGCTCTTTTGTGGTACTTTTTAGATTTTGTTTATGTTCTTATTCAAATCCATTTTTAAAGATAATGTCACTAATTCTTGGGTCACTATATGGAACACCAGCAGGGGGATATTCAACACCATCAGGTACTGTGTCTCCATCGGTATCTTGAACGAGAATATTAGTTCCTAAGATTATTTCTTGACCATCTATTAAGCCATCTCCATCAGTATCTTGATTTAGATAAACATAGCCTAATAATACTGAATTGGGTGGGGCTGAATTTGTAGGTACTAATTTATGGTTTAAACTATCTGATTCATCACGGTATAATGCTATAGCACCAGTACAAGGATTTGGGTTACATTGTGTTATTGGTAAGATATACCCCTCAATTCCTGCTAAATCATAACCATCATTATGAAAGGTTTTAATTTCAGCATCAGATACAGCATAAGTATCATTTCTATCTCCAGTTACTGTTTTATTCATTCTTCTTAATGGAACTAGATTTTTAGTTCCTGAAAATGGATTATTGTTTGTAGTAAAAACATAAAATTCTGCTCTTGGTGCAGGGAAAGTTAAATTAACCGTATCATACCAAAATTCAGTAAACTCATTTACTAATGACTTGCTAGAATCTGGCGTATAAACAGCACCATTAGTTAATAAAAAGGCAACAGCTACTTGAGGAAAAGGAGTATACATATTGTTATTTGCTTCAATTGAAACATTGGCAAACATAGGAGTTAACCTGTTTTTCATTTGTACACCATTAGATTCACCTAAAATGCGCTCTAATGCAAGTCTTGCATCAGGTAAACCATAACCAAAGAAATCACTTAAACCAAGTCCACTTGTTGAACGACTAGATGTTGCATTAAGGATATTTATTAAACCATCCGTTTTCGTTGGGTCATAAGTCCCATTAGGTAGTAATGGAATAGTCGAACGCATAAGTTGTATTATAGCTGCAACCTGTGGTGCTGACATTGATGTGCCTGTACAGTTCCCATAACCATCTATACTACCATCCTGAAAATCTGTACAGCCTATATCATCAGCCCATTGACCGCCCTCATAAAAAGTTGAAAAGACTGTCCGTGCTTGTGTCATCACATCCAATTTTTGATTAATTGGAGTATGACTAAAGTTTGAACCACACTCTTGCCCATTGGCTCGTGGACAGTTAGTGTCATCTGAAAAATCTAAAGGATTATTATTGCTTGGTGATTCGTTCCAATAATCTCCATTTTCAGCAAGACCACCAACTGCAACAGTTCCAACTTCACTAGCAGGAAATTGTAATATCGTTCTATGGTTTCCTGCCGAAGCAACGATCATAACATTTTGTTGTAGTATAAAATCTTTTGCTTCACAAAGACCTGTCCCATCATTTACACAAAAATTTTCATTAACTGTTGGCACTCCTCCACTCCAATTAATTGTACCAACACCAATTTGAGCTAGTGTTCTAATAGAATTAATAGCAGAATCAAATGAGGTAAGTGGAAACAAGGTGTTTACTCCGTTATAATTTATACAGAGCCTATAACTTGCTCCTTTCATCATTGACATGCCACAGTTTTTACAAATGCCACCTACATTATTATTTTTACCTGCTAAAATACCAGTTATATGTGTGCCATGACCAATAAAAATTGATGTAGCTAAATTATCATCAACACCATCTTGCAAATCACAAGCCTCTAATGAGGCAAAACCTTGTGTATCAAATGGTTCATTTTCATCTACATTTAAATCATTGTCACCATAATCAATTTGATAAAAACCTCCCAGAATATTTGTTCCTTGGTAATTACCTTGATTATCAAAAGCTTTTAAATCAGGATGTTCAAGTTCAAAGCCTAAATCTAAAGCTCCAACATACCCCATACCCTCTGAAAGCTCCCATGCTGAATTTATATTTAAATCAGTTAAAAAGTTTGTACCTACTCCTTTTATTGAGGCTGTACTATTTATGTCTGATTTTTTGTTTAATTTAGGATAGCTTAATGATGTGGTAATTTCCATTCCATCAACATAACCTGCTTTAATAATACTTGGGTCGTTGTTAAAATTTGCTAAAATAGCATTTTCATCTACTGAATCAGGATATCTGACAACCAAATATCTATAGAGCTTTGCTAAACTCCAATCTGGGGCATTAGTGACTAGGTTAAGTAAATTGCCTACTGGTCTTTCCAGTATCAAATAATCCACATTTTCTGGAGCACTAAGATTAAATGAACTAAGTAGCCACGCAGGTGGTGAGGGCGATGTTAATGATTGGACAACCACATCTTCAGGCGTGGGCGAACCATTGTCTGCTGTTAGTAAAATATGAAAAGTTTTAGCTGAAATATTTTGACTAAAAAGAAGCAGAATAATAAGGGATGATATAATAATTTTTGCATTTCTTCTGAAATGGAATAACGAAATTAACATGAGTAAAACTCCTAAAAAGATTAGTGAATAAAAATTTAACAGTGGGATAACAACAGGTGATAAAACTCCAAATGAAAGAACATCTCCAAGAGGCAGTCTATTCAAATTTGGTGGAACAGGTAAAGGAGTAGATGTATCTGTCCAATACATTTGAACAGTATATTCTCCAACAGGTAATATTCCTAGGCTATGAAAAGTGTACGGCGGATTATCAACACCTATGTTCAAACATGGTGTAAAACCCAACGCTGAAATTGTAATCTCTACATGGTTGTTTGAATCAATATTAATATACTGACTATCACCTTGAAAATTTGCGAGAGACTGTAAACAAGGGAACTGTAACGGGTCGTACCCAATGAAAATTTCAGAACCTACTATGACACTACTTGGACTAACTGATGTAAAAGGTGGAAAACCTGCAAAACAATTTGTATTTACAAGTAAAATTGTGGCTAACAATATATATTTTTTCATGGGATTATCTCTTAATTAAAACAAGAGGATTAAATTTATCATGATAGCATTTTTAAGTAAATTATTAATTCATCTAAATTAATTCCTCTTACATTTGTTGTTTGCATTAATTTAGTAGGGATTTAAAAAATCAGCAGTGCCTGTTCACACTGCTGATTTAATTTGCACAATTAAAAATTGTGCAATCCCACTAAAAGACTGCGGTTGAGGCTTTGACCAAACCTGCATAGCAGTCGTAAAGCATACTACTATTAGGATAAATTAATGTAAAGCAATTTTGTGTTGTTTTTCATATATATGTGTCATAATAGCTTGCATTCTATGATAATAAATGCTTTATTCTAAAATAATAAATATTTATTCATTTCCCAATAAAGCATTTATTTAGACTGTTTAAGTTAACTCAATTTAGGAAGTAAAAATGACAAAAAAAAAGATGACAACCATATCAGATATTAGAAGAAACAACTTGTTACGCTTATATAATCATTACGAAGATGAATATAATCAAACTGAAATTGGTCAAAAACGTGCTTATACAATCAGAAATTTTTGTGCGGCTACAGGCATTAGTCCTGCTGAATTTTCACAATTAAAGAATGTAAAACACAAGCCTTATTTTAATTCCCAATATTCAAATAAGATTGAAGAAAGTCTTGATTTAGGTCTTGGTTGGTTTGATGTCGATAGGGAAAATACGGAGCTTGAAGCCATAAGAGTAGATTTTAAATTGTTTGAAAAAGGCGTACTAGCTTATGCTGATTTTTTAGAATCAAAAATCATTAAGATAACTGATGATGAGACAAGACATCATTTATTAAAAAATTTATTTGTTTTTCTATATGAACAACCTGACTTAAGCAAAACAGAATTTTCGCCAGATCATTTTTTTGATTTTATGAAACAAAAAAGAAGATGATACTTTTTTAAAAAAAGTATCATCTTTACAAAATGGCATTATTGAGTTTTTTTGACTTCTTTACAAACTACAATATATTTTGGTTGCATACCACTTCCATCACCAACGCCTTTATTGTCATTAGGTATTACAATCGTTATACATACCTGTTGCGATTCTGCGGAATCAGTCGTAACTGGTTCGCCACCAGTTCCATCACCAACACCTGAAAAAGCTGTTGAGTTAATTAGTATAAAAAAAAACCTGTGATTAATTTTAGTATTTTCATAATATTTTACCTATTTTTTGTTTTGAAATATAAATGCTGATACACCTAGTTCTATATTTTCAGTATCAGCCACATTTTTAGAAAGTCCTTTTTCTTCAAACTTATCAATAATTATTGAGCAGTTTTTTAAATACCTCCGAGTTTCTTCGCTTAATTCATCTGTACAAGTTTTATAATGCTCAGGATTAATAGCATTAGACCAGTATGACATTTGAACAAGAGTATCTTTATGATTTTTGACAGTAATATTGTGTAGTATTGTACAACACAATCGGTATATAGCTTCTGAAAAAATTCTAGTTGCATCTTCCCTGCTATTAAGACCTTTAGGTGGTAAAGTGGTAATAAATTGAATATGTTTTGTATCAATTTTTTTAATAATGCCAACTCTAATTAATTTAGCTATCATTGATCTAGCAGAGACATTATTTGATGGCTTTCTAACAGTATTGAAAATCGAATTAAAAGAATCATACTTTCCATAAATTGGTATTACTCCATCTTTGGAATCATCAGCTAATGACTTTAATAAAATAATGATGGTTTCATGATTACTACAAGTTTTTGATTTTTTTTCGGTAGCAGGTTTTATATTTTCAAGGTAAGTTTTTATATACCTTCTACCAAAGCCAGTTGATAGAGATACATCATTTTTTATTGGAGATTGTTTAAAGGCTAGTTCCAGATAAGAGTTAATAAAACTGTTAACAACATCGTTCCCATCTATTCCAAATTGATGAAATACTTTACTTAAACCATCATATAGTTTTTTTGGGATATCATTGATATAATTTTTTTTCATTTATTAAATTCGTGAGATTTTAAAAAGATATGTACATCTGCACACTATTATATCAGATTTCAAACTGATAAAATGCAATTTCCCTATTAAACCTGTAACCACACGAAAAAAAATGAGCGAAAAAGATAAGAAAAACACCCAAGAACCCAAAGAATTCACAGCAACTGATGTAAAAAATATTCACAAAAGTGTTGATGATAAAAATGGCTTTCACATTAATTTTATAATCAATAAATTTAGAACAAGGTTGAAGCAAGAATCACAATCAAGCCAAGAGAAATAAGTTGATTTAATAGAATAAATTAGTAATATATTTATATTATTTATTCTAAAAAAAAACAGATTCAATTCTAGAATCTGAAAATTTTAGCTAGGGAAAAAGAAAAATAGTTTATACTTTCCTAAACCCACTTAACTATAGCTCCATGAACTCTGCACAAGCAAAAAAAATCCCTATTGAGGTTTTCTTAGGTAAACTTAATTATCAACCAGCAAAAGAGCGTGGTACTGATTTATGGTACAAAAGCCCATTGCGTGAAGTGGATAATACACCATCTTTTAAGGTTAATAGAATCTTGAACACATGGTATGATTTTGGTATTGAAAAAGGTGGTGATATCATTAATTTAGTTTGTGAGATGTATAGGGATGATGTTAAACAAGCTTTAAAGCGTTTATCATCAGATTATGGTACTTTCGCACCAATCACATATCATCAACCAGTTAAGAAACAACTGAAAACTAAAGAGACTCTGATTTTAGACAAGGTTTGTAACATATCTGAAAAAGCTTTATTTTGTTTGCTGAAAGATCGATTGATAAATCTTGATATTGCCAAGCAATATTTAAAGCAGATTTACTTTTCAATCAAAGATAAAAAAACTCTAAATTATGCACTTGCCATGAAAAATGACAAAGGTTTTTATGAGTTCAAAAATAAATACATGAAAGGCTGTATTGGATTAAAAACAACTACCAGTATAAATTTAGAAGATGGCAAAGATGTAGCAATTTTTGAGGGGATGATGGATTTTTTAGCTTTTTTGACACACCGTAACATCACAAATTATCAAAGTTCAGCCATTATACTTAACTCTATAAATTTAAAAGATGATTGTTTAAATGCTCTGAATTCCAATAAGTTTAAAAAGGCTTATTTCTTCCTAGATAATGATAAGGAGGGAGAAAAAACATTTAAATATTTGTCGGAAAAAATAGATTTTGAATATGTAGATAAATCTAATACTTACAAAGGTTTTAATGATTATAATGAGTTTCTAATTGAAACTACTAATAAGAACTCAAAACAATAAAAGCTAAATGGCTTATTAATCAGCAAACTAACTTATCAATAACTTGAAGCTCACCTAAAACTGACTAGTGTATAATTTTTTTTATTTTTCCCCAGCACAATTATTTTTTGGTAATGCTTAAACCAGTTCTTGGATTATGAAATTTTAACTAGATAATATTCAACTTCAACTTTTACCTTTTCTGCCCTTTTCCTATAGAGTTAATATATAAATAATATAATTAAAAATAAAGATAGCAGATTTTTAATGGTTAAGACTTCCCTAATCAATCAGCAAATTAAAATTTAGAATTCACCCAAAGCTGACTATTTTTGTGGCTGAATCTCACCTAAAACTAACTAATTGTAAATTTTTTAAATTAAAACTCACTCAAAGCTGACTAAATTTTTCACAATCAACCAATAGTTTTTATCGAAATTCACTTAAAGCTGAGTAAGTTTTTAACATTGGTATGTAGCTCACCTAAAACTGACTAAATTTAATAACTTATAATTGTTGTAGCTCACTCAAAACTGACTAGTTTGAGGCTGTTTATTTTCAAACTCACCTAGAACTGACTAATTTTGTATCTGTAACTCACCTAAAACTGACTAATTATTTCTAGTTATCATTGGCTCTTTTGCTTTTTCAAAAGTATCACAATCATCTACATATCTGTCATAATCATGTCATGTTGGGTATTGGTCACGAAGTGGCTTAATAACAGCTTTTCAGCTTTCATCTATTCTGTGGTTTTTGATATTCTTATGATGGGTATTTATTCTCCATTGCTCTTGCTGAAAATCCTTTGTTGGAAATACTGTCACTTTATAATCAGTTAGTGCCGTTCTTTTGGTCTTGGGATTGATACCGCGTTTTTCTTCAATTTTAAAATGGTCTATGATGTAGGCACAATCTTTTAGTCACTCGTTGATTTTCTTGATATTACTTGTGATTAAATCCTCCTGTAATAATCATTCATCAATCATAGTTGATAATAAGAAATGATAACCTTTGATTGAATCTGATTGTTTAAATCTGTGTGATAAACGCATAAACAAACTACGCCCAAAACTAGTTTTGACTTTCATAAACTCTGTATAATTAAATCCCCTCCAATCAAGAGACAGGATTTTTTTAGATATGAGCTTATTAAAATTGATATACAATTCTGAATGTGAAGGGTTTTTCTTGTCATTTTTAATGATAAGATCAATGGGTGAAAAGAAACTATCTAATCAATGACTCTTGCTCATTTCTCATGATAGTTGGTAACGCAGTCATGCAAGTATAGAAATTCAGTCCTTTATTTGCCCGTAGCTGTATGTTTTTCACATCTTGCTTAGTTCGGTACGAATTTTATAAAATGTCGTTATAAGGGCAAATTCTTTGTCTCTTAGACTATCAGGCAAAAAGAATCATTCAGCTATTGAAAGTTTGTGTAAAGCGTACTCTACAAATTCAGCAATTGTATTTTTGTAAAAGGCTTTTTTAGTTTTATTGTTGCCACTTCCAGTAACACCAATATGAGCTGGTGTTATATCTAAAGTGTAGGGTGTTCAGTTATAAACTCACTTTCTTGTTAATAGTGGCAATGTTCAATCAGGGTTTCTAAGAGGGTCTTGTTTTCAACTAAAAACATCAGGCAAAGTTTGGTATAACTCTACACTGTTTGAGTAGTTTTCTGTGGTTAGCATTTTCCACAAATCAAGCTGTACAGGTTGTTTGGCAATATCAGCCTTTGCCAGTTTCATATCTTTATCTTTGTGAAGTAAAACTTTGGTTTCCATAATAATTGATTTATCAATCTAAACTTATTCACACTATTATTATAATGATATACACAAAAACGCAAACGAAGTTTAAAGTATTTATGTTACACTCAATCTACTACTAATTTTACTTTACTGACTCATTTGGACTTACCTGAAAAATTACAAAATCTTATACCTATAGCTGAATCTATGGGTGTAGCTTTGTATCAAAGATTTTCAGAAGATGAAGCAATTGATTTTCTTAATATACCAGGGCGAAATTTATCATTGCTTACTGGACAAAACAAAATATCATTTATCCAACTACCTGACAAAATAGAATACTTTGGCTATCAGCTTTTAGAATATTTGATAGGCTCTGTTAAATCAGCGACAACTACAAGTAAACAATCCATTACAAATGATAGAATTGTTCGAGCTAAAGAAGTGGTTGAAATGACTGGATTGTCAAGAACAACAATTTGGAGGATGGAGAGATACAAAAGCTTTCCTGCTCGTGTATCTCTTGGTAAAAATAGCGTTGGGTGGAAATTGAGTGATGTTCAAAACTGGCTCAACACTAGAGACAAGCTTTAATTTTTTCTTTTTCCTCGCATAAAAAATCAGCCCACCATTGCATCATCTTAATTCTATCATCCATAAACTTGGCATGATGAATATAGGCGGCTCGTACAGAGTTGCCCTCAATATGCGATAATTGCCTTTCAATAGCATCAGGATTGAAGCCTTGCTCGTTTAAAATTGATGTGGCATTGGCTCTAAAGCCGTGAGGTGTTGCATAAGATTTTTTACCCTTGCCATCATAGCCCATTTTTCTCATAGCATTACACATAGTGTTTTCTGCTATTCGTTTACGCCAGTTGCTTTTTAATGGGAATAACAATTCATGAGTACCAGTAATTTTTTGAACCTTAACCAATACATCAAGAGCCTGTTTTGATAAAGGTACTAAATGCTCTCTTTTCATTTTCATGCGTTCAGCAGGAATTTTCCAAAGTGATTTTTCAAAATCAAATTCACTCCACTTTGCAGTGCGTATTTCTCCTGAACGGACAAAAGTATAAACCAAGAGCTGTAAAGCGTATTGAGTAACAAAAACCCCATGTTCTTCGTACTGCTCCAAATCATACATAAAACCACCCAATTCTTCATTTTTCATGGATGGTTTGTGTTTCCGTTGATAATTTTTTACAATACCTGACAAGTCAGAAGCAGGATTATATTTTATAAAATCTCTACGCACCGCATAAGAAAACACCCTGCGTATATCCTGTAATACCCGCCTTGCCACATCTAAAGCCCCTCGGTTCTCAATATCCTTAATCACATCTAAAATATCTTTAGTAACAATTTGGTCTATTGGTTTGCTATCAAGAATTTTAAAGCTGTTTACTTCTAATCTAGTCCAAACACGTTTGGCATGTTTTTTTACCCATACACCTTTTTCATGTTCCCACCATTGCTTGGCTAGAATAGAAAAAGTGTTTGTATCACTCATAAACGAACTATACTTATTTTCTTTCTTAACAACGCTAGGATCTATTCCCTGTTTTAATTGTAGTCTAGCTTTCTCTCGCTCATCTCTAGCCATCTTTAAGCCAACATCAGGATAAACACCAATTGCCAGTGTTTTTTGTTTCCCTGCAAAGCGATACTTCAACCGCCAGTATTTTGCACCATTGGGTTTTACTAATAATCTCAAACCTTTTTCATCTGTTAACCAAAGGTCTTTTGATTGTGATACTATACGCTTGATTTTTAAATCTGTTAGTGGCATTTTCGTGTACTCCCTTTTAGTGGTTTAAAGGTAGCACCAAATATAGCACCAAAGTGAGTGAAATTCCATGAAACAGGGTGAAACACCTTGAAACAGTCAAACC
>Ga0256845_1003385_pt1 | contig 10838 bp, 11 predicted proteins | sample RiftiametaG_FD_189101 | JGI IMG/M metagenome (GOLD analysis project Ga0256845, IMG submission 189101) | Tube worm associated microbial communities from hydrothermal vent at the East Pacific Rise, Pacific Ocean - Riftia | ecosystem: Host-associated > Annelida > Integument > Unclassified ... | reverse complement strand
CATGACGGGGGTCGATATCCTGATAGACAAGAATATCAAAAATTTTGCGTTCACCAGGCGCAAGTCGTAAAGACCTATCCTGCCCAATAATAAGTTGTGGGGCAGTCGGATCGGCATCCGCTATTTCTGCAATATCACCAATTTCAAGAGAAAAGGGCTGATTTGTCGATTCCGGGTTAAAAATAAACACTCTGGCGATTTGAAGGGACTCCGATTCATTCCACCGAATCTGCCAGTCCAATGCCCCGTAACTTATCACAGGAATCCCCGCCAGGCAAAGCCAGATCAATACTATTACACCATATTTTTTCATGCTCGTCCTCCCAAACGATAAAAGAACTTCGAGAAAGCCATTGACAAAAGTGCGCATCTTTGCAAATTTACCATTTTCAGAATACATTAAAAGGAAGTATACGGGGAAAATGCGAGAAAGTCAAGAAAAAAATCTTTTACAGGGAGTTTCCGCTTGATGAGAAATGCTGCGAAAATTCTGACGTTCTGCTGGATCGGAGCCAGCCTATTTCTGATAAGCCTTGCGACGCATGCGGAGGTCATTGATAAAATTGTCGCTATTTTGGACGGTGAATTGATCTTGCTGAGTGAAATTCGGGAGCAGGCAGAGAAGCCTGTGGTACAAGTTCTCGCGAACCTCAACACCCCAGATGTGCTTGAAGAACAAGCGTTGTCCTATCTGATCGAGAGACATCTTCTCAAACAGGAAATTCACTACCTCGCCTTCCCAAAAGAGAAAGCCTTTACCAAATCCCTTGCCATCGATTATATTATCATCACTTACAGGCATGGGAGTTTAGCGAAGTTTGAAACGCTGGTTCAGGCCAACAATATTTCAGAAGCAGCGTTGGAAGAGGAGCTCACGCTGTATATGAAGGGAGTTGATTATATTCGGAGGAAGTACCGGTTCAACACTGATATTGAACAACCAGATGTCGTCTTGAATCTTTTTCAGCAATGGCTGAAGGACCTTAAAGCCAAAGCCCGTATTCAGAGATTCTAAACGAAAAGCCCGCCGCATGTTCGTTCCCGAATAGCTTTAAGGGCACGACGAACACACCAGACACGAAATTCGTTTTATGCAAGGAGGGGCGGGCGGCGAAGGGTTCATTATGGCGTATACAATCCGGCTCGGATTGGGAGGTATGTGGATAAGGCGGGGATCAGGGAGATCACAACCAGGATCACTGCATCAATCGCGACAAAGATCACGGCTTCTTTCGCCACGGAATCAAGATCGCCTTTGATCAGGTTGGTTGCCGTAAACAGGTTGACCCCGACCGGCGGGGTGGCCTGCCCGATCGCCAGGGCGGTAATAAAAATCACGCCGTACCACAATGGATCAATATGAAATGCAGCCAACACCGGCATCAGGATCGGCATGACCAGGTACGAAATAGAGATCGCGTCCAGAATCATCCCCAGCCCGAGTAAAAGCAGGTCCACAAGAATAATCATCACAATCGCGTTGGGAGAAATCCTGACAATCCCATTTGCCAGGGTATCGACCACCCCGATCACAGATGTTCCCCATGAAAAAATACCCGCAAACACAACAATGAACATAATCACGGAGCTTGTAACAGACGCATCAACGAGGATGCGGATAAAATCTTCCAGGCTGAGCGAGCGATAGATCGCGCTTGCGACAAACAGGCTGTAAAATACCGCAACAACAGCCGCTTCTGTCGGCGTAAACACCCCGGCATAAATCCCGCCCAGGATGATAACCGGCGCCAGAATCGCCCACACCGATTCTTTCAAGGCAATCAAAATTTCCCGGATGCTGCCGCGTGTTTCTAAACCTCGATATCCCCGTTTTCGTGACACAAAATAGGCGACCACTCCGGTGGCGATACCGGTGAGAATACCGGGCACAATGCCTGCGACAAACAGGGCGCTGACAGAGATACTGGTGATATTTCCATAAATAATAAAGGCAATACTCGGTGGAATAATAATCGACAGATCGGCAGAGGTCGCGATAGTGGCGGCGGCAAAATGTTTATCATACCCGTGCCGCACCATCGGAGCAATCAGGATCAGTCCGACTGCGGCAGTTGTTGCGGGGCCGGAACCGGAGATTGCGCCCCAAAACATCGCGGTCATCACGGCAACGACTGCCAAGCCGCCGGTGGCTTTGCCAACAAGCAGTTCAAAAAAATGGGCGATTTTTGCCGCCAGTCCTGCCTTTTGCAGAATTGTGCCGGCCAACACAAAAAAAGGGATTGCCAGCAGGGGAAATGAGGCAATACCAGAGACAAAATTGCGGCCTAACATGCCAATCCCGAGATGAAAATACATGATCGTCGTCACAGCCGCAACGCCGAGGGAAGTTCCAATCGGGACCCCCAGAATCATGAGAACTAAAAACAATAACATAATGAGCAGTGCTTCCATGAGATACCTTTCTGTTCGATACTGTTATTCGATACTGTTCAGTTGGCTGACTGCTCCTCGGTAGATGCCGATAAAGACAAACACTGACAAAAGAGGAACTCCGATATAATAAGTGACGGCTGGGATCCCCAGGGCTGGGGACGTAGACTGGAATAACGTAATTTCGCTATAGATCGTTTGAATCATAATCACATCAACGAGGATGAAGAGGGCTGTCCCCAGCAGTGCGCTCGCCCACACCATCGCTTTTTTCATGGTTCGAGGAAACCTTTTGAACGCTGTTACCATGCCGAGTTGGCTGCCTCGCTCGAATGCGATCCCGGTTCCCACCAGGGTCAGCCACACAAAAAAATTGATGGTGATTTCCTCGGTGGCGGCAAAGGAAAAGTGGAAAAAATACCGACTGAGTACATTGACAAAAGCAATTGCTGCCATCGCAAACAGCAGAATTGCCGCGATCCATTCATCTAAGCGAAATGTTGTTTTTTTACGTTTACTCATATATGATTCATGTCAAATTCCGGAGGATGCGGGAACTTCCACATCGGCCTTCCCAAAGCTGGAACCTGGGAGCAGGAAAAACAGCCGCGTTCCCAAGCTATGGAACCTGGGAACACAGAAAAGCCGGAACGTGGGAACGAGGAAAAATCGTCAATCATCGATCTGACTATGCCCCCATGAATGGAAGCCATTACATGGGGGGATTGGCGTATAAACCTTTATCGTTCCATATCTGCTAAGGCTTTTTGGTAGAGGTCTTCTCCAATTTTCGGAACCCACTTTTCATAAATCCCTTTTGTGGCTTCCTGGAAGGCGGCTAGCTCCTCTTCAGAGAGGAAAGAAACTTCCATGCCTTTGCTCTCAAGGAATTTAACCGGGTTCGGCACTTCCATCTCAAAATTGAATTCATTTTTAAGGATATTTAACGATGTGTCGCCATCAAGGCCGGCGCGGCAGAGGGCTTTTTCAAAGCGGGCGGAAATTTCAGCCGATTCTTTGATCGCCTTTTTAATATCGTCGGGGAAGGCTTCCCACTCTGTTTTGTTCCAGTAAATCACGACCGGATCGACGAGATAGTTCCAAAATGTAGCATACTTATGGTATTGGTGAATCTGCACGGGGACAAGAACCCCGACCGGATTTTCCTGACCGTCAACGGTTCCTTGTTGAAACGCGGTGACAGCGTCACCCCAGTTCATATTAATCGGGTCAGCCCCAAGCATGCGGAATGTCTCAACAAAGATAGGGCTTCCAACAACTCTCACTCGGAGACCTTTCAAATCTTTGGGGGTATGGACGGCTGTTTTGCTGTTTGTCAATTGCCGAAATCCGTTTTCAGCCCATGCCAGCCCAATCGCGCCCTTCTCTTCCATGGCAGCGAAAATCGCTTTACCTGTTTCACCATTTTCCAGTTTATCGAGATTTTCAAAATTGTTGATAAAAAATGGCAGGGAAAAGATATTGTGTTCGATAATCACAGGCGAGGAATTAATCGTGGATTCATAGGCCACATCAATAATACCCTGGGCCACCATCTGGAATGAGTTCAATTGCGCCCCTTTGAGAAGCGTACTCCCAAAATAGGGCTTAATGTTGATCTGACCATTGGTTTTTTCTTTGACAAGATCGGCAAATTTCTGCGCTCCCATCCCCCAATAGAACTGAGGACCGACATTGATTTGCATCTTATACTCTTTTTTGAATTCTCCAGCCTCGGCCGGCATGATTGAGCCGATGACAAACACAATGGCTACACACACAACGCCGACGTACCCCATCATCTTTTTAGCTTTCATGAGAAACCTCCCTTGTTAGAGTTGATACAATTGGTGGACCAACACGTAGAGAAAACGTGCCATAACGATAGAAATCCCGTGGACTTTGGTAAATTTACCATCCTCTGTCAAGTTTTTTCCCAGCAGATCACAAAAAAAATCAGTCGGGGGAGGAGGAGTCATGGCTGCCGAACTGTTGAGTGCGGCAGCCGCTTTCGAGGAAATGTACTCTCGAAAAAAGTCCTTCATGATCATGAACAGACGCACCGACAAGATGAAAAACGTGTGACACGTTGTGGGGTGGAGGCCATCATATAACCGGCAGCTTAATGGAAAACGTACTGCCTTTGCCAGGGGTGCTCTCAACTGTGATTGTCCCCTGGTGGGCCTGAACGATATGTTTCACGATAGCCAGACCAAGCCCGGTCCCGCCTAATTGCCTGCTCCGGGCTTTATCAACCCGATAGAACCGTTCAAACAGACGGGGAAGGTGTTCGTGAGGAATCCCGCAGCCAGCATCCTCAACAGCGATCATGACGTCTGAATCTGAACGCGTTGCCCGAACCGTTACAGTGCTGTGTGACTCGCTATACTTGATTGCATTGTCTAATAAATTAATCACTGCTTGTTCCAGCAAGTCTGGGTTCACGTTTGCCTCGATAGAATTGTTGCACAACAATTCTATGGTCAGGTTTTTGTCCTGTACCTTTTGGCTACACACCATCACCGCTGTCTCCAAAATCGGTTTCAGCGGCTTCCGAATGAAAGGGATTTGTCTTTTTTCTTCTTCCTGCTCAATCTTTGAGAGGGCGAGCAGGTCTTCGATGATGCTGTTTAACCGCTTAGCGTTGCGGGCAATGATGTTCAGGAAGCGAATCGCATTGTCAGGCTCATTGATCGCCCCATCTTGCAAGGTTTCGACAAAACCACTGATGGATGTAATCGGGGTTTTTAATTCATGGGAGACATTGGCCACAAATTCCCGCCGCATATTTTCCAGTTGTTTCAGACGGGTAATATTATGAAAGACAAGGACGGCGCCGATTGGGTGGCCTGCCGGGGTATGGAGCAATGTGCCGTGCGCGCGCAGGAATTGTTCATTTCCTGAGTTTAACACGATAACATCCTCAATAGGGACATGACTGGCTAATGTTGTTTTGACGAATCGCTGAATATCTATATTGCGTATCATCTCCTGGATATTTCGACCTTCCGCAGCCTTCGCCCGACACCCAAATAATCTGCTCGCGGCCTGATTGCATCTCAGAATTCGTTCCTCATGATCGACAACGACCACAGCTTCAATCATGCTCCCTAACACAGCTTCGAGTTCACCTCGCTGCCGTGTCACGGTGTCGATGCGTTCATTCAGTTGAGATGCCATCTGGTTCATCCCTTCTGCAAGAGTCGTGATTTCCTGGGAACCTGAGACATGCAGCCTATGGTGTAACTCTCCCTCAGCAAAACGCATCGCTCCTCTGGTAAGCTCCGCAATCGGTTTGTTGATGTGGTACGAGACCCACAGACTAATCACTGCCGCCAACAGGGAGACAATAATTCCCCCTATAGCACTTTTCTTATACATGCTATTGAGCATGTGGTGAATAGCCGCAACAGAGGTGGAGGCACGCACGACTCCCCAGACCTCTTCATCGTTCTTTGCCGGAATGGCAACATACATCATCTCCTTCTCTAATGTGTAACTGTACCGAATAGATTTCCCGATCTGCTCCGTCAATGCGGTCCGAATTTCCGGTCTGTCCGCATGGTTATCCATGTTCGCAGGGTTTTCCAGTGAGTCTCCGATAACACGTCCTGATGTCAGAATAACCGTGATCCGGGTTGCCAGCTGTTCCCCGACCGTTTTACAGAACACATCCACTTCGGCAGCATTCCTCTCGCGGTTTTCCTGAGCAGAGAATGAAGAAGAAAGATGGCCTTGAGGAGAGGCAAGGGTAAAATTTCCCTCCAAAAGCTTCCGAAATAACCGGGCATGGGCCTCAAGCTGTTGTTCGGTTCTTTGCAAATACAATTGCTTCAACGAGGTTGATGTATACAGCAATATCGTACAGAGCGCGGTGACGACAATAAGCACATAGGAAGGGTAGAGATGCCAAATCAGTTTTTTATGTTTGTTCATAGGGTTCATCCTTAAAACGATAACCTACTCCGCGAACCGTTTCAATATAATCGCTCAGGGGGCCAAGTTTTTTCCGTAATCCTGCAATTTGAACATCAACCGCCCGGTCAGTCACAATATACTCTTCTCCTTTGACCGCATCAACAATCTGGTAACGAGTAAAAACCCATCCTGGTCGTTTTGCCAGGAAGAGCAGAATTCCAAATTCTGTCGTGGTCAGTTGTATCGGTTTTCCTTCCACACTCACCTTGTAACGGACCACGTCAATCTGAAGATCGCGAACGGTGATCACAGCGGGATGTTCATGCTCTTGCGGCTGCCTGCGCCGCAGCACGGCTTTGATGCGAGCGATTAAAATACGTGGGCTGAAAGGTTTGGTGATATAATCATCGGCGCCGAGTTCCAGTCCCACCACAATATCGGCTTCTTCCCCCTTTGCTGTCAGTATAATAACCGGGATTTCAGCTGTCGAAGGATCGCGTTTGAGCATTTTGCACACATCGAGGCCATCGACTCCCGGCAACATCAAGTCGAGCACGAGTAAGTTGTAGGTGTTCCTTTTTATTTGCCGGAGCGCAGCTTCACCAGACATCACTCCATCGATCTGATACCCTTCTTTTGCTAAATTATAGCGGATCAGTTCTAAAATATCTTCTTCGTCTTCTACAATCAGAATTTTCTCTTTTGCCATAATGTGATTGAGGCAGAAGCACATCGTTTACAATCAACGCTGTGATTTGGCACTCCTGTGTATTTGTAAACATTTCTGTTCCAATGCGCTGCTCGGGCTGAACGATTAATCTATTTTCCCTTATGTCGGACAATATCCCCTTCTATCAGGTAGATCACATCTTCAGCAATATTCGTCGCATGGTCGGCGATGCGTTCCAGAAATCGGGAGACGCTCAGATACCCGATGAACTGTTCAATATAGTGCGGTTGATCCTGTATCGCTTCTCCCACCTGTTGAAACATGTGTTTGTGCAAGTCATCAACCGCATCATCAGCAGTGCAGACATTCTTGGCGACATCGCCATCTAAATTCACGATGGCGTCAAGGCTTTTTTGGAGCATATTGCGAACTTTCTGAGACATGTCGGGAAAATCAAACGGAAGTTCCACAGCTTCGTGCATCCCAAAGTAGTACCCTCGTTCAGCAATATCGGCCGCCAGGTCTCCGATGCGTTCAAGATCGTTATTGATTTTTATCACAGCGATAATCACACGCAGATCAACCGCCACCGGTTGATACAAAGCGAGAATCTTCAAGCATTCTTCTTCCAGCGCGACCTCCATCCCGTCAATTTCCTGATCCCCTTCAATCACGTGTTCTGCAAGTTGCACATCACGGGTATCAACAGACTTCACCGCTAACAGTACCCGCTTTTCGACGAGAGCGCCGATTGTCAATAATTGGTGCGTTAAGTTGTCAATTTCTGTGTGTAAACTCATAATAGATTATCCAAATCTTCCTGTAATGTATTCCTCGGTTTGCTGGTTGGCAGGATTGGTGAATATCTGTTTTGTCTGACCATATTCGACAATATACCCTTTGTAAAAAAATGCCGTAAAATCAGAAATTCTGGCGGCCTGCTGCATACTATGCGTGACGATCACAATCGTAAAATTCCCTTTTAATGATTCGACCAACTCTTCAACTTCCCGGGTGGCGATCGGGTCTATTGCGGAAGTCGGTTCATCCATCAGCAGGACTTCCGGCTCCAGAGCAATGGTTCGCGCGATACAAAGCCGTTGCTGCTGTCCGCCAGACAGCGCAATCCCCGGTTTATCGAGCTTATCCTGCACTTCATCAAACAAGGCAGCTTTCTTCAACGCCGACTCAACCCGATCGGCTAATTCCGACTTCGGCATCGTATAGTGAAGTCTAAGCCCATAGGCAACATTCTCAAAAACGCTGAGCGGGAAAGGAGTTGGTTTCTGAAAAATCATTCCAATTCGCCGCCGCAATGCGATGAGATCAACATTTCCAGACAAAATATTCATGTCGTCAAACACGACTTCGCCGGAAGCTTTTTGATCCCGATACGATTCAAACACTCTGTTATAAACCCGGATATGCGTGGATTTCCCGCACCCGGAGGGGCCAATAATGGCGGTGACTTTTCCGGCGGCAATATTGAGAGTGTTCTCAAATAAGGCTTGATGGCTCCCGTAAAAAAAATTCAGGTTCTGCACTGCAATTTTTGTGTGGGCAGAGGCTCCTGACGCCTTTGTTGCATCCTCATCAAGATCATCGCGAAAATGGTGTAAAAACGAATCAACTTTCACCCCTGTTCTCCTTTTTTCCATTCCAGGTACTGTTGAGCGAAATGCCATAGGCTCGCTCCTCCTCACGTCTTGAGCTGTCATGTTCATCCTGTTGTCTCCTTCATAAGAAATCTGGCAATGATGTTGAATAGCAGGACTGTCACCATAATCACGAATGATGCTCCCCAGGCAATCTGGTTCCAGTCAGGATAGGGAGACATGGCGTATTGGAAAATCGTCACTGTCAGGTTGCCAGTAGGTTCGCGCAACGATCGTAAAAGATAAGGGCTATTCAACGCAGTGAACAAGAGGGGGGCGGTCTCTCCGCTCACCCTGGCAACAGAGAGGAGAACCCCGGTAATCAATCCGGTTTTGGCTGAGCGAAACAAGATCGTGACCGTGGCGATCCAGCGAGGCGCGCCGATACAGAGCGCAGCTTCCCGCAGTGCGTTCGGCACCATGTTGAGCATATCCTCTGTGGTTCTCGTGACAACAGGAAACATCAGGAGCGAGAGGGCCACTGCTCCGGCATACCCTGAGAAATGCCGGACAGGTGCGACCAGCAGAAGAAACACAAAGAGACCGATGATGATCGAGGGGATTCCCATGAACACATTGACCGCAAATCGTACGAACATTCCCAGGCGGGAATATTTTCCGAATTCTGCGAGATACACTCCTGCGAAAATACCACAGGGAACGCCAATAGCCGTCGCGAGCACCGTCATCAGAATCGTTCCAACAATGGCATTATAGACACCGCCCCCTTCCATGCCGGGCGGCATCGGTAAGTGTGTGAAAAATGCCAGATTAATTGAAGCTGCTCCGCGTTTCAGAACCTCCCAGAGAATCCAACCGAGGAAAAAGATTCCGATGGATGTCGCAGCCATTGCCAGGCCTTTGATCGTCCTGTCAAACGCTTTACGTCGTCTTATTGACCGGGGTTTCATTATAAGAGATCGCCTCCCATCTTCCGTTTGATTCGCTTCAGCCATAATTGCGTGACGACCTGAAGGGTAAATGTCATCGCGAACAGAACCAAACCCAGTTCCATCAATGCACTTAAATACAGCGGCTCAGCAGCTTCAGCAAATTCATTCGCCAGTCTGGAGGCGATGCTGTTTCCCGGAGCGAACAACGACATTGAAATTCTGCTGCTATTCCCAATGACAAAGGTCACAGCCATCGTCTCCCCGATCGCTCGTCCAAGCCCAAGAAAACAGGCGCCGACCAGTCCTTGAATACCATACCGTATTGTAATATCGCGTGTCACTTCCCATGTTGTTGCGCCTATCCCATAGCCTGCTTCTTTCATCGTTTTCGGCACCATTGTAAAGACATCCCGCATGACAGCGCTGATAAACGGCAAAATCATCAATGCCAGAATAATCCCGGCAGTCAACAGGCCGATTCCCATCTGTGGCCCCTGAAACAGAGGTAAAAATCCCAGACATTTCCCTAACAGGGGCTGCACATGGTCGGACATAAAAGGAGCAAATACAAACAGGCCCCACATCCCGAAAATGATACTGGGCACTGTGGCCAGGAGTTCAATGGCGTTCCCGATCACGCGGCTCACCACAGGATGGGCTAATTCAACCAGAAACAAAGCGATCACGACGCTCAATGGCACTGCCAGGAGTAAGGCAATCAGCGTAGACAGCAGCGTTCCGGACATGCTGCTGAGCGCGCCAAATTGTTCGGTCACCGGATTCCACGCCTGCGAAATGAGGAACCGAAATCCAAATCGTTGGATTGACGGGAGTGAGCTATACACCAACGAGATGAAAATACCGACCATAATAGCAAGGATCAATCCGGCACTGGAAGCTGTCAACATTCTGAACAGTCCGTCGAGCTTTCCGCTTAACTTCCAGTGATGAGAGGTCTTGACTGACCTGTGTGTGTTTTCTGTGATTATGTGCTCAAATTCTTGCATACATCCAACCTTTTTGCTGAGAAGAGGGACCCCTCTCTGAGGTCCCTCCTCAAAATCCAACCTGACTACACGATGGCGCGTAACGTGGATATTACTTCCATACCGGTTGCCCATCAGCCATGATGCTGCTTTTCCAGAGCGTTTCAACCTGTTGAACAACACTTTCCGGCATCGGGACATAGTGCAGGCCTTCTGCAATCTCAGCCCCGTGCTTGTAGCTCCAGTCAAAGAAAGTCAACGCGGCTTTTGCGATTTCTGCATTCCGCTGTTCTTTGTAGAGCAGAATAAATGATGCGCCTGTAAT
>Ga0256845_1003384_pt1 | contig 10839 bp, 10 predicted proteins | sample RiftiametaG_FD_189101 | JGI IMG/M metagenome (GOLD analysis project Ga0256845, IMG submission 189101) | Tube worm associated microbial communities from hydrothermal vent at the East Pacific Rise, Pacific Ocean - Riftia | ecosystem: Host-associated > Annelida > Integument > Unclassified ... | reverse complement strand
CGATTTTTAGGGTTCCTATGTGTAGTGAGTATAGGTGTTAACAGCAATGTGTTTCTCTAAAATCTCTAATTGTTTTGAATTCAGAAAAGAGACGCTACCTTTATTGTTGTCTGTTAAAAGTGATGCTGCGCCTTGGCTTAGGTATTTATTTCTATAGCCTCTTACTGTATCATCGTCTAAAAGAAGAATCTCACCAACATCAATACAAGAAAAACCACTATCAAGCATCAGGATTGCTTTTAGTTTATCGGCGTGCTTTCTTTGCTTACAATTACGGTGTAATTGCTTAATTTCATCTCTCTCTCTCTCTTATGGATAATTTTACAGTCATTAATCTGAATATCAGTACTATAAATATACAAAATAGTATTGACAACACCAAGAAAAATAATGCTAATAATTGATTATTAATCGGTTAATTTAGGTAGTGAAATCTTGGATTCCCGAAAACCTAAATGGAGTGAGTATATATTGCCTTAAAGACTTCTTCTTTGTTACGAATGTCAAAACATAAAGTGTGAATTTCGGTTGAAGTTGAAAGTTCTTCTGAAAGCTTTTTCAACCTATCTTCTCTCCTTCCGCATAGAATTAATTGTACGCCGTTTTTAGCGAAAAGTTTCGCCGTTGCCACCCCAATTCCCGAAGTTGCTCCTGTTATAAATGCAGTTTTATTCATTCTTTATTGTTATTATTTAGTTTCAAGCTAAATAATTTATTAACATTTAACTTTTTCCTAAAAGTACTATTTCTCAAATATTTAAAACACTCCTTTTTCTTCAATATTTATAATCTTAACAAAAGTCAAAAAACGCTAAGAAAAATTTAGGTTTTTATTATTCTTAATTTAACCAATCCTTAACAAGGTTTTATCTAATAAATTTTCAATTTGCATCGTCTTTTGAAAAGAGCATAAATTGAATCTAAATACAAAATGGAAAATACAAATTCGACCTTTGACATTGGGGTATTAAACAAAAAAATTGAACGGGAAAGTGCCTTTGTGGACATCCTTACAATGGAAATGAACAAAGTAATCATAGGCCAAAAACATATGGTAGAACGCCTTATGATAGGTCTTCTGGGTCAAGGACACATCTTGCTTGAAGGTGTCCCTGGACTTGCAAAAACACTTGCAATTAACACCCTTTCAAAAGCAGTTCACGGTAGTTTTAGCCGTATACAGTTTACCCCAGACTTGCTTCCTGCAGATGTTGTGGGAACGATGATCTATAATATGAAAGTGAACGATTTCAGTATTAAAAAAGGGCCAATCTTCGCCAACTTCGTGCTTGCGGATGAAATTAACCGTGCTCCCGCCAAAGTACAATCAGCACTTTTGGAGGCGATGCAAGAAAAACAAGTTACCATTGGTGAAACTACTTTTAAGCTAGACAAACCATTCTTGGTAATGGCAACCCAAAACCCAATTGATCAAGAAGGTACCTATCCGTTACCTGAAGCACAAATGGATCGTTTTATGCTGAAAACAGTAATAAAATATCCACAAATTGCTGATGAGCAATTAATTATTCGCCAAAACTTAAAAGGTGAATACGAACAGGTAAATCCTGTTGCAACCATTGAACAAATTACAAGAGCTCAAGCTGCCGTTCGTGAAGTTTATATGGACGAAAAGATTGAGAAATATATCCTCGATATAATTTTCGCTACCAGAAATCCTGAGAATTTTGGACTTGCAGATTTAAAACCATTAATCAACTTTGGCGCATCCCCACGTGGAAGTATAAATCTTGCCATTGCTGCTAAATGTTACGCTTTTATTCGTCGTCGTGGTTATGTAATTCCAGAAGATGTTCGTGCCATCGTGCATGACGTTCTTCGCCATAGAATTGGAATTACTTACGAAGCCGAGGCAGAAAATATTACTTCTGAAGACATCATCAATAAGATTGTAAACGTAATTGAGGTGCCATAGGCCCCCAACCCCAAAGAGGGGGCCTTCACTCTTGTGAAAATTATTAGGTGACAATTAAATATATAAAATGTTCAGTATAATTTCAATAATTTATTTAACCGTAAATATTTCCCCTTTCGGGGGCTAGGGGGCTCATGAATACTAAAGAACTTCTTAAAAAAGTACGGAAAATCGAGATCAAAACGCGACGCTTAAGCGATCACATTTTTGGTGGCGAGTATCATAGTACTTTTAAAGGTCGCGGGATGACGTTTAGCGAAGTGCGCCAGTATCAATTTGGCGATGATGTAAGAAATATAGATTGGAATGTTACCGCACGTTATAATGAACCTTTCATAAAAGTTTTTGAAGAAGAACGGGAACTTACTTTAATGCTGATGGTAGATATTAGCGGTTCTGAATTTTTTGGAACTCAGGAGCAGTTCAAAAATGAAATAATTACTGAAATAGCCGCAACCCTTGCTTTTTCAGCAATGCAGAATAATGACAAAACGGGATTGATTCTTTTTTCAGATGAAATTGAACTTTACATTCCACCGAAAAAAGGAAAATCGCACGTACTTAGAATTATACGTGAACTGATTGAATTTCAGCCAAAAAGCAACAAAACAGATCTTGCCAAGGCACTTAAATTTTTAAGCAACGTAATGAAAAAGAAAGCCATCGTTTTCGTGCTTTCAGATTTTATTGCGGACAATTATCGAGATACGTTGAAGATTGCCGCCAGAAAACACGACGTTACAGGAATTAGAGTTTACGATAAAGCTGAAGAAAACATTCCGAATTTAGGAATGGTACAAATGCAAGATCAAGAAACTGGCGAACTATTATTAGTAAACACAAGTTCAAAAAGCGTTCGTAACCAATATTACAGTTATCATCGCGAAAGAGTAGATTATTTTACCGAATCTTTCACAAAAAGTGGTGCAGGAGCTTTGAGTAGTAGGGTTGACGAAAGTTATGTGAAAAAATTATTAGGGTATTTTAAAAGAAGGTAAAAGCCCCCTAACCCCCGAAGGGGGGAATTACTATAAAAAATGTTAAAAAAGAATAAAATATTGAATGGATTTCCCGCAAGGTCTGAGCGACTTCCTGCAAGGTTTTTGAAACCTTGCAGGTTTAGTGGGCAAGTTCTTTTTTCTTTCCTCTTTCTTCTTTTCTCTTTTATAGCAAACGCCCAGGTAGCCTCCTCCATCGATTCCACAAAAATTAAAATTGGCGAGGAAATTCTTTACATTATAGACGTTCAGGCAGATTCTACAGATGTTGTTGTTTTTCCAGAAGAGCAAACTTTTGCTCCTTTGGAAATGATAGAATCTTATAAAGCAGACACCACTTTTGAAGGTTCAAAATACCGCCTAGTCAAAAAATATGGTTTAACACAGTTTGACAGTGGCAAGTACACTATTCCGCCGCAACGTATTTTCATCAACAACAAACCGTTTTTGACCGATTCTATAAAAGTTGAAGTGAAAGATGTTGCTGTTGATACTTCAAAACAGAAAATGTTCGACATAAAACCAGCGGTTGAAGTAAAAGGTCCGCCGTTTGATTGGTTATTGCTTTTGTATTGGATAATTCCTATTCTTTTACTCGTTGGACTTGCTATTTATTTATTCCGAAGAAAAAAACGAAAAGACGCTGCTGCAAAACAACTTCCTCCTTACGAAGAAGCAATCTTTGCATTGAAAAATTTGGACAACACCCAACTTTTAAAGGATAATAAAAGCAAGGAATATTATAGCAACTTAACCGAAATTGTAAAGCGCTATTTAGACCGTGAAGTAGATGAATCTGCTTTAGAAAGCACCAGTGAGGAGCTCATCACCCGTTTAATGATGCATAAAGACGCAGGAAGTTTTGACTTCGATTTGGAAACTATACGCAAACTAGATTCAATTTTTAAACGTGCAGATTTGGTGAAGTTTGCAAAAATGAATCAACAAGCAGGGCAAGCAGAAGTAGATAGAACAACCATTGAGGATATTATAAACGAAACTCACGAAGCCGTTCCAGAACCTACAGAAGAAGAGCTATTAGAGAATCAAGAATATCTTGAAAAACGTGCTAAAAGACGCAAACGCAGAAAATGTATTTTAGGAATTTTGGGAGTGTTTGTAGCAATCGTTTTGGCTGGAGTTATCTTTGGAGCTGCAACAGGTTTCGACAATTTAAAAGATAAAGTATTAGGAAACAACCTTCGCGAATTGTCAGAAGGCCGATGGATAAAGAGTGAATACGGAAGTCCCGCAGTTATATTAGAAACACCCGAAGTACTTGTAAGAACCGAAGTTCCAACAACAAATGTTGACAATAGTGCTGTAATGGGCAAAGACTTTTTCACGCTCGGTAAAATGAATTCTCCGCTTTACATACTAGTTTCAACAACACAATTCCGCCAAAAGCAGGATATCGCATTAGAAACTGCGTTAGATTCTGTTTTAGATGAACTTGAGCAAAGTGGCGCAAAAAACCTAATCGTAAAACGCGACGATTTTGAAACCAAAAAAGGCATAAAAGGACTTAAGGCCTATGGCGAATTCAATGTACAGATTGCTGATAACAAGGTTTTAAAAGAAAAGAGCACTTATGAATTGTTGCTTTTTGCACAAGAAAACGGTTTGCAAGAAGTTTTGATAGTGTATCTAAACGATGGTAAGTACGCCGAAGAAATTAAAAAACGAATAGAAGCTTCCATAGAGCTTGAAATTTCAGAGAAAGATGGGCAGTAATTTCGAATTTGTACATCCGCAGATTTTCTGGTTGTTCCTTATACTTCCAGTGCTTGTACTATGGTATTTATGGAAAAGGAAGCAGCAAACGGCTTCTTTAAAGATATCTAGTATTAGCGGCTTCAAAACTGGAGAAAATAGGTTGGCACGCTTAAAACCATTGCTTTTTGTACTTCGGCTTTTGGCACTTTCAGCACTGATTATCGCAATGGCTCGTCCAAGAACCGTTGACGAAACCACAAAAACAAAAACTACAAGCGGAATTGATATCGTGATAGCAATAGATGTATCAGCAAGTATGCTAGCGCGCGATTTAAAGCCAAACCGTTTAGAAGCTCTTAAAACAGTAGCCGCAAGATTTATAAATGGTCGCCCAAATGATAGAATTGGTTTGGTAGAATATGCAGGTGAAAGTTACACCCGCACACCACTAACGAGCGACAAAACCATAGTGCTTTCATCCTTAAAAAACATAACCTACAATACAACTATTGAAGGTGGAACAGCAATCGGTTCTGGATTAGCGACAGCTGTGAACAGATTAAAAGAAAGCCGTGCAAAAAGTAAAGTGATTATTTTACTTACCGACGGTGTAAATAACTCAGGATTTATAGATCCAAAAATAGCAAGTGAACTTGCAGTAGAATTTGGCATAAAAGTATACACAATTGGTTTAGGAAGCAACGGAATGGCTATGTCGCCAATAGGTATTCGTCCAGATGGTGGTTTTCAATACGGAAATGTACAGGTTGAAATTGACGAAGCGCTACTAAAAGAAATTGCAGTTAAAACTGGGGGTCAATATTTTCGCGCAACGAGTAATACTAAGCTAGAGCAAATTTATGAAGAAATAAACAAGCTTGAAAAAACTGATATTGAAGAATTTAAATATACAAATTATAATGAAATGTTTCGTCCGTGGGTCATTTTTGGACTGATTTTGTTAGGCTTTGAATTTTTATTGCGAATTACTATTTTTAAAGGATTTTTATAAAAATGTATCAACTAGAACAACCCATATATTTCTACATTCTCTTTGCCATTCCGGTGATAATGGTGCTGTTTCTATTGGTTTTGATTTGGAAAAAAACTGTTCAAAAACGATTTGTTGATAAAGCCCTTTTAAGAAAATTAAGTCCAAATCAGTCACTTTTTAAATCAATTTTAAAGGTTTTAGTACTCTGTTTGGCGATTGCTTGTTTGAGTTTTGCTTTGGTAAATCCAAAAATTGGAACCAAGCTTGAAACTGTAAAACGTGAAGGTGTTGACATTGTTTTTGCGTTAGATGTTTCAAAAAGTATGTTGGCAGAAGATATAGCGCCAAACCGTTTAGAGAAATCAAAACAGCTTATTACACAAATAATCAACGGTCTTGCAGGCGATAGAATTGGTATTATTGGGTATGCAGGCAGCGCATTTCCACAGGTTCCTATTACTTCAGATTTTTCTTCGGCTAAATTATTTTTAAGCGGAATGAATACCGATATGGTTTCTTCGCAAGGAACCGCCATTACGCAAGCCATAGAATTGGCGCAGACTTTTTATGACGATGAAGAACAAACCAATCGTGTACTTTTTATAATTTCTGATGGTGAAGATCACGGTAATAATGTTTCAGAAATTGCAGAAGAAGCACATGAAAAAGGTATCCGCATTTTCACAATTGGTGTTGGTACTGCTGAGGGCGGCCCAATTCCTATTAAAGAAAATGGTGTGCTACAATATTACAAACGCGACCAAAATAACGAACAGGTAATCACTCGTTTAGGTGAAGAAACACTAAAAGAAATTGCTAAAAAAACGAATGGTGAATATCTTGACGGCTCAAATACAAAGGCCGTTGTAGATCGTGTAAAATCTATTCTAAACGGAATGGATAAAAAGGAATTTGAGACCAAACAATTTACAGATTTTAAAGATCAATTTCAATGGTTTTTGGCTGGGGCATTGTTTTTGCTAGTTTTAGATGTATTCTTTTTAGAACGCAAAACAGCTTGGTTGAAGAAGTTGAATTTATTTAATGAACAAAAAAAATAACGAGATTGCTTTGCTCCTCGCAACGCCTCGCAATGAATCTTTTAGTCTATTAAAAAATCATTAATCAAAGAAATGATAATTTCAGAAATAAAAAATAAAAAATCACTGTTCATCAAGGCCTTACTATTGGCTTTGTTGTTAGCTTCTTTTACTGCCTTTGCTCAACCACAACTGGCAAAAGAGCAAAAAAAAGAATTGAAAGCCGCACAAAATTATTTGAGTGATGCCCAGAAATCACTTCAAAATAATGAATTTATTCCTGCCGAGGCAGATTACAGACAAGCCATTTCATTAAATCCAAAAAGTGAAACCGCAAAATACAACTTAGGAACCGCTTATTACGGAAAAGAGAAAAATGCTGAGGCAATGCTTCGTTTTAAACAAGCAGCCACTACAGCTACTGATAAAGCCGAAAAACACAAAGCATTCCACAATTTGGGAAATACGTATATGAATGAAAAGAAATATACCGAAGCCGTAGAAAGTTATAAAAATGCGCTTCGCAATAACCCAAATGATGATGAAACGCGTTATAATTTAGCCTTGGCAAAAGATATGTTGGAGAAAAATCCGCCGCCGCCAGAGGATAAAGATGATAAAAACAAGGATAAGGACAAAGACAAAAAAGATCAAGATAAAAAGGATCAGGATAAAAAAGACCAAGGGGATAAGGACGATAAAGGCGATCAGGAAGACGATAAAGACAAGGGCGACCAAAAAGACGATAAAAAAGAAGGCGATAAAGATAAAGACCAAAGTAAGCCAAAAGAAGGTGAAGGTGATAAGCCACAACAGCAACAACCTACACCAGGCCAACTTTCGCCCCAACAAGTAAAAAGCCTGCTGGAAGCAATGAACAACGAAGAAAAAAAGACACAGGATAAAATAAATGCCGAAAAGCAAAAAGGCGCAAAAGTTAAAACGGATAAAGACTGGTAGGGTATGAAGACGAAGTGTTTTTTATTCATAATAGGGTTTGTACTGTGTAGTATTACTGCCACGGCGCAAATTCAATTTGATGCCAAAGTGAGTAAAAAACGACTCGGTGTAAACGAGCGTTTACGTATAGATTTTGAAATGAACCAAGATGGCGACAATTTTAGGCCGCCAAGTTTTGATGGCTTTAGAGTTGTGGGCGGTCCAAACCAATCTGTCAGTAATTCCTGGATAAATGGAAAACGTAGTTTTTCAAAAACATATTCCTATTTTTTAGCACCACAAACCCGTGGAAAAGTAACCATTGCCCAGGCTACTATTGAAATAGAAGGAGAAACCTACAAAACACTTCCTATTGAGGTGGAAGTTACTGCAGCCGTTGAAGTTCCCAAAGATGGTAACAATGCAGATTATGTAGCAAGCGAAAACGTGCATTTGGTTGCAGAGGTTTCAAACGCAAGTCCTTATTTAAATGAAGCCATTACGGTTACCTACAAACTTTATGTTTCGCACGATGTGAGTATTACCAGCCAATGGCGAGAGATTGACACACCAAAATACGCTGATTTCTGGAGCCAGAATATTGATAATCAAAACAATTTTAAAGTTTCTGAAGGCAAATACAACGGCGAAAATTATCGCTATGTAACTTTGCGTACAACCGTACTATATCCTCAAAAAACTGGTAAGTTAGAAATAGAACCACTTACGCTAGATGTTCCCATTGACATTCAGGGAAATCGACGCAATATTTTTGGCCGCAGAGTGATGGAGCGCGTTAACAAAACCATTTCTGCTGGAAACCGAACTATTGATGTAAAACCACTTCCGTTAGATGGTAAACCAGATGGATTTAACGGTGCTGTGGGCGATTTCGCTTTTGATGTTGCCACAAATAAAACAACACTAAACGCAAATGAATCTTTACAATTAGATGTAAAAGTTTCAGGAAAAGGAAACCTAAAACTGTTCACGATTCCTTCTGTAAAACTTCCAAGTACTTTAGAGGTTTATGAGCCGGAACACGGTGAGAGTGTAAAAACAACCGTTGGCGGCATGCAGGGTTTCATCAAAGATTCTTATACTGTGGTTCCGCAATTTAAAGGCACATATCCTATAAACCCAATTACTTTTTCATATTTCGACCCTAAAACTGAAACGTATAAAACAATCACTTCAAAAGAGTTTACAATTGAAGTTGAAAACGGACCCATAAATGCTACCGCAGCCAATACTAATACAAATTCTAACGATACTCAAAAACAAGTTGTACTTTCAAAAGACAATTTTAAATATATAAAGTTGGATGCAAATTTACAGCCTATTGCAAAGGAAGAATTCTTTAAATCAGTGTTATTTTGGTCGCTTATGGGAGGACCGCTTTTATTGATTCCACTTTTTATACTCGCTGGTAAAAAACGTAAAAAACGTTTAAATGATGTAGAAGGAAACAAACTGCGTCGCGCAACTAAGCTTGCCAAAAAGTTTCTTTCAGAAGCAAAACGGAACATTAAAAACCCAGTTGCATTTTATGAATCTTTGGAACGATCGCTTCACAATTATTTAAAGGCAAATTTAAATATTGAAACTTCTGAAATGGATAAAGCCTTGATTTCCAAAATGTTGCTGGAGCGCGAAGTAGAATCTGAAACGGTTGAACAATTTATCACTTTGCTGAAAAGTTGTGAATTTGCGCGCTATGCTTCTTCCTCAACGGCTTCTGTGCAACAGGATTATAACAAAGCTTCAGAAGTTATTTCAACCATCGACAAACAAATACAGTAAAAATAAAGAAGATGAAAAAGCTGCTGTACATATTAATTTTACTTGTTTCCTTCTCAGGTATCTCTCAAAATACGACTTTTTTTGAGCAAGGAAAAGAGCTTTACAAAAACGGAAAATACCAACAAGCCATCAACACTTGGCAGCAAGTTTTAGATAAAGGCGAGCATTCTGCCGAGCTATATTTTAACTTAGGAAATGCGCAGTATAAGCTCAACCAAATTGGACCAAGCGTATTTTATTATGAAAAAGCACTGCAACTTTCGCCAAACGATGTTGATATAAAAAACAATTTAGCATTTGCCGAAAATGCACGAATTGATGCAATAGAGCCCTTGCCAAAAACTGTTTTTTCAAAATGGTACACGAGTATTTCAAGTATCTTCAACTTTAATGGTTGGGCAATTTTGGCCGTTGCTTTTGCTGTTCTTTTTGTTGCATTGTTTCTTTTTTACTACTTCGCATTTTCAGAAAGAAGAAAACGGTTGTTGTTTGTGAGTTCTATGTTTGTTGGGTTATTTTTGGTGACTTCGTTAACAATGGCGTTTTTAACTTATCGCGATTATACAAAAAATCTGCCAGCCATTATTTTTGCGAGCAAAACCGAAGTAAAAACCGAACCTACAATGGGTAGTACTATAGCTTTTACGCTTCATGAAGGCACTAAAGTAAAAATTTTGGCGCAGGATGGTAATTGGTATCGCATTGCTTTAGCCGACGGAAAAGATGGCTGGATTCCTTCCACGGATTTAAAACAGCTTTAGAATTAATATTTAGTTAACAAGATATTAGCCAAATTCTGCTATTTTTGCTTTTCCTAAAAAAATCGCTTGAGATTAACCCGTATTTTATTGTTGCTCGTCTTTACAAGTTTTTTTGTAACGCCTGCTATTATTAGTCTTTCTGGAAGTAAAGCCGATGTTTCTACTTTTTTTTCAATGAACGAGGAAGAAAACTCGAACAAAATGCCTAAATCTAATTTTGTTTTTGTCATTGATAAAATCCATTCTAATTGTGAAAACCGTCTTGATTTCTGAAAAAACACAGAAATCAAGACGGTTTTCACAATTGATAATTACTCCAAAGTCTTTTTAGACATTATTTCGCCACCTCCGCGAATATCTTAATCATTCTTTAATTTTAATTTTCTTTTCAAAAACAATAATTCTATTGCATCTGCAACGTGAAATTATTGGATAATTTCATTGTCTCTGAAAAGAATTAATACAATTTCATGTCAATAGAAAGATGAAATTATTCAACAAATTCAAAACAAAAAAAATCATATCAAGACCGTTGCACGGGCTAGTCGATTTCTTGTAAATTTCGTATCTTACTGTTATGGAATTAAGCCAATCACCGACCTTAGCAGATAGCATTTGCGCCGTTCGTTCTCGTAAAATAAAACAAATCTTT
>Ga0256845_1003383_pt1 | contig 10840 bp, 6 predicted proteins | sample RiftiametaG_FD_189101 | JGI IMG/M metagenome (GOLD analysis project Ga0256845, IMG submission 189101) | Tube worm associated microbial communities from hydrothermal vent at the East Pacific Rise, Pacific Ocean - Riftia | ecosystem: Host-associated > Annelida > Integument > Unclassified ... | reverse complement strand
TTCCTGCTGGTAATGTACCAGCCGCTAAAACATCATCTGCTTGATGATTCGTTAAGGTGATCGTTGCACTTTCTATGTTTGTGTCATCTCCATCAGTAACAGCACTATCAATATCTGCAATACTTATTCCTGTTCCGTTTTCTGTATATGTATCTTGGAAACCTGTAGTGTTTGTGGTATCGTTATCATTACTTGCATCTAAGTCTAATACTGGTTTTGCTTCTCTATACCCAACCTCTGTAGTATCTGAAAACTCATTGTCTAAGGCAGTTGTTGGTACTGTTACATCTCCATCTGGATCTGCATAACTTGTATTTCTAGCATCGTCTACTCCATCATTATTTACATCTGTTATGGTATCTATAACACCATCATTATTTGCATCTGCAGCTGTTACTTGTGCTGGAGTGTATAACCCTGATTCTGTAATATCGTTAATCCCATCGCCATCTGAGTCTGTGTCTAAATAATCTGGTGTGGTATCTCCTGATACACTGTCTGTGTTTACAGGATTTACAAGACCGTAAGGAGGTATACCGTTTGCATTTACATTGTCTCTTACATCACCATCATTAGTTGTATAACCTGCTGTTGCTTGTGCTTCTACCGCATCTGGTATGCCATCATTATCTGAATCTAAATCTAAATAGTTTGGTATGCTATCTGTATCTGCGTTGGCTGGGGTAAGTGCACTACCATTATCTACCGCATCTGCTAAACCATCATTATCTGCATCTGTGGTATTATCATCTCTTTTACCATCATTATTTGTATCTATTGTACTTGCATCTTGACCGCTTTCTATTAAATCTGAAATACCATCGTTGTCTGAATCTAAATCTAAATAATTTGGTATCCCATCATCATCAGTATCAATGGGTGTAATTTCACTACCATTATCTACGGCATCTGCCAAACCATCATTATCTACATCTATAGCATTATCATCTCTTCTCCCATCATTATCTGTATCTATTGCACTTGCGTCTTGACCGCTCTCTATTAAATCTGTAATACCATCACCATCTGCATCTAAATCCATATGGTTTGGTACTCCATCGCCATCTGTATCAAAAGAATCTACAATACCATCTCCATTAAGGTCATTTGCAGGAGTTGTATCCATATAATCATATATCTTATCTCCATCTGCATCTGCATAAGGATCTGACCCTCCAGACTCTTCTGTATTTGGTATACCATCGCCATCTGCATCTAAATCAAAAGGATCTAAAATACCATCATCATCTTGATCGAAGGCAGAAGGTGCTAATGGGCACGCAAAACCATCGTTACTATTTGTTGGTCCTGAATTAATTAAAAATTGTGCTGTGGGTTTTACCGCAGGGTCTGGATCATCTATTTTATCATAATCTGTAATTATATAAATACCGCCAGCATTGTTTGATAGATACAATCTACCCGCATCATCTGAATACGCAGCACCATAAGTGCCATTTGGTAATCCTGTTACTGCTTTTTTCTTTCTTACTTTTGTATCTAAATCCCAATAAGACAATTTACCATTTTTAGCACCAAATAGTCTTCTATAGGTAGTACCACTATTAACATACTTAATAAAAGCAACATCTGCAACGGCATCTGCTACACCTGTCCATCCCGTTACATTAACTATAGATGCAAGGGTTGCTTGACCTGGTGTACCTGCCGCCGTCATAGTATCAATATTACTAATTTTATAAAAGTCTTCAAGACCTACTTTAAACCATAGGTTATTAGCATCATCTACATCACCAGAATAAGAAGTTGTACCTACATTTCCTAAATCTACAATGGTACCATCTCCTAAAATACGAATGATGTGATTTTTAGCTACTGTACCCCCTGACTGATTAACCAAAGCATACATATAATTGTCATTCTGATTGTAACCACCATTATTATACCCGCTTCCATTATTATTTATGGCTGCAGAATAGGTACCTGTTATAGGATTTAAGCTTTTTAACTTACCATTTATAACTTGGTAAAAAAATGTTGGGCAGTCCCAAGCTTGAGCTTGAGTTTTTTGAATGTTAGTAAATACCAACAACAAAAAAGCACTAAAAAAGATGCTTTTTATTTTTAGATTTACAGTATTTTCTTTTAACTTTAAGTAATTATTTTTCATAATTCTTGATTGTTTAATAACCGTTTTTAATACGGTAAAAATAATTTAGTGAAAGCTACCTATTAGTAACATATATCACACATTTATAATTTAGTTTTTATTTATGACACGTTATTTTTTTTTGGTCACAAAATTTAACCACAAAAACCTTCTACTAGGAATCCTAGTAGAAGGTTTTTGTGGTTTTAAATACTTTTAATCATACTAAAATGTTTCTTTTTATTGGTATATAATATTCATCAATAAAAAAATAAATTTTTAGGGGAAACATTTTTATTTTCTGCAAATATACAATTTTTTTTAATAAATCATTAACATATGTTTTTTATTAAACTCAGATACTAACTCAGAACTTATTACAAATAGAGTACATTAACAACTGCCTTATTATTAAATTTTAATTTTCACAAAATCCCTTTTAAATAGCTCTCTCGGCTTTAATTTTTTCGTAAGCAGCTTGTATTTTCTGAAACTTTTCATTTGCTCCTTGTTGGTGTTCTTTTCCTAGACCTTGTAATTTATCTGGATGGTATTTTTTAGCCATTTTTCGATAGGCTTTTTTCACTTCTGTATCTGTGGCAGATTTTGGGATTTCTAAAATTTTATAGGCAGTATTAGAAGCATCATAAAACATTGCTTTTATAGATTCATAATCTCTTTGATTGATGTACAGATAGCCTGCTATTTTTCTTATTTCTTCTACTTCAGATGTGGTTACATGTCCATCTGCTTTGGCAATTCCGAATAAAAAATGAAGTAGTTGTAAACGAGATGCATGTGGCATGTGTTGTCTTATTTGCATACATACTTGACGTGCAGATATTTGTTTTTTAATAATACCGCCAAACAGTTTAAAGGCATGATTTGCACGGGTTTTTCCGTACATCTGTACAAACTGTATCCGTACATAATCTAACTCGCGTTTGTCAACTTTTCCATCAGCTTTAATAACAATAGATGCTAAAACTAATAAACTAATCTCAAAATCGCCAGATTGTGTGTTTACCCTTCTACTGCCTCTTGTTTTATTCTGGTAATCTTCTTGTGAGTTTTTAAGATCATCCAAAGAAAAACCATCTACAAAACTTCCTAAAGCATATCCTATTGCTGCACCAATGGGACCACCTAAAGTAAAGCCTAAACCTGCACCCAACCATTTTGTAAAACTTGCCATTTCTATATATTTTTTAGAATCTCAAAGGTAATAGATTCCATTGTAACTTTAACAACGCTTAGTTACCGATATTTAGACGTTGTTGCTAATTTGAAAAAAAAGAAAAATATTCTTTATTTTTGTGAGTATTTTAAACAAATACTTTACAAAGCAACAAACCCTTTAAATGGGTATTTCCTTTATCAGAAATTAATAAGGTTAAAAATGTACAATGATTTTTGACGTTTATCATTTGGAATTTATAAGTATCTTTGTAGTCGAAATTTAAAACACATATTTATGTATCCAGAAGAATTAGTAAGACCTATGAAAGCAGAATTAGAAACTGCTGGTTTTACATCATTACATACAGCCGAAGAAGTTACAACTGCTTTGGCAAAAGAAGGAACTACATTGGTAGTAGTAAATTCTGTTTGCGGTTGTGCAGCAGGTACTGCAAGACCAGGAGCAATTGTTTCTTTACAAAGCGATAAATCTCCTTTAAATTTAACCACAGTTTTTGCTGGTGTTGATGCTGAAGCAACTAATAAAGCACGCGAATATATGACTCCTTTTCCTCCATCTTCTCCAGCAATTGCGCTGTTTAAAGATGGTAATTTGGTGCATATGTTAGAGCGTCATCATATTGAAGGGAGATCTGCAGAAATGATTGCAGCAAACTTGGCTGGTGCTTACGAAGAGTTCTGTTAATTTTGACGACACTCAGTGACCATAAAAAATACATTTTTAAAATCCTCTTTTTGAGGATTTTTTTATTTTATAGATAGAGTTATCACTTAATAAGTGATAATTTTACTCGAATTAACCTTAATTTTAGATGAAATCTATGATGAATATATCCGAAGAAAAAATAATAAAAAGCACCATTTTATTTGTCAAAAAAATACTGAAAAATGCTGAAGGTGGTCACGATTGGTTTCATATAGAGCGTGTTTATAAAAACGCCAAACTTATTTCAAAAAATGAAGATGTTGACAAATTTATAGTAGCTCTTGGGGCGTTATTACACGATATTGCTGACTCTAAATTCTATAATGGTGATGAGTCTATTGGCCCTAAAATGGCTCGTAATTTTCTTTTTTCTCAAAATGTTAATGATGTTGTAATTGAACATGTTGTAAACATTATCAACCATATTTCTTATAAAAACTCTCTTTCTTCGGATGGTAAAACGTTTACTTCTGCCGAATTAGATGTAATTCAAGATGCTGATAGGTTAGACGCAATTGGCGCTATTGGAATTGCACGTGCTTTTAATTATGGTGGATTTAAAGACAGGCAAATCTACAACCCTTCTACTTTACCGAACTTAAATATGAGTAAAGAGGAATATAAAAAATCTACAGCGCCAACTATCAATCATTTTTATGAAAAACTGTTACTTTTAAAAGATAAAATGAACACCACAACAGGTAGACAACTCGCCGAAGAGAGGCATCTATTTATGGAAAAGTTTTTGGCTCAGTTTTATGATGAATGGAATGGTAAAAAATAAATCCGTACTCAATTATCGATATCTAAAAAAACTATTTAATTTAGTTTTTGTATAAATATTTTTTATACAAAGAGCTTGTTTTAAAACTATTTTAAGGAGTGTAAAAAAATAGTCTTATGGTTTGCTTATTTTAATTATTAAACTTGTTTTAAAGTATCTTATTTTAATTTTATCTAAAAACACTCCTTGTTTTAAAAAAATTATTGAAAATCTGCTTTCCTTTTTTCTAAAAAGGCAGTAGTTCCTTCTTTAAAATCAGATGTACCAAAACAGTTACCAAATTCTTCAATTTCTATATCAAATCCGTTTACACCATCTTCAAAATTAGCATTTACAGCTCTTATTGCCGCACTCATTGCAGTAGATGAATTCCGCATCATTCTACTTGCCATTTTTTCTACCAATGGTAATAATTCTTCTTGAGAAACTACATGATTTACCAAACCCCATTCTTTGGCTTCATTCGCAGAAATCATACCTGCAGTTAAAATCATTTCCATCGCTTTTCCTTTTCCTACCAATTGTGCCAAACGTTGTGTGCCTCCGTATCCAGGAATGACACCTAAAGACACTTCTGGTAATCCCATTTTTGTATTGTCTGAAGCAACTCTAACATGGCAAGACATTGCTAATTCTAAACCTCCACCAAGTGCAAAACCGTTTACAGCGGTAATAACTGGAGTTGCTAAATTTTCTATATAATTGAATAACATCTCTTGCCCGTTAGCAGCTAATGCTGCCCCTTCATCAATAGAAAAATTGGCAAATTCTGAGATGTCTGCTCCTGCAACAAATGCTTTTTCTCCGCTCCCTGTTAAAATGATTACTCGTACGCTTTCATCGTCTTCTAAATTCTCAAAAGCGGTGTGTAATTCCTCTATGGTCGCTTTGTTTAATGCGTTTAATTTTTTGGGTCTATTAATTGTTATTTTTGCTAACCCGTTGCCTTTTTCAATTAAAATATTGTTGTAACTCATTCTTTATGTTTTTGGTAATATTACTGTAAAAACGGTACCTATTTCTTCTTTTGATGTAAATGAAATTGTACCTCCATAAGCTTCTATAATGTTTTTAATCATTGGTAAACCAAGCCCCATTCCGCTAGATTTTGTAGTAAATTTGGGCTCAAAAACCATTTTTTTATCTTCTTCTTTAATCCCTTTTCCGTTATCTGAAACAATAATTTTTACTTGATTTCCTTCGGATATAACTTTTACTTCTATCCTAGAATTTTCTTTATTCTCTATTGCTTGTGATGCATTTTTTACCAAATTGGTTACAATTCTAATCAGCTGTGTTTTATCTAAATTGGCAAATAATTCCTTTTCTTTTGTGATATAATGAATATATTCTTCATTAAAAATATCTAAGGCTAATTTTACCACTTCAATGACGTTTAACTTTTCTCTTTTTTGAGCGGGCATTTTCGCAAAATCAGAAAAGGCAGAGGCAATAGAACTCATTACATCTATTTGCTGAATTAAAGTTTGGCTGTATTCTGCTAATTTCTCTTTGATATTTTTGTCTTCGGGATTAAACTTTCGCTCAAAACTTTGCACCGTTAATCGCATAGGAGTTAGCGGATTTTTAATTTCGTGTGCTACTTGTTTTGCCATTTCTCTCCATGCCTGTTCACGTTCGCTTTTTGCTAATTTTACAGCGCTTTCTTCTAACTCATCAACCATATTATTATAGGCATCAACCAAAATATTTATTTCTGAACTTGCCGATGCCAATGTAATTTTTTCATTCCGTTTGTTTAAACGTGTTTGGTGCATTTTATCGGAAATTGTTTTGATAGAACGTGTAATATAGCTCGATAAAAAATATGCCAAAGCAATGGCGATTAAAAACATAAGTAAATACACCATGACAAGACGAAGCATAAACTCTCTCAATTCTTTTTCTTGTACCGAATTGTCTTGTGCAATTTGCAATTCTAAAATACCTATTCTCTTAAATTTTGGGTCGTTTATATACGTGTACGAAGATTGATATGTAATTCCTTTTTCTGTTTCTGCTTTTAAAATTCTATGGTTTGAATTTTTTGCCAATTCTTTTACAACATCAATAGATAAAGATTTATTATCAACTTTCTCAAAAGCATTTGCAATGGATGATTTTAGTAGTTTCCCACTCATATCATACATAGAAATATTTAATTGATGCACCGTAGAAATCTCATAAATACGCTCTCTAAAAATTTTAGATAAATTTTCTGTGGTTACAAGATAAGTGGTTTTTCGTTTTAGTTCTATTTCTATATTCTGTCTTGTGGCATCTTCTTTACGGCCAAAACGGTTGATATTATACTCTTTTGTTTGCTCATCATATTGATAAATAGTAACCGCAGCAATTAATATAGAGGCGAGTAAAACCAAGAGTATCATTACAATGAAAATTCGTATTCTAAGTGATATGTTTTTAATATTTATCAAATTGTTTTTTTAGATTTATAAAATACAAAAAAATTAGCCTACAATATTTACAATCTTACCAGGAACTACAATTACTTTTTTAGGCGTTCTACCTGCTAATTGTTTGATAGTTCTCTCGTCTTCCATCACTATTTTTTCAATTTCTTCTTTGCTTAATTCTAAAGATAAATCTAAGGTAAAACGCATTTTACCATTGAAAGAAACAGGATAGGTTTTAGAGCTTTCTACCAAATATTTTGGCTCAAACTCAGGAAAAGAAGCAATAGAAATCGATTCTTTATGTCCTAATTTACTCCATAATTCTTCTGCAATATGTGGTGCATACGGAGAAATTAACACCAATAAAGGTTCTAAAATTTCTTTTTTGTTACATTTCAAAGCGGTTAGCTCGTTTACAGCAATCATAAAAGTAGAAACCGATGTATTGAAAGAGAATTTCTCAATGTCTTCTGCTACTTTTTTAATGGTTTTGTGTAAAATTTTCAATTCTTTTGCGGATGCTTTTGTTTCTGAAACCTCAAAATTATCTCCGTTATAATATAGTTTCCATAGTTTTTTTAAGAACGAATGTACTCCTGAAATACCCGAAGTTTTCCAAGGTTTTGATTGTTCTAAAGGCCCTAAAAACATTTCGAACAAACGTAGAGAATCTGCGCCGTATTGCTCACAAATTTCATCAGGGTTTACAACATTGTATTTTGATTTAGACATTTTTTCTACTTCTCTGCCTACTTTATAAACCCCATCCTCTAAAATAAATTCAGCATCTTTAAATTCTGTATTTAACGGATGATTTTTAAATTTCTCAATATCTAATTCATCCGAACTATTTACCAATGAAACATCTGCATGAATAGTAAATATTACTGAAAAATCTAATGAAACTTTGATAATAGAATTTAAATCTTTTTTAGAATATAATTCTGTAAGTTTTTTATTTAAGTTATTAATCTTCTTTTTTATTTCCTTCGATGGTTCATTTGATAAATTATTTATCTCATCAATAACACCTTTTGAAACATAAACGTCAGGTATGCTATTTTTTATATCAATTAAACCTAATTTATTAGAAGCTCCTGAAAACTGACAAGAAACCCTATACACAAAAGCACTCGTCCCTAAAATCATTCCTTGATTTATCAGTTTTTTTGCAAACTCATCAACAGGAACAATACCTTTATCAAACAAGAATTTTTGCCAAAAACGTGCGTATAATAAATGTCCTGTGGCATGTTCAGATCCACCGATGTATAAATCTACTTCTTTCCAATAGTCTAATGATTCTTTAGAAGCAAATTCACCACTATTTGTAGCGTCCATATAACGGTTAAAATACCACGAGCTTCCTGCCCACCCAGGCATGGTGTTTAATTCTAACGGATATACTGTTTTATTTTTTAACTTTTCGTTCGGTACTACTTTCTTAGCACGAGAATCCCACGCCCATTCTGTGGCATTTCCTAACGGCGGTTTCCCGTCTTCAGTAGGTAAATATTTTTCTACTTCGGGCAATACAATTGGCAAGTATTTCTCGTCAATCATTTGTGGCATTCCGTCTTTGTAATATACAGGAAAGGGTTCTCCCCAATACCGTTGTCTGCTAAAAACAGCATCTCGCAAACGGTAATTTATTTTCCCGAAGCCTATTTCTTTTTTCTCTAATTCGTAAATAATGGTTTTCATGGCTTTTTTGTAAGTCAAACCATTTAGAAAATCAGAATTTGTAAGTTTAGCACCTCCTTTATCTTCAAAAGCTTTTTCTGAAATATCTATATTTTCAAAAATATTAGGAATCTCAATATCAAAATGTTTCGCAAAATCATAATCACGCTGATCTCCGCAAGGAACTGCCATAACTGCTCCTGTTCCGTAGCTTGCTAACACATAATCTCCAATCCAAATTTGTATTTTTTCTCCCGTAAACGGATGTTTTGCATAGGCGCCTGTAAATACTCCTGATATGGTTTTTACATCTGCCATTCTATCTCTTTCAGAACGTTTTGTTGTGGCTTTTATGTAGGCGTTTACTTTGTCTTTTTGTGCGTCAGTAACAATTTTAGACACCAACTCGTGTTCTGGTGCCAGTGTCATAAAAGACACACCAAAAATGGTGTCAGGACGAGTTGTGAAAACATCAATTTTGTAATTATTTTCTATATTTTCTTCAACCTTATTTTCTTTTGATTTTTCAATAGGCTTTGAAAATTGTATGGCTGTATTTATTTTAGAAACAACCTCTAATACATTTTCTAAAACCTCTTTATTTGTAAAACGAATTACATGAAATCCTTCGTTTTTAAAATATATATCTCTTTTTACTTCATCTTCTTTACCTGAAAACTCAACAATAATATTTTTTGCCAAACACACATAATCAACTAAATAAGAACCTATTGTGTATTTTTTTCTAAATTTTGAGGCTCCTTTTTTATTTTTTAATTCATCCCAAAGGGTTGCTGCTGCTTTTGATAAATTTAAACGCAATTCCTTTAAAACTTCCAATTCTTTATAAGATAAATTTACGGCACTTTTACCTTTTACCTTTTGACTTTCAACTTCAAAGGAAACCATTGCTCCTTGACTTCTACCGATCCAATTGGTTTGAGAATCTTTTAAGGGTTGTGGCCAATCAATTTTTTCTAATCCGTCTAACAAACGTTGTGCATAGGCAGAAATACGCATAGACCATTGTGTCATTTTTTTCTGAACTACTGGGTGCCCGCCACGTTCTGAAACTCCGTTTACAATTTCGTCATTTGCCAATACAGTTCCTAAAGCAGGACACCAGTTTACATCCGTATCTGACAAATAGGTTAATCGGTATTTTAATAAAATTTCTTCTTGTGCTGTTTTTGTAAATCCTTTCCAATCATCCGAAGAAAAAACAGGAATATCATCGTCTGAAACAGCATTTATAGTTGCATTTCCAGATTTTTTAAATACCGCAATTAATGTTTTAATATCTTCTGCTTTGTCAGTATCCTTATTATACCACGAGTTGAATAGTTGGATAAAAATCCACTGTGTCCATTTGTAATAATTTGGGTCTGAAGTTCTCACTTCACGAGACCAATCGAAAGAAAACCCAATACTGTCTAACTGCTTTCTATACGTTTTTATGTTGGTTTCTGTAGTAATTGCAGGGTGCTGCCCTGTTTGAATTGCATATTGTTCTGCAGGCAACCCAAAAGAATCATACCCTTGCGGATGTAGTACATTAAAGCCTTTATGACGTTTGTAACGTGCATAGATATCTGAAGCAATATATCCTAATGGATGCCCAACATGTAAACCCGCCCCACTTGGGTACGGAAACATGTCTAGTACATAATATTTGGGTTTGTCTGAGTTATTACTGGCTTTAAAGGTTTGGTTTTCTGCCCAAAACTGTTGCCATTTTTTTTCTATTTCCTGAGGATTATATTGCATGCTGTTTCTTTTATAAGGATGCAAATTTACGCTTATTCTATGGAAGTAGAAAAAGAAAAGCCTTACAGGTCAGGGCAAACTCACACTTTTATTTTTAACACTTTTAGCAAATACTGATTATCCCAACCTGCTTTTAGCCTTTTTCCTTTAATTCCTTGCTTTTCTGTTTTTTC
>Ga0256845_1003382_pt1 | contig 10840 bp, 14 predicted proteins | sample RiftiametaG_FD_189101 | JGI IMG/M metagenome (GOLD analysis project Ga0256845, IMG submission 189101) | Tube worm associated microbial communities from hydrothermal vent at the East Pacific Rise, Pacific Ocean - Riftia | ecosystem: Host-associated > Annelida > Integument > Unclassified ... | reverse complement strand
AATTTAAATCTTAGTTATATAAGAAATTATATTATATACTATTTAATTTGTAAATAAATATTTTGGTTATAATTTAATATAATTTTAAACAAATAGTAACAAATAGTAACAAATAGTAACAAATAGCATATCAGATTGAGAAGAAATCTGTAACACTCCAATTTATTTTGTTACTTTCATGTAGTCAAGTACATATTATCACACCAACGAATAATCTGAATTTTGTGATTTTTGATGTTCTTTGCAACCTAAATGTGAGGTTAACTCGCTAAGTAGAATTTTTTTTGCACTCTCAATCTATACCTCTTTCACTACTCTATCCAACCACCGCCTACAACTTGGTCATCTCTATAAAAAACAGCCATCTGCCCAGCAGCTAAACCTTGTACGGTTCCATAGAGTTTTACTGTAGCATTTACACCATCTACATGTACACTACATTCACTCTTTGGACTTCTATAGCGTATCTTTACTGAGCACTCAAAATCTTTATCGTCTATAAACATATTGATATCTTTTACTTTAAACTCGCTAACATTTAAATCATCTTTTAGTCCCACAACTATCTCGTTTTTAGAAGCATTTATAGATACTACATAGTGAGCATCATGCGCTCCAAAAACTGTAAAACCTTTTCTTTTACCTATGGTATAGTGCATATAACCTTTATGTTCTCCGACTACTTCACCTTTTAAGTTTAGTACTTTTCCTGGTCTATCTATATCCATGTGTTTTTCTAAGATTTCTGTATATGTATTTGGAACGAAACAGATTTCACTACTCTCTTTTTGAGTTGAAAATTCTTGAAGAACCTCTATAGTTTGTGCAAATTTTTTCACATCTACTTTGAGCATTCCACCAAGAGGAAATAGTATGGTTTCTAAACTCTTTTTTTTTACATTTGCTAAAAAATAACTCTGATCTTTTGTATCATCTACAGCTTCTGTTAAGAGTCCATCACGTAGCTGTATATAGTGTCCTGTTGCGAGTCTATCCATACCAAGTTCTTTTGTAAAGTCCATCAAAGCGCCAAGCTTTATGTTTCTGTTACAAAGGACACATGGGTTTGGTGTAAGTCCATCCTTGTAAGTATTTACAAATGGATTATATACAAAATCATTGAATTTATCTTGTAAATCAAGTACATGGTATTTGATTCCTAAAAAATCTGCTACTTTTTTAACTTTTCTTATATTTTCTTCATGGGCTAAATCATCGTTGTGGAGTCTCATGTAGACTCCCTCAATTTTATGCCCCTCTTCTTTTAATTTATACGCTGTTACAGTAGAGTCAACTCCACCGCTCATAGCTACTAATATTTTCATAATTTCTCTTTTTTTATTTTGAGTGGCAACTATAGCATTTTAAATTATAATTTTCTTGATACTATCTCAATTTTTCTAAACGTTCTCTTTTTGAACCAATTTCACTTATTTGAACTCCAAAGTTACCATCTATGATCACTACCTCACCTTGAGCGATTATCTTATCTCCAACGAGGATTTCAAGAGGGTCATTTGCAAGTTGGTCTAGCTCTATGACTGAGCCTATATCCATACTAAGAACATCTTTTAAAAGCATTCTTTTTGAACCAATTCTCACTCGTATAGGAAGCTTTACATCTTTTATGAGTTCTATGTTTTTCATCTCTTCACTAGATAAACTAGGATGAGAAGCTACTGGTTCACTACTTTGCTCGGCTTCCTCAACTACTGCTTCCTCTGTCGTCTCTCCACTTAGTGCGGATTCTAAAATTGAGTCAATTCCAAAAGCTATATTATCGGTTGTACTTTGTATGCCCATGTTATATACAAAAAGTTTTGAGAAACTATCAAAATTTACATCATCTGTTGCTTCAATGTATCTGATATCATCTACATTAAAACTCAAATTTGGCATAGATTTTTGACCGCTTAGGGCAGTTGAAAGTGAACCCAATATATTTGAAAGTATCTCTTTAGTGGCATCCAAGTCATCATCATCCATCTCTTCTTTTTCTATACCTTCACCGCCAAGCATCATATCGCCAAGTGCTGTTGCTAATATAGCAGAGACAGTAATTTTCATCTTTGCATCAACATCTCCACTTAAAGTAACATCGAGTACAGCTAGTGGTGGTGAAAGAGTAGTTTTCCCATCAGGAGTTGTTTCACTATGCAGTTCAACTGTAGGAGCAATCCCTGTCAATCCCTCTACTGTAGAGACTATCTCACCCTCTAATATCTTTATAAATTCTGATGTCATTTTAACTTCTCTCTTTTCATATTACTCTCGCTATATCTTCATCTGGTGTAGAGTATATTTTTTCCATTCTTTTCATCTCTAACTGTTCTAGTACAGATTTTACTTCATCTTTATCTGTTTTTATCAATTCTTTAAGTTTTATTGATTTTCTAAATCTATGGAGTCCAATTTCTGCTAAAAATAGATCTTTTCTATCTATAGAAACTATAGCATGATCATCGGCAGCACGGTCCAATCTAATCACATCGCCTTCTTCAAGATCAAGAAGTTCACCAACACTCAAGTCTGCTTCTCCAATAATAGCTTCATTGAAGACTTCAGCACGACCAACAAGTGCATTTAACTCTTTGTTTCTACTCTTTTTTGCACTAGTATCACCAAGCATAATATCTCTATTTGCTAAGCGTGAAAGGATAGGCTCAAGATAGATAACAGGGTAGCAGAGGTTTATCATACCACTTGAATTACCAATGATGATTTCCATAACAACCATAATTACAATCTCATTTTGACTTACAACTTGTACAACATTTGGGCTAGACTCTTTAGTTTCAACAACAGGATACATATCTGTAATAGGTCCCCATGCCTCTTTAAGTCGTTGCATGATAACTCTTAAAATAGCGTCAAGAAGATTTAATTCTATATCTGTAAGCTCTCTAGTTGACTCAAAAGATTCACCTAATCCACCAAGAAGTCTATCTATCATAGGAAAAGCGATAGATGGGTTTATCTCTATAACACAACTTCCATCAAGTGGTTTTACAGAAAAAACATTAAAACTTGTAGGACTTGGAAGGCTCATTAAAAACTCACCATAGGTCATCTGATCAACAGAGTGAAGTTGAATTTCTACAATACTTCTCATAATAGAAGATATTTGAGCTGCAAGATTTCTTGCCATCTTATCATGTATGCCTTTTACAGCACGGAGTTGTTCTTTTGAAACTCTATTTGGTCGTTTAAAGTCGTAGAGAATTATCTGGCGTTCATCACCCTCTTCTCCACCTTCGACAGACTCCGTATCTCCATCTTCTTCAACAACTTCTAAAAGGGCGTCAATCTCTTCTTGACTTAGTATGTCAGCCATCGTTCAGTCCTAGTTCCTCTCGTATCTGTTTTAACAGTTTTTTATGAATCTGAGAAATTCTAGATTCACTAATACCAAGTATACCACTAATCTCTTTAAGATTTAGTTCTTCAAAGTAATAGAGCTGGATTATGAGCTGTTCTCTCTCTTTAAATCTATTTAAAATTGTCTTTATCAACTCAACAAGTTCATCTTTTTCAACTATCTCAGAGGTATCTTCTTCACTTAGTATTGTTATTTGTTCATTTATAGGCATCAAAGCAATTACTTTTGAACCATTTCTTGCATCATCTATCTTTTCTACACTCTCTTCAAGTAATTCTGAGAGATATTCACTAGTGGGTTCTTCTTCATAAGTTGAAAGATACTTATCTATCTCTCTATTTACTACTTTTATCAATCTTCTATTTGAACGACTCATAACATCTAAACTTCTAAGATAATCAAGCATAGAACCATGAACTCGCTGTCTTCCATAGCCCCAAAATGAGTCATTTTGCTCTTTATCGTAGCGACGAGATAGTTTTATCATCTCTTCTGTGCCAATAGAGATTAAATCGTTAACATCAATAGATGATGGTAATCTTTCTCTCATTCTATATGCCAAGGCACGAACTGCTGGTAAATACTGGATCACTAAAGTATCTTGTTCTTTTTTTATATGGGCACTATAAGGATTAGGCTGCTTTTTTATATGCATTTGCTTCTAACTCTTTTTCATGTTTTGATTCTTGCTCATATTTTATGTTCATTCTCTCTACTTCAAGCAATAAAGCATCCATTCTTTTCTCTCTAGTATCAAGTTCTGCTATAAAATACTCACTTACTTCCTCATACTCTTTTTTGTTAAAAAGACTTATTCCAAAACGTTTAATATCTACAAAATTCATAATTACTATATGTATAAAAAGATAGAAAAAAAGCGTAATTTCTGCAGTATAAAATATAATATCTTCAGGTATTGAGAAATTTATAATACTAAATATCAAACCTATAAAAAACCCACAAACAGTAAAAAAGTATATAAAATTATTTGGGCTGACCACTGAAAATCCTTTAAAATTTGTCTATAAGGCTCTTTATAAAACTACCAAAACCTCTATTTTCCTCATCTTTAAGCACTTTACGTTCCAATCTATAGACTAAATTATTGATTATTCTTTTTAGTTCATGCGATGAAGGTCCATTTGGAGCATCATCTGTAAAGAGTGTTCTTTGCTTTATACTCTTTGCTATAACTCTATCTTCCGGAAGACGTCCAAGTAAGTTTAGAGTTAAACCCTCTATATTTGCAATAGCTACTTTACTTATCTTTTCATAGATAAGCTCTGCCTCTTTTGCACTTCTTGTCATATTGAGAACTAAGTGTATCATAGGCTTTACTTTACTTGTTATTTTTATAGTTGCATATGCATCAGTAATAGCAGCTGGGTCTGGAACTGTTACAACTATAACTTCATCAGCAGCCTCTAAAAACAGCTGTGTATGCCCTCCTATGCCAGCACCTGTATCTATAATCATAAAATCTAGATTATCTAGGATTTGGGTTTCATCAAAAAACCTCTCATACAAAAACTGGTCATTATATTTTAGTATCTCATCTCCACTCTCACCGGGAATAAGAATTAGGTTTTTCTTTACATGGACAATTATCTCTTCTAAGGTTGCTTCACCTTTTAGTACATGTAAGATGTTTTTATCGATACGAACATTTAGTATAACATCAAGATTTGCTAACCCTATGTCGGCGTCAAAAAGCCCTACTTTATAGCCATTTTTAGATAAGACATTTGCTAGATTTGCACTTAAAGTACTTTTTCCAACTCCACCTTTTCCACTTGTGATTGCTATATATTTTGTCTTATTTGTTTTTCTTGCAGATAGATTTCCATCTTTTACAAGTTCTTGTAATCTATTTGCTTGAGTTTGCATCTTGCTTCCTTTTAAAACCATTTAACATACACTCTACTAAAAAGTCACTATTGGCTACTACTATATCATCTGGGACTTCTTGACCAATAGAAAAATAACTTACTGGTCTGTCTATATCATGTATCAAAGAAAAAACTGTTCCAAATGCTTTAGTTTCATCAAACTTTGTGAAAACCAATGTATCTATATTTAAAAAAGAGAAACTTTTATATATCTCTTTAAGATCTTCTAATTTGCTTCCTGCTGAAAGAACCAAATTTACATCTATCTCATACTCACTATTTTTTACAAATTGATTTAGTTTTGCCAACTTATCTTTGTCATACTGCGAACTTCCAACAGTATCTATCAAAATGACGTTACAGTGAGAGAGTGAACGCAGTGCATTGTTGAAATCACTTGGATCTACAACATCTTCTATTGGAAGTCGCATCATCTTTGCATACTGAAAAAGTTGTTCTACAGCTCCAATTCTATAGGTATCTAATGTGATGATTCCTACTTTATCTCGTTTCTCTTTTATGTACGAAAAACGTGCTGCAAGTTTGGCTATGGTCGTAGTCTTTCCAACTCCTGTTGGACCAACAAACATGATAAGTTTTTTTGCACCTCTTGGAACTTCCCTCTCATGACGCACTGGAACCATCTTTCGTAAAAGCACCTGAAAATAACGCTTTACAGATTCACTTGAGTGTCTCATCTTTGAAGGCATATGTTCCAAAGTAAGTTTCATGATATTGTCAAGATGGTCACTTCCCATGCCACTGATTTTGGCTAGTTTATATATCTCTGCAAACTCTGGAGGAATTGCAAGATTGTTTCTTGCAGGAGATTTTTCTTCCCAAAACATCTCTTGGATAAGCTTTATTTTATCTGCTAGTTTAGTTATCTCTTTTTTAATGTCACCAACATCTTCACTTGGTCTTTTCTTCTCTTCGATTGATATTTTTGTTATAGGTCGAGAAGGTAGACTACTTTCTGTCACTTTTGCTATCTGCGATATCTGTTTTGCAGCTTCTGAGATATTGATCAGTACATCTTCGCTACTTTGATAAATCTCTTTTTTTGGAGTTGGTACTTTGATTTTTGAGTCTTCAACTGCAACCACTACCTCATAGAGTGCAGGAGTATTTAGAGTCTTTTTTTTCACCTGTTTTGTGCTAACAACCAAGGCATCTTCACCACACTCTATTTGAGCCTGTTTCAAAGCAGCAGCTGGTGTTTCGGCACTAAAAGTCAAAAATTTCACCTATATTTTCCTTTTCAATTTCAAAAGTGGTAGAACCACAGACTCTCTTTGGCTCCAACTTGGATGTGGAACACTCAAAAACTTACTCTTGATTTTAATCTCTTCATAAAATATCAAATCCAAATCAAGCGTTCTTGGGGCATTTTTAAAACTTCTTTTTCGTCCAAATATCTTCTCTACATGTAAAAGAAATTTCAAAAATGCCTTTGGGCTTAAAGATGTTCGCATTACCATAACAGCATTATAAAAATCTTTCTGCTCCAAGTAGCCAAAAGGTGGGTTTTGAAGAATGGGAGAAGTTTCACTTATGCTTACAAGCGAACTTCTACACATGTACATGTAAAGGTTTCTAAACCTCTTACGAACATCTCCTTCATTACCACCTATGCCTACAACAGCTCTATACTTAAAGCTTCTATTCTCTTTTTTTATGATTGGAAAAAACCTATCATAAAAAAAAGTCATTATCTTCCTAATACTTCTGCTTCACCACTTGTGATTATCATTGTATCTTCGATGCGAACTCCAAACTCTTCTGGCAAATAAATACCTGGCTCAATTGTTAAAACCATGCCCTCTTCAAGAACTGTTTCACTCGTATTTGAGATAATTGGGAGTTCATGAATGTCTAAACCAACACCATGACCAGTTGAGTGAATAAACCACTCTCCATACCCAGCTTTCTCAATCACTTCTCTACAAGCCTTATCAACTTCACAAGCTTTCACGCCAGCTCTTGCTTTTTTGATTCCTGCTTCTTGAGATTTTAAAACAATGTCATAAATCTCTTGACGCTTTGGGTCACTGAACTTTTGAGTTTTACTAAAGTTTAGATTCTGGTCAAACTCTGCTGTTCTTGTTCTGTCAGAGCAGTACCCTTTATAAGTAACACCTGCATCAAAAAGAATCAAATCACCTTTATCTAAAGTATCTAACAAAGGAAGTGCATGACACTTAGCTGCATTTTTATTTACTCCAAGAATTGGAGAAAAACTAAGACCAAATTCGCCATAGTTTTTCAGTATATTTTCTGCTTCATAATGCAATCTCTGCTCTGCAACATGCAGACCTGATTCATTTAAATACTTAGCAAAACTATCAAATGCCTTTGCACCAATATCAGAAGCTTTTCTTAAAATATCAAGTTCATCAGCACTCTTAATAATACGCTTTTGTTGAGAAAAGTTAGCAACTCTTTTAAACTCTACATCATCAATATCTTTTGTAAACTCTTCATACGCATGAAGACTCCACTCTTTTGGATTGAAAATAAGCTCTTTAATTTTTGCATTTTTAATAAGCTCACGCACTTTTGGGAACATATCACGACGCTCTGTTATAACAACTTCTGCATCTCTTATATACTCATTTGCCTCAGTATCGTATCTTGAATCTGTTACAAAAAAAGCTTCACTTCCAAACTTTAAAAAAACTACATTGTCACATGAAAAGCCACACTCGTACTGAACTGCATTTTCATCTTTTAAGATGTAATTCATTATGCTTTTGCTTTTGCCTGAGCTGCTGCTTGAGCCTGTTTCTGTGCGTCTATCTCACCTAAGATTTGAGTCATAGAGATCATTGCTAGGTGGTAACCAAATGGTCCAAAACCACTGATTTGTCCTGTACAAACTGGTGCTGTTAAGCTTTTTGCTCTAAACTCTTCACGTCTATTGATGTTACTAATATGAACTTCAACTGTTGGCATAGCTGCTGCTGAAATTGCATCACGAATAGCTATAGAAGTATGAGTGTAAGCTGCTGGATTGATTATGATACCATCTGCATCACCTATGCACTCTTGAACTCTATCAACAATTTCACCCTCTAAGTTTGATTGGAAAAATTCGATTTCCATATTGTTTTGCTTTGCTATACTCTCCATTTGAGTATGAATCTCTTCAAGTTTCATTGGTCCATAGATGTTTTGCTCACGATGACCTAGAAGATTTAAGTTTGGTCCTTGGATTACTACTACTTTCATTAATTGCCTTTATATAAAATTTAGATATTATACATAAAAAATAGTAAAAGGCAGTTTATGTACAGAGTATTTTTAATTTTTATCTTTTTAACCAATATTTTTGCTTACGAGATAACAAACGGGAAAACTTTTCTTTTTGAAACAGATAAAAATAGTCAAATTTTAAAAAACAACAAAGAGTTACCTCTTCTAAAACATCCAACTAAAAAAGATACCTATTTCATACTTGTACCAATAGCATATAAAACAAAAGCCAAAGAGATTCAACTCTTACATGTAGAGAATAATAAGAAAGAAAAAATAGTTCTACATGTAAAGCAAGGTGCTTACAAAAAAGAGACTCTAAAAGTAAATCCTAAAAAAGTAAAACCTCCTAAAAGTGAAGAGAACAGAATCTATAAAGAGTACCTAGAATCTAAAAAAATCTACGCAACAGTTACTCCAAGTAGGTACTGGAAAAAACCTTTTCTAATGCCACTAAAAAGCAAAATCACAAGTGACTATGGAAATGCTAGAGTCTTCAACGGCTCACTAAAAAGCTTCCACTCAGGCACAGACTTTAGAGCCCCAACAGGAACAAAACTAAAAACTATAAATAATGGAGTTGTAGTAGTCGCAAGCAAAAGATACTACTCAGGAAATGCAGTCATTATAGACCACGGAGAGGGAATTTATAGCTCATACTCACACTTAAGCCGTATAGATGTAAAAGTAGGCCAAAAAGTAAAACAAGCAGAAGTGATAGGACTGAGTGGAGCTACAGGAAGAGTAACAGGACCACATCTTCATTTCTCTATCATCATAGAGTCAAAAAAAGTTGATCCTTTAGATTTTATAGAGAAAATAAACTCTCTTTTTAATTAAATTTTATTTATGTCTTTCATAGGATAATGCTTTTTGTTGTTTGTCCAGATTGTAAGTGTATTTACTTTGCATGTAGAAGCTATAATGTAATCTTCTAAAGATATTTTGTTATATGCTTTTTTAAATTCTTTTGCATATTTGCCTGCTTGGATGCCTGTGTATTTGCATATGTCTATACAAGTAAGTCGATTGAAAAAGCTCTCTATTATATCAAATTCTTTATCAAATGCCCCAGTATAAACCTCAGCTATAACAATAGGATTATAATAGAATGTTGCACCTCTAGAATGAAGAGATAAAAACTCTGAAACAAACTCTTTCTCTTTTTTCAGTAGGTTTATAACTACATCTGTATCTAGTAAAACCTTACTCATTTATAATTCTACTATTTTTTCTAATCTCACTAACATAACTAGTTGCATCGACATCTTTAAAACTCTCTAACGCTTCAAAATCATTAAAAAAATCACTCACACTATCTTTGTTGTCTTTTGTTATCTCGTTTCTTACTGCTGTACGAATAAACTCAGAAATTGAAATGTTTAATGAAGATGAGATATTTTTAACTTTAGCAAAAAGGTCATCTTCAATGTATAATTGTGTTCTGTGCATATTGATTCCTTTGTAATGTATAAATTATACATCAATTATGTGAAAAAGTCAATATCCTTTGTAATGATAAACATCATCAAAAATCATAGAAGTATTATGGCTTTATTTTTATGACCATGACACTTCTTTTTCCATTTTTTTCTAACATCTTGATTTCAAAAACATTCTGAAGTTGTTTAAAAATTTCTCCCCAAGTCTTAAAATTACCAAATTTTTTGGCATTAATAGAGTGCTTATTTTTTAGATAAGAACCTACTTCAGAAACATAGGCAAAATCATCATCACCTTTTTTATGACGAATAGCATTTTTTAGTATATTAACCAACTTTTCATTTTTCTCTAAATCATCATCTTTTACCTTTACACCAACTTCTATAAATTCACTACAAGCTTTTTGTAGAACATTACTTGTTTTTGCTTCTCCAAAACCAAGAACTTGAATACCTTGAGATTTTATTTCAGTAACAAGTGGAGTAAAGTCACTATCGCTTGTTGCTAATGCTATGTAATCAATATTGCTATTGAGACACAATGTTTTCATGATGTCCACAGTCATTTTAATATCGGTAGCATTTTTAGTTGTAGTGTAAGGAGGCTGATGAATTGGCTCTAAAGAGTAATCAAATAACTTTTTATTCCAACTATTTAAAGTGGGATTCTTCCAATCTCCATAGGCTTTACGGATATTTACTTCACCATATGTAGCTAATTCTTCTATAATTGTTTCTATGTGATTATGACTTATGTTTTCACAATCAATAAATAATGCAACTTTATGATTTTCGTTCATTTCTAGTCCTTGTTTGTATATAATGAATACATCCAATAATTGATGTTTGTTAGTATATCAAAATATTATATAGTT
>Ga0256845_1003381_pt1 | contig 10846 bp, 9 predicted proteins | sample RiftiametaG_FD_189101 | JGI IMG/M metagenome (GOLD analysis project Ga0256845, IMG submission 189101) | Tube worm associated microbial communities from hydrothermal vent at the East Pacific Rise, Pacific Ocean - Riftia | ecosystem: Host-associated > Annelida > Integument > Unclassified ... | reverse complement strand
AACGGCCCCGGCTCTCCGGATTGAAGGGTTAGCACATGAACCTGCTGGTTCAGATGTTGATACACCTGCGCAGCGCTCTCAAAATTCTGACCTAAAATCATCCCGCTTAGAACATCGTCAATCAAGCACGCCCGGTATTCTGCAGCGACAACCGGGAAATTGCACCAGATTTCGCCATACCCCTCAGCGCCATCCTTGTCACGCACCCGCACCACAGCCATGGGGCGATTATACATCGTGCCAAATGCCGTGCGCACCGGCGTCTCGATCGGCGTGCGAAACACAAATGTTTCAATAGATTTAATGCGGATCATGCGCGATCTCCCGATGGGTTCACTTGCGCCCCGGTTGGGTTGGGGCGGCCGAGGGGGTGCAACCTGCTCACGGCTCGAATCACCCTATCATCCTACCTTTAGGTTTATTACCTTACCTGCGCAAGATACATCGCTTACAGATGATTATGCCACAAATTACCATATTTGTAAGGCTATTTACTGGTTTTACGGGTCCTTGAGGTTTGAAATCCGATACCATCAGAAAACTTTATTACGTGATCTATTCCATTATTAATGGTAATCTTGTTGTTTATACAAGAATATATGCTATTATAACGAAATACCGTAACTGGCCCCAAGGCCGGATCGGTATGTGCATTTAAACAGAAAACTTGATCACAGGAGACATAACCTGTGATTTGTCAGGGAGACGATAATGAACGAGATAGAGACAAAACCCGCTACCCATGGTGGCCCGTCCCGGCGTGATTTCATGCGCGGTGCAGCCATTGTGGCTGCTGCGGCCACAATGCCGAGCCTTGCAATGGCGGCCGCAGGTGGCCGCATGGTCGCCTATGCTGGCGGGCATTCCGGAAATATCAATCGCTATAATGTAAACCCCGATACGGGCGCCTTAACACTTATTGGCCAAACCGAATGCGATACCACAGCAGTTTGGATGGCCACAGGGCCAGACGGCAATGTGCTTTACGTCTGTAATGTTATCCCCGGGCCGGATGCACCGCATCCTGAAGGCAAGATCACCGCCTATCGGATCAACCCCGAAAACGGCGATCTGACATTGATCAATTCCATGCCATCCGGTGGCTCAAACCCGGCACATCTAAGCGTGCATCCATCGGGCAAATGGGTTTTTGTGGCAAATTACGGCGCCAAAGGAAATGCGGCGGGTACAGTGCTTGCCGTCAATGATGACGGCTCTCTCGGGGCGGTGGTGGACACTGTGACCATTCAGACTGACCCACCGAATTTGGGTGTAACACCGGCTGCCGACGCACCTCCCGGAAGCTTTGCTATTTCTGGCCACAACATGCCACATACCCACCACTTTGAGGCAGATGCAGCGGGCAACTTTGCCTATCTGACAGATCTGGCCACAGACCGTATTTACATATTCTCGTTTGATGTGGCGAGCGGCAAAGTCACGCCTACGCCTCAGGGCGCGATCGTTGAATCCGATGGTGCAGGGCCGCGCACATTGGCTTTTCATGAGAATGGCAAATGGGTTTATGTTTCCAACGAAGAAGCCTCGACTGTCAGCCTGATGATGTATGACAGCGCGACTGGTGGATTAACCCACAAACAAACGCTGCAAACATTGCCAGAGGGTTTTGAGGGCAGCAACTTTGTGTCCTATATCCAGATTTCGCCAAACGGCGAATATGTTTGGGTTCTGAACCGCCTGCACGATTCAATCGCAATCTTCAAAATCGGCAGTGACGGCACCCTGACCCTGGTCAATGACGTATGGACGCGGGCTTCTTATCCATTCCATCTCGGTGTGGATCCCACAGGCCAGTTCATCTATATTTCGCATCTGCGGTCAGACAACATAACAACCTTAAAAGTTGTGGATGGTGGTGCCGATTTTGAGATGGTTGGCTATAACGGCATCCGCAAGGGTCGTTTTGTAAAGGTCGTAGCGCTGGGTTAACTTCAGTAATTCTTCCAGCTGAACAACGTTATATCTGATACAAAACAACCCGCTCCGGCAAATCGTCGGGGCGGGTTTTTCATGCGGATTACTGCAAATCGCTTTGGTCTATCTGGGGGGAATCGTAAGATCGGCGATGACTTGTGACAGGCCGGTCACCACCAGATCAGCAATAGTATGGCCTTTGGCAATACTTGCGGCGTCGGGCTGGCCGACAGTGCCGCTGCCCCCCGAGATGTCCTTCATCGAGCGGTAGAGCGTAGCGCGCGGTGGATAAAGCATAGACCCATCGGCCCACGCAAAGCGGGGCACATAATATTGGCCCTTCGGGATATCTGCATCCGGTGCCAAGGCCCCCGCCGCCATCATCAGCGATGTTTCCAGTTCACAGGCATGGCCGCTGCCAAAGGTATCTGTATCGCTTAAAGCACATAGTTCGCTGCGCACCAATGACCACCACGTGACCATTGCTATAGTGCAATCGGTGTGGCTTGCACCAAAGGATTCAACGATCACTTGGCCGATAGCCTGATTCCCGCCATGGCTGTTCAGGATCAGCAGGTTTGTAAACCCGGCCGCAACCACAGACCTCAGAATTCCGGTGACATACTCCAGCAAAACCCCGTGCGGCACACTGAGCGTTCCGGGGAAATCCATGTGGTGGGCAGAACAGCACACCTTGACCTGTGGCAAGATCAACTGCGCCGTTGGGGCAAGCTGGTCCAGCCGGTCTAACAGGAACCGGCCAATCACTGCGTCGGTGTTTACCGGCAGATGGGGGCCGTGCTGTTCAATGGCGCTAATGTTCAAAATCACGGGTGTTCGTCGATCAATACCATCAATAGCAACGGTGGAAAGATCTTCCCAATTCATGGCTTTGCGGCCCACATTTCGACTTCTACCCGAAACTTGTGCAACAGTCCGCTTTGGATGGCTGTGCGCACCGGGCGTGGCTCTGGCATATAGCCGCGATAAATTTCATTAAATGAGGGCCAGTCGGCCAGATCTGTCAGATAGACGTTAACCTTGAACACATCAGACATATCACAATCCGCAAATTGAAGCTGTTTCAGGCAGTTATCCAGCGTGGTTCGGGCTTGGGCATCAAAGTCTTCAGATACAAGTTTCCCATCCATATCCAGCGCGGCCTGCCCACAAATCACCACAAGCTTTCCCGGGGACACCACCAGCACAGGCGAATATGGCCCGGCGGTGGTGTGCTGTTTGCTGGGAGGTGCGTGAATTACCGGCATATCAGCGGCATTGCTCTGCCCATTGTTGGTTGTATCGTCAGATTTCTGCATTTTCATTATCCCTGCCATTCATATGTTTTGCCGCCTACGCGGAACTTTTCGATTGCTTTTTGATCCGGCTCGACACCAATTCCCGGCCCATTTGGCACCTGTACAAAAGGCGGCGTTATTTCCAGTGGTGTCTTCAACAGATCATGTGACCGGATCAACCGGCCAAAAATGTCACTGGCCCAGATGCAGCTGCGTGCGGCAGCGGCCTGATGAACATATCGGGCTTCCAGTATCCCCAAATCCACTCCGGATCCGTGCCAGCACGGCAGATCTGCCATACTGGCGACAGTATCCATATCCTGAAAGTCTTTCAGGTTGCCGTTAAAGTTAAACCCGTCAACGCTATCATGCAGCACCGCATTCAGCACATTATGGCTGCGCTGGCCTTGATAGCTGTCAGCTGATGAAACATGGCGCGCAATATTTATCGATGTGAAATCACGAAAATGGCGGTATTCGGACATCCGCCAATGGGCTACCGGGTCCTCCAAAACCAAAACATTGCCTATCTTTTCAAGGGCGCGCAGGCGGCTCCGCACTTCTCCGGGGCGCTGCCAGCGCTGGTTTGGGTCAAGGGTTATTTTAAGCTTTGGGGCATGTTTAGCGACGGCGGCGCACAGGCCGACCACATCGTCTTCGAGGTCGCATTTAAATTTATAGTTGCGATAGCCCTGATCCTGAAACCGTTTTGCCACCGCCCCGATATCATCAACGGTTTGATGGCCAGACCATGCGGTAACCAGCACCTTGTCTTTATTTTTTCCGCCCAGCAACTGATAAAGCGGCAGATCAAGGCATTTTGCCCAAGCGTCCCATATGGCCAGTTCAAACCCGTCATACTCCGCGCAGTGCGGGATCGCGAGATGCCTGAGGGAAAGGCCGCAAAGCGCGGTTCCAAGCAGGCCTTGGGCAATATCCTCAATGGTCCCCCAATTGGCGGCACGGTGAAATTCCCCCCAGCCCACAACGCCGTTTTCCAGCTCCATACGCAGCAAAATCTTGGGAATATCATCGAATTGAACCGAAAAACTGGCCTTGCCGCCAAGCGGCTGGGTGTGCAGTGGTTTATCCGCGCCCTTTGCATTAATTGCCCCGGGGTTCGCTGGCACAACCACCTCTTCAAATATCAGAGATACAATTTTTGTCTGATCAAGAGGCATTTATGAGTAACCCTTATATTACATAGTAGGAACATATCATTCCTTATAGGGCGATAATTGCCGTTTGTGAACCTTGAAGTTGATTGTGTAAAAAGAAAGCACCCCGATGAATTTTGCCAATGTACATTAATACAAGCAAATGATTGGTCAGCACTGGCGTATTTGGGTAAAACCCTTTAATGGAATATACTCTGTTAAAGTGGAATTGCGCAGGTGCTCGATGTTTTGGGCGCATTAGGCCCATGCCCCACCTTTAGCGCCACTCTGAAACACGCTGTAACGGGCGAAAAAATGGAACTGTAAACATGTCCTTTGTCATCCGGAATTTTAAGGCAATCGGGTTTACCGGTTCATATGTGGCCGCAGAAATTTTCGTAGATAGCCAGGGGCTCATCTGCGAAACTGCTGATGAAAACGCACAGATTATTGACTGTGCCGGCGCTTGGCTATCCCCGGGATGGGCCGATTTACATGTGCATGTCTGGCATGGGGGCACTGATATTTCGGTACGTCCCGGAGACGCCGGGCTATGCCGTGGGGTAACGGCAATGGCCGATGCCGGATCCTCTGGCGAGGCGGCATTTCACGGGCTGCGCGAATATATCATTGAGCCAAGCCCCGAAACCATAAAAGCCTTTGTAAACATAGGGTCTATCGGGCTGGTGGCGTGTAATCGCGTGTCTGAACTGACCAGCATCAATGCCATTGATATCGACCGCACACTCGCAGTAATCGAGGCCAATCGCGATGTTATTTGCGGGATTAAAGTGCGAGCCGGTAAAATTATAGTCGGGGACCTCGGCATCGCGCCGGCGCTGATTGCAAAACGCGTGGCAGAGATCGCCGGGCTGCCTCTGATGGTCCATATCGGGCGGCCAAGTCCGATGGTGGATGAGATATTTGACCTGTTAACCCCCGGAGATATTATCACCCATTGTTTTCATGGAAAGTCTGGGGGCAGCGTGCTCGATACCCCTAATATTTTTTCCTATGCCATGAAGCTGGCTGATTCCGGTGTGCATATGGATGTAGGCCATGGAGGTGACTCCTTTGATTTCAAAACCGCCGAAACCGCCATCAAGAAAGGACTTAAGCCGTTTTCGATTTCAACCGATATTCACCTGAAAAACGTTAATGGACCGGTATTTGATATGGCAACGACAGCGGCAAAATTGCTGGCCGTTGGTTTGACCTTTGAAGAGGTGATCGACTGCATTACCCACAACCCCCGATCATTTCTGAACCTCGAAAGCCGCCAAGGCCTGCGCGTTGGACAAAAGGCCGATTTCACCGTGTTTGACCTGTGCGACGATGACCTGAAATTTACAGACAGCACCGGACATACGCGCATATTAGAAAAAATGCTGGAACCTCGGATGACGATCTTGGGGCCTAAAATGACCCCGGCCTCGCGCCGCTCCCTACAAAACCCGTAGGGCATTTAGTGTATAAATTCCGAGCCTCTCCACAATGATCATGCACGCCCTGAACAAATATCTATTGAAAGCCGGCTACGTCTTGTAATTTTCAAGTATACATGTATACTACACATGGAAATACGAGAGGTATCATGGCACGATCTGCACCTGAAAAACCCGCCCAAAACGCACCTGTTTTGGCATTTGGAAGTGAAATTGACAGGAACCGGCCCGTTGGGGGGCAAATATATGAAATTGTCCGACTCAATATCATTCTGGAAAACCTCAAACCGCTTGACGCAATCAACGAAGCAGATTTAAGCCGCTGGTTTGGCGTAAGCAGAACGCCTGTGCGAGAGGCGTATCTGCGCTTGATTGATGACGGTTTGATCGAGGCCCGCTATAAGGTCGGCACAATAATTGCGCAAACAGATGAGGCCCGCGTTAAAGAGGGGATCATCATACGGCGTGCGTTGGAGCGCGAGGTTGTTAAGCTGATTTGTGATGCAGGTGCAGACCTAAAGTCACTGGACAGCATTATTGCTTTGCAAAGTGTTGCAGTCAGCCACAATGACCATATCGAATTTTTCAGACGGGATGAGGATTTTCATGCCGCACTTGCCACACTTGCAGGTATTCCTTCGGCGTGGCGCCTTGCCCACTCGGTGAAGTCCCACACAGATCGGGCCCGAATAATGTTGACCGCGAACCTGCCCAATAGAATTCACATGGCTTTTGAACAGCACCTTGAAATCATCAAGGCTCTCAAGGCCCGAAATGCTGAATTATCACAGGCGCTGGTCAGCAAACATATTAACTCTGTTTTTGAGGCTTTGGATAATGATGTTGAATAAAGACAGGTTTTTTCCGGCGGATCCGGTAACACGAAGCATTGCGCAGCGATTATTTAAAGAAGTCACGCATCTGCCATTGCTGTGTGTCCACGGGCATACCGATCCGGCCTGGTTTTCAGGCAATCAAAACTTTACCGACCCTGCTCAATTGCTGATTGTTCCGGACCACTATATTTTGCGGATGCTGGTCTCGCAGGGGGTTGATCACGCAGCGCTTGGTGTAAAGCCGATAGACGGAACGCCTGCTGAGGGTGATGGCCGTAAAATCTGGCGCTTGTTTGTAGAGAACTATCACCTGTTTCGTTCAACCCCGGTGCGGCACTGGATGGACTATACGCTGGAGCAGCAGTTTGGTTTCGATGCCCCCCTTCCCTCACTGGATGCCGATGACAGCTTTGACCGGATTTCAGGCGCGCTTGCATCTGACGCCTTCAAGCCAAGGGCGCTTTTTGACAAATTCAACATTGGGGTTCTTGCCACGACAGACTCCTGTTTGGATGATTTGGCGCACCACCGTATTATCTCGCATAGCGATTGGGGGGGGCATGTGGTGCCCACCTATCGGCCCGACAGTGTAACAAACCCCGATCTGGCCGGGTTTCAGGATGCCATTGCGCGGTTGGGGGCCTTGACTGGCGAAGACACCACAACCTGGAAAGGGCTATTGCGGGCGCACAAAAAACGGCGGCGCGATTTTATCGCGCATGGGGCCACCGCCACCGATCATGGGCATCCCAGCGCAACGACCAGTGACCTGAGCAAGGCAGAGTGCCAAGCGCTATATGCGGATATTCTCCGGGGCAAGGCGGGGAAACGCAAAAAAGAAGCGTTTCGCGGCCAGATGCTGACGGAAATGGCGCGGATGAGTATCGACGATGGTTTGGTGATGCAAGTTCACGTTGGCTCAATGCGCAATCACAGCCGGTTTGTTTTTGAAAAATACGGCCCGGATCAAGGGTTTGATATTCCGGCGCGCACAGATTTTGTGAGTGCATTAAAGCCACTTCTGGATATTATGGGCCATGATCCACGGCTGACAATTATTTTATTTACGCTGGATGAGACCACCTATGGGCGCGAACTTGCGCCACTTGCGGGGGCATACCCCTGTTTGCGCCTAGGTCCGGCGTGGTGGTTCTTTGATAGCCCGGATGGTATGTTGCGATATCGCGGCATAACAACCGAGATAGCAGGGTATTACAATACTGTCGGGTTTAATGATGATACGCGGGCATTTCCCTCAATTCCTGCACGCCATGATCTGGCGCGCAGGATCGATTGTTCTTTTTTAGCCAACCAAGTGGCCGAACATCGCATTGGCGAAGACGAGGCCGCAGAGGTCGCCGTTGATCTCGCTTATGGTTTGGCTCTAAAATCTTATAAATACGGGCATTTATCATGAAACAAACCTGGAGATGGTTCGGCCCGTCGGACACCGTTGCGATTGAAGAAATTGAGCAAGCCGGAGCCACAGGCGTGGTTTCTGCCCTTCACCACGTGCCAAATGGTGCCGTCTGGACACCTGACTCCATCAATACACGCAAGGCTGAAATAAAACGTCGCAGGGATGGAAGCCCCTCCTCATTAACGTGGGACGTTGTTGAGAGCTTGCCGGTTTCAGAGGATATCAAGAAACGCGACGGGGATTGGCGCGACCATATTGAAAATTACAAATCCAGCCTTGAGAACCTTGCATCGGCCGGGTTGGAGGTTGTGTGCTATAATTTTATGCCCGTTCTTGACTGGACCCGCACTGATCTGGACTGGCGGCTTCCCGACGGGGCAGGATGTATGCGGTTTGATCATATAGATTTTGCCGCGTTTGATGTGTTGATCTTAAAGCGTCCGGGTGCGGCGCAGGATTTTTCTAAAGATACAATCAAGGCCGCGCAACACCGTTATGAGGCAATGTCCGATGCCGACTGCAAAGCGCTGGCCGCAAACATTGTGCAAGGCCTTCCGGGCGCAAACCAAACGCTGACACTATCGGGTTTGCGGGCTTTGCTTGCAGCGTATGACGGTATCAACACTGAACATCTGAGAGCAAATCTTTTTGCGTTTCTTGAAGAGGTTGTGCCCGTTGCCCAAAAACTGGGTATCCGCCTTTGTTGTCATCCAGATGATCCACCATTCTCTCTGCTGGGGTTGCCTCGTGTGCTGTCTGTAGAAGATGATTTCGCCAGACTTATTAGCGCGGTTGATAGCCCTGCAAACGGGATTACGCTGTGCAGCGGTTCACTTGGTGTCAATCCGGCCAATGATCTCCCCGGGATGATGTCTCGCCTTGGTCATCGGGTTCATTTTTTGCATCTTCGTAATGTTCAGCGTGAAAATAACACCTACCCCTGTTCGTTTCATGAAGCGGCACATTTGCAGGGAGATACCGACATGGTCGCACTGATTGCCGCCGTTCTGGCAGAAGAAAACCGGCGCAAAGCCCAAGGCCGCGATGATTGCAATATTCCAATGCGCCCCGATCATGGCCATATGATCGGTGATGATTTCGGGCGTCGGCAACAACCCGGATATCCATTTGCCGGACGGTTACGCGGGTTGGCCGAATTGCGCGGCGTGATGGCAGCCCTGTCATCAAACCCGATGCAAAAACCGGCACAGCACCCCGGAGCCGTGCTATGAAAGCGCTCTCGAACGACGATATGGGCTGGAAAGTCAGCACCGGATATACACCGGCCAATCATGATATTGGTATTGTTCACATCGGTATGGGGGCATTTCACCGTGCCCATCAGGCGGTTTACACAGATGATGTTCTGGCCCGCTTTGGCGGGGATTGGCGCATTCTCGGCGTGAGCTTGCGCAGCACAGATATTGCCACCGCGCTCAACACCCAGAATGGCCGCTATTTTCTGGTGGTTCACGCAGACCAGCCAAATATACCGCCCGAATTTCGGGTGATTGGCAGTGTTGCAGGGGTATTGGCCGCCAAACACGGGGTTACCCCGGTGCTTTCGGCAATGGTTCGACCAGAGACCCGTATCGTAAGCTTGACGGTCACAGAAAAAGCCTATGGGATCAAGAGCCAACAAGAAGGGCTTGATCTTGATGACCCGCATATCATAGCCGACCTTGCTACCCCGCAAAACCCAAAGGGGGTGGTCGGCCTAATTACACGCGCCCTGCATCTTCGGCGCGCGGCAGGGCACGGCCCTTTTTCCGTGCTATCTTGTGATAATCTACCCGATAATGGAAAACTGGTCCGGGCGGGCGTGCTGGATTTTGCCAACCGGCTTGATCCTCAGCTTGCAGACTGGATCCGCACATATGTTAGTTTTCCCTCTACCATGGTTGATCGCATTACCCCCGCCGCCACCGATACCTTGAAAAGTAAGGTTTTTGCGGCAACGGGATGCACAGATTTGGTGCCGGTTGTAACGGAAAAATTCAGCCAGTGGGTTATTGAGGATACTTTCTGCAACGGACGCCCCGCGTGGCAAAATGTCGGGGCGTTACTGGTTGAAGATGTCGCGCCCTACGAGCAAATGAAGCTTCGCATGTTGAATGGCGCACATTCAATGCTGGCCTATACCGGCTTTCTGTCGGGCCATAAACTGGTTCGTGAAACGATGGCAGATCCGGCATTGTCCAAAATGATTGCCCGCCACATATCGGCAGCAGCGTCTACTTTGGCCCCGCTCAAAGGGGTGGATCTGGAGGACTATGCTCAAGCCTTGTTGCAAAGATTCAAGAACCCGAATATCGCCCATGAAACCTATCAGATCGCCATGGATGGCAGCCAGAAAATGCCGCAACGAATATTTGAACCGGCCCTTGTGGCCCTTGAAAACGGAAATGATGCAGGCACATATGCTTTTGCGACAGCCGCTTGGATAAGATATTTGGCGGCGCAGCATGATAACGGCGAAAAGTATGCGCTACGTGACCCGCTCGAAGTCACATTTGCAAAATATTGCAAGGCTCATGGCCCGTCTACGCTGGCGTTGATACGTGCAATTTTTGCCCTGCCCAATCTGGTGCCAGCGCGCTTGGCACAAAATGCCGGTTTTTTAACCGCAGTATACGAATATTTGCAAGAAATGCATGCAAACGGCATGCGGGCCGCAGTAGCGGGCCAACTGGATTCTGTGCCAGTTGGGGGCGAACGGTGCGGCGGTTAACTCTGCGTCTTGGATTGCATTAGC
>Ga0256845_1003380_pt1 | contig 10848 bp, 14 predicted proteins | sample RiftiametaG_FD_189101 | JGI IMG/M metagenome (GOLD analysis project Ga0256845, IMG submission 189101) | Tube worm associated microbial communities from hydrothermal vent at the East Pacific Rise, Pacific Ocean - Riftia | ecosystem: Host-associated > Annelida > Integument > Unclassified ... | reverse complement strand
GGAGAGTCTTGCATGGTGAAGCCTTATGTTTTTCGTATTTTATCATCTTTACTTGTTACAATACACTATGTTAAAACTTTTCTACAAAATTACACTACTCTTGGTACTTATAGTTAGTAGCACTGTCCTATACCAAAAAAAGACCTACGCCTACCATACCCTCGTTCGTGTTAACCCTGTACCTCATACCAAAGCACTCATAGAAGAACAACACTACGCAGATGCTTATGCGTACTTAGAGTATTTTATGCACTTTGAGTATGTACAAGAAAATGAAGAAGCTAAAATACTCCTAAAAGAGATAGAGGCAAAACGCTCTAGTCTCTCCTACAAATCAGAGAAAATTGCAGAAGGTATACGTACAGGTACTTCTGATGAACTTTTAGGACAAGTCTCTGCCATAGGTTCAGACTTTTTTGTTATCGGTGACTTACGTGACTTGGCACTAGAAGGCACACACTACTTTAAAGACGAAGAGGTAGACAAAGTCTTAATATCACTCTCAACCATAGGACTCGTGGCATCTGCCAGTACACTCTTTACTTTAGGCTCTAGTGCAGTGGCAAAAAGTGGTGTCTCAGTGTTAAAACTTGCACACAAAAGCAAACGTATACCCTCTTGGCTAGGCAAGTACCTCGTACGTGAAAGTAAACAAATACGGAAAACCAAAAATATATCTAGCATCAAACCTCTTTTTAAAACCTTGGACAGTATGCATAAAGAAGTAGGACTCACAGATACACTCAAATTACTCTCGTATACACATAATATGAAAGAGTTAAAAGGGGTGAGTAAATTGGCAAAGCATTATGGAAATGAAACAGCAACACTACTCAAGCTCTCAGATAAAAAACTATTAAGCCATGCAAGTACATTAAGTAAAATAGACAAAAAGAGTATACATTTGGCTTCAACCTATGGAACATCAGGGTTTGCACATCTCATCAAAGGTGGAGAAAAAAACTTTATCAAAACAACAAAGAGACTCAAAGCCTATAGTAAAGTAGGATATAAAGGTGAAGTGTGGAAAGTGTTTTTATGGCTTATGAAACATTTGAGTGATACGGTACTCATGCTTATGATGGGTATCGCATCTTTACTGCTTCTACCATGGAGAAAGTTAAAACGGACTACTTAGCTTCACCGTTCCATGCGATGCGTGGTTTATTGTTTTCATCAAACTCAACAGCAGGCATACCCATAATGTTATACCCAGCATCGACATAATGTACTTCACCCGTCACCCCAGAACTAAGGTCAGAGAGCAAGTACATACCTGAGTTTCCTACTTGGTTGATGGTGACATTTTCTTTAAGAGGAGCATGTGCTTTGTTCCATTTAAGCATAAAACCAAACTCACCTATACCTGCAGCTGCTAGAGTTTTTATAGGTCCTGCTGAAATAGCATTGACACGTATGCCATCTTTACCTAAGTCTTCGGCTAAGTACTTCGTCGTCATCTCTAACGCCGCTTTTGCTACACCCATAAGATTGTAGTTTGGTATGTACTTTACGCCACCATAGTAAGAGAGTGTCAATACAGAAGAGTTATCTGAGAGTATTGGCTTTAACTCACGTACAATTTCGATGAGTGAATACACAGAAATATCCATCGCCACATCAAATGCTTCTTTACTTATGTCATAGAAACGTCCAGAAAGCCCTTCTTTCGGTGCAAAAGCAATAGAGTGTACAATGAAGTCTATCTGCCCCATATCCTTCTCTAAAGACGCTTTAAGTACTTTAATCTCTTCTGGTTTAGAGACATCACAAGGGTATAGTCTTGCAGAACACTCCAAATCTTCTGCGATTGGTGCCAGTTTTTGCTCAAAACGTTCATTCAAAAACGTGATAGCCATCTCTGCACCATGCTCTTGACATGCTTTTGCTATACCATACGCAATAGACTTTTTGTTTGCGATGCCTAAGATGACACCTTTTTTACCCTTCATTACCATGATTGCTCCCTAAAATAAATTCCAATATTTTACCATCATTGAGGTAAAATACAAGAAAACTATTTCCAATGAAAGAATTAAATGCACAAAATACTCATAATAAACACAGGTGGTACCTTTAATAAAGTTTACAATCCTCTCAATGGGGAACTGATAGTAGACCAAACTGCCCATGCCATAGAAGAGATAGCTTCTAAATGGCTCTGTAAATTTGAAGTGTTAAATATCATAGGAAAAGACTCTCTAGAGATAAACAACCACGACAGACTAGAACTACTCTCTACCCTACACCAATCAAATCATCACAGTATCATCATTGTGCATGGTACAGATACTATGGATGTAACAGCTGAGTACCTAGCAGATGCTGAACTAGAAAAAACCATAGTCCTTACGGGTGCCATGGTACCTTACAGTATAGACCCAACAGAAGCCACAGCAAATCTTGCTTCTGCCTATGGATACATCAATGCTTTAGAAAAAGAAGGCATATTTATAGCGATGAATGGGGTGATGGGTGCTTATGAAAAAGTAAAGAAAGATAAAAAAAAAGGGAAATTTACCCTTTAATCCATATCTTACTTATGATTATCCACCGTAGAAGGAATACTTTCTCCACTGGCTTGCATACTTAATGCCTCAGGGTATTTTTTATAATGTGCTCTTACTGCATTGGCTAAACGTTTTTTCACAGCTTCATCAACTAATACAATTTTTCCTTCAGGAAGTGCTTCTAGTAATCCTAAAAGAAGACTGTCTTGTGGCTTTGTCATCAATGGTAGCCAACTATACAATAGTGGTTTATTAATATGAGAAGGGATGGAGCCCATAATACCTACATCATTTTGCTCATGTACAAGCAAGCCTGATGTTGTACCTCTGTCAAGTGTGAGTACTTGAAACAGGTAGAGTGTATGGTAAGCAAGTTGTAACTCTTTCTCTTCTTGTGTGTAGGTTGTATAGTATTGTAGTGCTTGTAATGTAATGCCTATATAAGCATCTATAATTGCCTTACCCATAGTCAGTGCGAAAGCTCTATCTGCTTCAAAATCACCTGTGTTAAAGTTCTCTAAATAAAAATGACTCACCCCTCGTGTACGACCAAGCACAGGAATATTAAAATATCTGTCTCCCTGTATTTTACCCTCTTCATAGTACTCACCTGCAGCACATTCCAATGCCATTTCAAAGTCACGTTGAAAGACATCATTTTTAAGGCTTGGGTTCAAATCTCCCATAATACGCCAATACCCCTCACCATCACGCATTTGTGTCCATGAGATATGCATATGCATAGAGGGTGCATGAGGGTTACTAGGATGAATAATAGTTGATATAGCCGTAGCAGAAGAGAGCTTTTTAGTCTCATCTTCATCATAATGTACCTGAGAGACATTGACTGAGGCACGGTTAAATAGTGTTTCATCTCTTGCTTCATAACGTACACCACCCCCATGTATACCCTTATCACGCTCCCATTCTAGTGCTTCAAAAGGTGTATTATTACCCAATGCATGACTCACATCATTAAGCTTAGTTACAAAATAGTCTTGCAGCCCTTGTACAAGTTCATTTGCTCCTTTGGCCTGTGGTGATTTTGCAGCTATTCTTATCATAGTTAACCTCTTTATTTTAATAATTTTAGCCATTATATCATACAAGTTTTTATTTCATTTTGATACAATGTGCCTTTAGGAAAAGAATTAATAAACATAATTATACAAAGGATAAAGAATGAAATTTTATTTACTACTTGCAAGTATCTCACTTTTAGGGCTTTCTGGCTGTACGTCTCCAAGTCAATACCTTAATACACCAACAACAACGACAAAAACAACAACACATTATGCAAGTCCAACACCCCATAAACTAGCACTTTACCAACAAACGATGCGTTCGGTAGCTTCTGGTATCAAACATGATACTAACTATCAACGTATAGCATTAGATACTCCAGAGAAAAAAGAGTGGTTTAAGACACTCACGTATAGACTATGGGACAGACAAATTACACGTGATCAATTTATGGCTGAAGGGCTGTCAAAATATCCATCACGTAAATATGAATTTCAATTTGTCATTGATGGTTTCTCAAATATATCTGGCTAAAACTTAAACATACTCAATAGGGTCAACTGACCCTGCTTCTTTAAAACCATTAAGTCTTAAACGACAAGAATCACATACTCCACAAGCTAACGCTTCTTCTTTATAGCATGACCATGTATGTTGTAGTGGAACACCTAGTTCTAAAGACTTCTCTACTATCTGAGATTTTTTGAGTGCAACTAAAGGCATTTGAATGCTTATATTTGTCTCATCTTTAGTGCCTAGATTAATGGCCTTTTGCATCTGCTCTATATAGCTCTCTCTACAGTCAGGGTACCCCGAGCTATCTTCTTCTACTACACCAATGAAAAGTGCTTCTGCCCCATGTTTCTCTGCAATAGCTGCTGCGATAGAGAGGAAAATACCATTTCTAAAAGGTACATAGGTCACAGGTACACCCTCTTCTAGCCCACCTGTGGGTACTTCTATACGCTTATCTGTCAAAGCTGAAGCACCTATTTGTTCAAAAAAGGGCAAATCTATCTCATAAGACTCTACCGCACCTACAGAATCTGCTATCTTCTTAAAACATGTTAGTTCTTTAGATTCAGTAAGTTGTCCATAGTTAAAATGAAGGGCAATAATCTCATAGCCCTCTTTCTGAGCCAATTTTGCACTTAAAGCACTGTCCATACCACCTGAAATAATACATACACACCGTTTATTCATTTCTAATCCTGCATTTCTTTTACTGCCATTTTACCAACATTTGGGTAAACTTCCAACATGATAGATTTGGATAATCAAACAGACTTAAGCCTAGACCTTAGTAAGTTGGAACAGATTGCAGATGCACTCTCTACCAAAGAAGTTGAACTACTCATCGTAGATGATGAGACCATTCATTCTCTCAATGCTGAATATAGAGGAAAAGAGTCTGTCACAGATGTACTCTCTTTTCCTATGGAAGCACCATTTACTGAGCAGTCTATTTTTGGTATGCCTCTAGGTTCCATCATTATCGCAGCTTCTTTTGTAAAGGAAAAAGCTGTACTTTTAGGACATAGTGTGCAAGATGAACTTTCATTACTATTTATACATGGAATGCTACACCTTCTTGGGTTTGACCATGAAGTAGACAGTGGAGAGATGAGAGCAAGAGAAAAAGAGCTCATTGAGCAGTTTGATTTACCAAAAAGTTTAATCGTAAGAACAGAGGAGTATTAATTTGAATTTCGTTATATTTGTTATCGCCATGGGTGTACTCATCTGGGGTGCTGATATGATTATCAACCAGAGTGAGCGTATTGCATTAAAGTTTAAAATCCCTGAATTTATCATCGGGGCAACACTCATTGCACTCGGTACTTCACTACCAGAGATGGCAGCGAGTATTGCTGCAAGTATGAATGGAAAACCAGACATTGCTATAGCCAATGTTATAGGGAGCAATATCCTCAACATTACCCTAGTCTTAGCCACAGTTTTTCTCATAGCTAAAAAGATAAACCCAAACAGAGACTTCTTTGCTAAGGACAGTACATGGGCACTTGTACCTGTACTTGTTTTCATATTGATGATTATTGATGGTGTTATATCACGTTTTGACGCAGTCTTACTACTTTTACTTATGGGAGCCTATCTACTCTTTTTACTCCAAGACGCAAAAAATATTCCCGAAGAAGATTTAGAAGACTTAGATGAAGACACTTTCTCTTGGGCTACTACAATCCCTATGCTTATGGGAGCATTTATTTTAGTCATTATAGGAGCACACTTTACTGTAGAGAGTACTTCTGAGATAGCAAAGAGTTTTGGTATTTCTGAATGGATTATTGGTATTATCATGATATCACTTGGGACATCATTGCCCGAGCTAGTAGTCAGTGTCTCTGCCGCAGTTAAAGGTAAAGTAGATATGGCAATAGGAAATATTATTGGTTCTAACATGGCCAATACTACTGTGGTTATAGGTGCAGCAGCCCTTACAAGCCCACTAAGTATTAATGCTTCAGACTACCTCTTTGATATTGCCACAATGATAGTTGCAACACTACTACTCGTTTTCATCACAGCAAACAAACTCTATAATAAATCAGCAGGTATCAGCCTTATTATTATCTTAGGACTATTTTTAAATAATACGTTACAAAGTATATAAGAACTAGTACATTCTTCCCTAGTGAGAACTATTCGTATCCATCATTTTGATGGATACACCCTCTTCTTTAAAATATCCATGTTTATAGAGCCATTTATAGATATCTGCAACCATAGGACCTGCTGTACTTCCTCCATGTCCTCCATGTTCTACAAGCATGGTAACAATATACTGAGGGTTATCATAAGGTGCATATGTAGTTATCCATGCATGTGAACGGTGAAAATACGCAAGTTCTGACTCTTTAAGACGTTTTTTTGTAGACTGAGGGATAGAAGTTACTTGTGATGTTCCTGTCTTCCCTGCAACAATAATTGGAAGTTTACTCATTGTCCTAAATGCTGTACCCCCTCGAATGTTACAAACATCATACATCCCTTTACGAATCTCAGATAAGTAGTAAGGTTCAAAATCTATTTTTTTTAGTTCTGGTTTGAGTATTTTACCATCTATCTCTTTTGCAACATGAGGTGTAGCTAAGTATGAGGTAGCAACCATTCCGGTGTAACGTGCAATCTGTAGAGGTGTCACTAAGTCATACCCTTGCCCAATAGCAGAGATAACCGTTTCTCCTTTATACCAAGGCTGCTTAAAACGCTTCATTTTCCATGCTTTATCGGGCATGATACCTGCATACTCTTTAGGTAAGTCTATACCTGTTTTTACACCCAAGCCAAAAGTACGTAACTGTTTAGCCATTGCATCAATACCCACTTTTAAACTTTTATTATAAAAGTAAACATCACAACTCTCACGTATAGCACGTCTCAGCCCTACAGTACCATGTCCCCAGCGTGACCAACATCTAAATTTATGTTTACTAGAACCTAATGTAATGTGTCCTATACAGTGTTCAGAGCTATCTAACACACTTGGCTGTGCTTTTGAAAATGCTAAAGCCATCCCCATCTTGATACTTGACCCTGGAGGGTATGTACCGTGTATAAATTTATTTGTAAAAGGGTGTGCTAAATCAGACTGCAATGCTTTCCAATCTTTAGTACTAATGCCCCCTACAAAAAGATTTGGGTCATACGAAGGATAGGAGACAGCCGATAATAGCTCCCCATTGGTACGCATAACAATAGCAACACCTGTATGTTCACCAAAACGCTCATAAATCATCTTTTGAAGGTCAATATCAAGATTTAGTTTTATATTTTTATTGTCTTTAGGCAGTTCCTTTTCTAAAACTTCAATGGCTTTATTGGTTGCCGTTACTTTAGAGATTTCATACCCTAACTCACCTTCTAAGACTTTGTTATAATGGCGTTCTAAACCACTTTTACCCACTTTCCCTACTTCATTAACCACGGAATCTTTTACATTCTCTTTTTTATTTGAACGTCCTGTATAGCCTACCACATGTGCTGCATATTTTCCATAAGGATAATAACGCTTTGTTTCAGCCTCAATTTTAAGATTAGGTACTAAAGAGAGTTTTGGATAAGCTCCCATCATTTTAGAATAATGTATAAAGTCAACTACTTTAATATATTTATGATTATAGGGAGAACTATGTTTTTTATATACTTTACGCATCACAGTTTTATTGAGATCGGGAAATGTTTCTATAAGTTTATCTATCACAAGATCTAAGTGTCTACTTTTACGCTTTAAATGAGGTGCAATAGAGAGTGAAAAACCTATTTGATTCATAGCAAGAAGCTTTCCCTGTGCATCACTTATTTCACCACGAACAGGCTTAATAAACTGTTTACGCTCAATATTTTCTTTTGCTAAACCTTCATAGTAAAAATTTGACTTAATACTGACATGGTAAAGTCTTGTGATCATGACTCCCCAAAAAATAATAAAAATAATAATAATAAATTTATATCTCATAGTAGCACCACAATAAGCATATCTACAACCAGTGAATAAAGTAAAATATTATCTAACACAATACTCTGTGTTTGAAAAATAAAATCAAAAGTAAACAAAGCACCTAAATAAAAAAAATCCAAGATAATCACAGATAGCAGTGGCTTACATATTTTACATCTTCTAAAGTGTTTAAGAGAAGGATAAAGTGTCACATAAAAAATAAACGCTGAAATAATAGTTAAGAAAAGAGGTAAAGAGAGGTTCACTTCTAAGTTAATAAGATAGATAATTGCGAGAGGTAAAGAGAATGATTTTTCTTTATCTAATCCTAAAATAAGCACATATGACATTGCCCCAATAAACAAAGGCAAAAAGACATAAATAGAGATAAGCATTGGGTAGAAGAGTACAAAAAAAATAATTGTAATCATAAAAAGTATTTTATGTTCTACCTTTGTTGCTTGTGCCATATTATTTATTTACACACATTAAGAGAGTTTATAAATAAGTGCCACTTCATTACAAACAGGGAAATGAATACACTTAATGCAATCTGCCCAAATCTTATGTTCAGGAATAACCTCTTTATTTATCTCATTGAAGTTTAACTTTTCAAAAAACTGTGGTAGATAAGTAAGAACAAGGACATCTTCTTCTACCCCTAATGCTTTTGCTTCTTCCAACGTAAACTTTACCATACGTTTACCAACACTTTGCCCACGATATGATTCATCAACAATAAGGCTACGTATCTCTGCAAGTCTTTTAGAATGTATGTGTAATGCGGTATAACCTACGAGTTTACCATCATCTTTAGCCAAGACATACGAACGTATATTTGTAGCTACTTCATCTTCGGTACGATTAAGTATTATTCCTTCTTTTACTTCAGCTATGACCAAAGCTTGCATATCAGGGATATCAGATAGTTTTGCTTTAACGAGTTCTATCATAATTACTTAACTTCATCTTTTGATGAGATATCATTTTGAGGGGTATTCTCTACATCAAATATTGTCTGTAAAATATTTTGATGTACACGATCATGTCCATTTTTTTTAAGATTTGAAAGGGTAATTGAGCCAGGAAACTCACGTTTGAGTTTATTACGTTCTTTTTGATTAAGCTTATCTATCTTTGTAAACACTGTCAAGTACTTTTGATCTGGACGAATGAAGTCTGATATATAGGCTTCCACATCATCATCAATTTTTGCATGAGGATGACGTGCATCTCTAAGATGTATAAATAGACGAATAGAGACTCTATGCTGTATAAACTCTACTAAATTTTTTTGCCACACTTCTTTAAGTGTTTTTGAAACTTTTGCATATCCAAATCCTGGTAAATCAACAAAACGAACAGGGTATGATATCTCATTATGAAGGTAGCGTGTTTCAAAAAAATTAATAAGCTGTGTTTTACCCGGCGTAGCAGAAGATTTTGCTAAATTTTTTCTCTGAGTCAATCCATTAAGTGTTGAACTTTTTCCAACATTTGAACGTCCTAAAAAAACCACTTCACTCATATCTTCAGGTAAAGAATCGGCAATGCTCTGTGCAGACTTAATAAAGTTTGCTTCAACAATACGAGGGATCATTATTTCTTTTCCGAATCAAATGTAAATTTTACAGGTTTCTTCTTAGAACCTTTAACATTACTGTTACCCGTAAGCATGTCTACAGTAATTTCATCACCTTTGGCTGTACGTTTATTAAGTACATCATTTACTTTGGCCTTACCCGTAAGTACATAAAGAGAGGTTAGAGGATAATATTTAACCACATCCGAACTACCTATATAATGTCCTTTGTCATTTTGAAATTCAAAGGTAACAGCACCTATAGCTTCATACATTTTAGCTTGATTGTCCTTATTGAGATGTACAATAATTTTATCAGCATGTATCCAGTCTTTAAGCTGTTTTACCTTTGCATTACCTATAAAGTGTACCTCTTTATTGAGATCCATTGCATTCATTGAGTCTGATGTGATTTCAACTTTTTCTGCCAAAAGATTTTGTGAGACTATAAAAAAGAGTATTATTTTAAAAAAATTCAATGCTAAACCTTATTATTTTATTATTTTATACTTCAAATCATTATACATATTTAGAGTATTCTATTAAAAGTATTATAGCGATAATTTACTTTTCAACGGTATAAATAGTTGCATCTATCATCGTACCATAGGCTTCTTTTTTACGTGTATTATAAGTAAAGGTATCACCCTTGATAATATCTGCATCCCATGTAGCAATAAAAGGAGCCGTAATATTTAAAATTTCAGTCTCCTGATTGTATTCGGCTTGTTGTGTTTCATAAGTATATCCATTGGTATAATCCATTACCACATCACCTTCTAAGTAGATAATACTCCCCATATATGTTCCTTGTTTAGCTACCAAAGATTCAATAGTTTCTGTTCGATATACTAAATTATTAAGAACCAATACACCATCATTTCGTTCTCCATGTGTACCATATGCCCTTGCTAGCATTTTCTGAGTATCAACTTCTGTAAAAGTTGTATAGGTAAACTCAAGTTCTTTTGTAAATACTTTTTGATCTTTTTGATCATTATTCAGTTCTATTGTTAATGACCCACCAATTATGGTAACAATAGCTATAAATAATATAAATTCTATTTTTAATCCCATAAATCCAAATACTTCTTTTCTAAACCTTCTTGTACAATAAGATTTTCAATCATCTCACGTACAGCTCCATCTCCACCTTTTTTACTTAAAATCACTGTGGCAATCTTATCTACATAGGCACTTGCATCACGTGGTACAAATGATATTTTTGCAGCACGAAGCATCTTCATATCATTTAAATCATCACCAATAGC
>Ga0256845_1003379_pt1 | contig 10849 bp, 9 predicted proteins | sample RiftiametaG_FD_189101 | JGI IMG/M metagenome (GOLD analysis project Ga0256845, IMG submission 189101) | Tube worm associated microbial communities from hydrothermal vent at the East Pacific Rise, Pacific Ocean - Riftia | ecosystem: Host-associated > Annelida > Integument > Unclassified ... | reverse complement strand
TTATAGACTTCTTTTAAAATGCCATGTTCAAATTCATTGGGATCAAATGGATCATTTGAAGCTTTTTGACATGTATCTATGCCATCAATATTCATCAAAACTGATGAAAAATCAAACTTTTTAGCAAGCTCATTATCTTTTACATGTAAGAAGTCACTTCTTCCTATAATCTCTTCCATACTTTCATAACCAAGCTCAGCCAACTGCTCACGAACATCTTCAGCTAAAAGTGTAAAGAAGTTTACTATTTTGTCTACTGTTCCAACAAAATGAGCTCTTAGTTTCTCATCTTGAGTGGCAACACCAACCGTACATCTGTTTTGGTGACAGATTCTAAGAATCTTACACCCTATAACAGTAAGTGCTACTGTACCAAATGCATAACTCTCAGCTCCAAGAAGTGCTGCTTTTATAACATCTAATCCAGTTTTAAGCCCACCATCTGTTTGAACGTGAACACTATCTCTAAGATGATTTGCTTTTAGTGCATTATGTGCTTCACTCAGTCCAAGTTCCCAAGGATTTCCTGCAAATTTTATTGACGTTAGAGGAGCTGCGCCCGTTCCACCATCGCCGCCACTAATGATGATTTTATCGGCATAAGCCTTAGCAACACCAGCTGCAATTGTTCCAACACCTGCGGTTGAAACTAGTTTTACTGTTATGATAGCTTCAGGATTAACCTGTTTTAAATCATATATAAGTTGAGCTAAATCCTCAATAGAGTAAATATCATGATGAGGAGGAGGAGAGATAAGTGTAACTCCCGGGACTGTATAACGCAAATTAGCTATAAGTGGTGTAACCTTATGCCCTGGTAACTGTCCACCCTCTCCTGGTTTTGCTCCTTGAGCTACTTTTATTTGAATTTCAGTCGCACTTCTTAGGTATTCTGGTGTTACACCAAAACGTCCAGATGCTACTTGTTTGATTTTTGAAATCTTATTAGTTTTTAGTCTCTCAGTTGATTCGCCACCCTCACCAGAGTTACTCATACCACCAATCTTATTCATAGCTTCTGCTAAAGATTCGTGCGCTTCGGGAGAGATAGAGCCAAGACTCATGGCAGCACTTGCAAATCTTTTAAAAATCTTCTCTTTTGGCTCTACTTTATCTATGCTGATTGGCTTTCTATCACTTTTTAGCTCAAAAAAGTCACGTATAAATTTTAAATCTCTTCCATTTACCAAGTTTTTATAGTAATTATAATCCTCTTTTTCTCCACTTGCTGAAAGTTTCTGTATAGCATGAACAACGGCTGGTCCAAAATCGTGAAATTCACTTCCATCTATATGCTTATAAAATCCGCCAATCTCAAGTGGAAAAAGTTTCTTACTCAAATCTAACTCATAAGCTTTTGCATGGTTAAATTTTAGTTTTTTCTCTATGTCTTCATAACCAAGACCTGGTATCATCGCGTATGTATCACGAAAACAGTCATCTACAACTTCATCGGCAAGTCCTAAACAATCAAACAAAGATGAACTTCTATATGAAGATATAGTAGCAATTCCCATTTTTGAGATGATTTTTAGTAGACCTTGATTTAGTGCAGAATTCACATTTTTAAGAGCTGTTTTAGTTTCATATGAAGTCATACTACTCTCTTTACACTCTTCCAAGGTTGTCGCGTAAAGTATATAAGGATAAACAGCACTTGCACCAAATCCTATAAGTGTCGCACATGAGTGTGAATCAAAAACCTCACCTGTTATAGTTATGATAGAAGCTTTGTGTCTGATACTCTCTGCTGAAAGTGCTTGGTTTAATCTTCCCATAACCATAAGCATCGGTATCGCTTTGAGTGTTTTACTCATACCTCTATCGTCTAAAAATATGATTTTTATTTTCTCTTTTTTTACAGCTTGAACTACATCATAAACTAAATCTTCTAATGACCCTTTGAGGTTGTCTTCAAAAAGTGTTGAAAAAACTCTATTTTTATAATCTTCTTTATACCTTGGATGCGTAGTATCACCAAAAGACATAAGTACTTCAAGCTTCTCTTGCATTAATACAGGAGATATAGATTTTATACGTTTTGCATGTTCGCTAGATTCATCAAGAACATTTCTTATCTCACCAAATCCAGCATTCAAACTCATGACAACTTTTTCACGAATCGGATCAATTGGTGGGTTAGTCACCTGAGCAAATTTTTGTTTAAAAAAGTCACTAAAGTTTCTCTGTTTTTTACTAAAAGCCGCCATAGGAGTATCGTCTCCCATAGCTCCAACGCCTTCTTTGCCGTCTTTCATCATAGGAGCTAAAACCATATCTTTGACTTCTTGAGTTACATTGAAAAATCTCTGTTCATAAGCAAGATTTTTTCTCTCATAGTCACTAGTTTTTGCAAAAGGAACTTCTACAAACTCTTGAAGATAGACTAAGTTTTTATTTAACCACTCAGCATATCTATTTGAATTTTTTAGATAGTCATCTATCTCATTGTTTTTCATAACCTTGCCAAATTTAAGATCTATTCCTATCATCTGTCCACTTTGAAGACGACCACGTTCTAGTATATTTTCTTCTTCAACATCAAGAACACCATACTCACTAGAAATCATGATACGCTCATCTTTTGTGATGATATATTTGGCAGGACGAAGACCATTTCTATCCAAAATACAACCTATATATCTTCCATTTGTTAACGAAACAGCAGCTGGTCCATCCCAAGGCTCAAAGTTTATACTTGCAAACTCATAAAATGCTCTTAAATCTGAGTCCATATGTGGAGAGTTTTGCCAAGGAGCTTGAATGAGTGTACGTGCTGCTTTGAAAAAATCATAACCATTTGCTAGCATAAACTCAAACACGTTATCCAAACTAGCACTATCACTCACATTTGAATTTGTTATTGGTATAAGTTTAGAGAGTTCTTTATCTGAAAATACGCTACTTTTCATGCACTCACTTTTCATCTCTGTATGAAATCTATTTGATTCTATTGAGTTTATCTCACCATTATGTGCGATTGAGCGAAATGGTTGAGCTAATCTCCATTCAGGAAGAGTGTTTGTAGAGAATCTTTGGTGAAAAAGTGCAAATGTAGTTTTAAAGTTTTGATTTTCTAAATCAAGATAAAAAGTTTTGATATGTGTTGGCATAATCAACCCTTTATAAGATATAACCTTGTTTGAAAATGATGGTATATAAAAATCTTTGTCAGCATTGAGTGCCATCTCTATCTCTCGACGAGTCAAATACAAAAGTGCTTCAAATCTCTTAGTTGCAATTAAAGATGAAGGAGTTACAAAAATCTGAACAATCTCAGGAAGAGAATCAAGAGCTTGTTTACCAAGTGCTTTTATGTTAATCGGAACGTCACGATAGAGTACAACTTTGAGGTCATTCTTTTCACAAATATCTTCAAAAACTCTTTTTTGGTTATCATTTTGTAAAAAAACCATCGCTACTGCAAACTGCTTAGGCAAATCAACACCCAATGTTTTTGCTTCTCTTTTCATAAACTCTTTTGGGAGTGAAAATAGCAGTCCACTACCATCTCCAGTCTTTCCATCAGCTGCAACTGCTCCTCTGTGCATCATTCTTTCTAATGCTTTTATAGAATCTTCTACATTTTGGTGAGTCGGCATATTGTTTATATTTGCTAGCAGTCCAAAACCACAGTTATCTTTAAAATTTGTTATTAAATTTCTTTTCAAGTCCTATCCTTTTAAGTAAAAGTGCCTAAGCATACTAAAAAATCACTTAGTTTTCAATTAATCTCCTATTGACGGGCTTTAAAAAAGACTATATATCTTATTTAAACTTATAAGTCAATAAAATAAATAAATTCATATTTAAGTTACTATTTAAAATTTATATTTTTTTAAAATTTTACTGCTAAAATTACGTATGCAAGGATATATTATAAACTTTAACAGAGTTAAAGATGAAGATTTAATTGTTACTGTTCTAACTTGTGATAACATATTGACACTATATAGATTTTACGGTGCAAGACACTCTCACATAAATCTTGGTTACAAAATAGACTTTGAAGCAAAATCATCTATAAAATCAACTATACCTCAACTCAGTGGAGTTTTGCATCTTGCTTCAAAATGGAACCTAGAACACGATAGAATGTTCATATGGCAACCTTTTATAAAACTATTTTTTCTTCACCTAAGAGATGTAGATGATATTCATGAATTCTATTTTGAACTCTTAGAGAAGTGCAGTTCTATCTGGCACTTACAAAACCCTAAAAGAGTAGCCATAGAGGCTTATATAAAGCTCTTAGAGTACGAAGGAAGACTTCATGATGAGTTTATCTGTTTCAACTGTGAAGAGCCTGTAAAAGATGATTTATCGCTTATAAGGGGTTTTATGCCAGCACATGAAAAATGCGTCTGGAGTGATACATTTAACCGTCTACATGTAGAAGATCTATTTGAGAAAAAAAGTAGTATGTTTATGAATGATGAAGAAGTTGATAGACTTTGGAAAATTATGCTGGAAGGTTTTTAACTACCTCTCCAAATGCTCTTCTTGAGAAAAACTTGAAACATTTAGATTTTTAAAAGCAGTTTTCAGTGAAACAAACAACTCTTTGTTCTCTTCTTCCATTTTTGCTAACATCTCTTTTGTCTTTGCACGAGCTACTGGCATCTTTATATCGAACCGCATAGCAGGACATGCTTCATCTCCGATGGTTGGCATACCATGTTCACTTGCTTGATCACGAAGCTGACGTTCTCTTGCATGTATAAAAGGTCTAATTACCTCTAGACCGTTACCGGCTTTATAAACTGGTGGCATAGAACGAAGTGCTCCGTTGTAACTAAAATTCATAAAAAAACTCTCAACAGCATCATCTAAATGATGAGCGAGAGCAAGTTTTTCATAGCCATTATCTTTTGCATAAGAGTACAAAGCCCCTCTTCTCATACGAGAAAAAAAGCTACAAAAAGAAGAATTTTTTCTAATTTTTTCTTTTGAAAGTTCATATATTTTAGTGTCATATACTTCATGGTCTATTTCATACTCTTTACAATGAGCTTTAAGAGTCTCTAAATTTTCACCCATTCCGTAAGCAATAGTAACTGCTTTAAACTCAAATTTTATAGGCGATACACGTTGAAGGTGCTTAAAAACATGAGCTAAACATAGAGAATCTTTCCCTCCACTAAGCCCAAGTAGAATCTTATCACCCTCTTTTATAAGGTTGTACTTCATAACTGTGCGACCCGTAGTACGTAAAAGCTTCTTACTAATGTTAAGCATCTACTATCTTATCGACCATTGTTATAACAAAATCAGCACTTATCTTAGCTGATGTCTTTAAAAACTCATCAAAACTAAAACTTGCATCCATATCTGCTGCATCACTTATAGCACGAAGTATAAAAAATGGAACTCCTAAAGCGTTACATGTAACAGCAACTGAAGCACCTTCCATCTCTAAGGCACTTGCATCAAAAGTTTTAGCAATCCAGTTTTTTCGCTCTACATCGCAGACAAATTGGTCACCAGTTACAATAATTCCATCTTTTAAATCTATGCTTTTTTCACGTGCAACTTCTTTTGCAATCTCTATAAGCTTAGCGTCAGCCTCTTCAAATACTGCTCCTTCTGGCACATACCCATAAGGATGCCCAAAAGCAGATATATCTAAATCATGTTGAGCCAATTTTGTAGCAACAACTAAATCCCCTACTTTCAAAGAGTCACAAACAGCACCTGCAACACCACTAAAAAGTACTTTTTCACAACCAAATTTTTGTATCATAGTGCTAGCAGTTATTGTTGAGTTTACTTTTCCAATTTTACTGTAAGCTATAACTATTTCATTGCCTTTATAGTTCACAACATAGTAGTTATTATTTGCATAGTTTACAGTTTCGTATTTTCCAAAAAATTCTAAAAGTGGTTCTACTTCTTCGGGCATTGCACCCATAATTGCTAGTTTCATTATTTTATCCTCAATAAATATTTTTGTGTTTTAGATATATGTTTATCTATATCTACATGTAAGAACTCTTTTTCAAAAAGTTCTGCTTTTTTCACTACTTCACCTTTTGGGTTTATATGACGACTGCCACCCCAAAAACCAAGTCCATCTTCAAAACCTACACGGTTTACAAAAACTACATTTGCACCTGAAAGAATTGCACTTGTAGTTAAAAGTGAATTCCACTGATGCTCTATAAGAAGTTTATCATCTTCAAAACCACGAGCAGGTGAATTTGCTAAGACTATAAGAAGTTGTGGTTTTGTTGATGCTATTTTTTCTATCACTTTTGCACTAAACATCTCTTCACAAACAACCATCATTACTTCGCCAAAGCTTGTTTCAAAACTATCCATCACATCACCTTCAAAAAAGAAACGAGCCTCTTGAAAGAGTCCATAGTTAGGAAGTATATTTTTATGATGAACGTGCAAAACTTTTCCACCACTACAATAAACTGCACTATTGTGGATTTTGTGTTCAATTTTGAGTACACAACCAAAAACTATATCTTTTTTTTCACTTAATTTTGCAAACTCTTCTATCTCACTCATCTCATACGCATCTTCAAACACTGCATCTTTAAGAAGATAGCCATTGAGTGCAAGTTCTGGAAATACGACTAAATCAGAATCAATTTTGCTAAGCTCATCTTTAAACTTATTAAAACTCATCTTCTTTAGTTTTGGTACGTTTTGGACAAGTGTTACTTTCATGATAGCTCGCTTAATACCTTCTCTAAACTTGCCATATCAGTTATACATAGTGTCTCTTTTTTACTTGAACGTTTGTTAAGCCCTTTTAATACAGTTGCACCAAACTCTATAAATCTGTCTGCTTTTGTTTCAACGTTAACAACTGATTGCTTATACTTCACAGGACTAATTAGCTGTCGTGAGAGTACATCTAAGGCCTCTTTTTTACTACTATATAAACCTGCTGTCACATTCGAGACAACTGGTGCTAAAAAGTCATCTTTTAGATACTTTGTTAAATACTCTTCAAGAGGAGCAATAGCACTCTTTAAAAGTGGACAGTGAGAAGCAACAGACATGTTAAGCAACAAAGCTCTTTTTGCACCTGCCTCTTTAAAAATAGACTCCATTGAAGCTAAGTCATCTTTATCACCAGCAACTACAAGCTGTCCATCACAGTTATAGTTTGCAGGCCATACTTGTTTATCTGATTGGGCAGATATAATCTCTTCTACCTTATCATCACTAAGACCAATCAAAGCCATCATACCAGCATTTATATTGGCACATGCCTCTTTCATAAAAAGCCCACGTTTATGTACTAACTCAACTGCATCAAGATAGTCTATAGCACCAACAGCACTTAGAGCCGAGAACTCGCCAAGAGAGTGTCCCATTGCCATAATAGGTGTTACCTTATACTCTTTAGTAAAAAGTGCATGAGCAATAGAACTCACAAGTAAAATTGCTGGCTGAGTAAACTCTGTAAGTTCAAGCTTATCGTTTTCTTTAAACAGTAAATTTGTAAAATCTAAATCCAATCTTTCACTTGCTTTTTCAATCATCTCACGTGCTAGTGCATCATTATCATAAAAATCTTTTCCCATGCCAATTTTTTGACTTCCTTGTCCTGGAAATATAAATATATTATTGCTCATTTTTTACCTTTATTGTAATTTATAACTGTCTTTATAGTCATTTATCTTTTTTCTAAGTGTATTTCTATTGAGTCCAAATTTTTCGCTCATATTGAGTTGTGAATTAAATTTTTTAAATCCAGCTCTAAGCATAGGAACATCAAAAAGATAGAGTTGATCTCTATAGTCATTTCTCCCACCAAGCTTCTTGGAAAGAAACTCTTCCATAACCTGCATAACATCTTCTTCACCAAGTGAATTTATAAGATACTTTATGTAAACAGATTTTCGTAAAGAGTAACAATTTTTAGAAAGGTCAGGGTTTAAATTTTTTAAAGATATATCATCACTACTATTTTTTCCAAATATAGTCGATACCTCTTCAAAAAACTTCTTAACAAGTGGCTCTATATCCTCTTGCCGTTCAATTAAAGGTGGTATAGTTATCTTCAAACTAAAAAACTCACTACTTATTTTATCTAATAGCTCAGTTCTTGAGGTCGCTATAACTCTGGTTTTATGTTCATCTATTGCATTTTTAAGTGTCTGAAAATTGGATATTTTATCAAAATTTTTGATGATAATTAAGTCATTTGCACTTATAAAAGATAAAACTTCTACTAAAGAATTTCCATCAACAACTTGTGCTTGAGGAAGTATGAACTTTGCTAAAATCTCTTTTCCTGTTCCTGCCTCTCCAACAATAATAGCATTTATATTGAGGCTTTTTAGTAGATTTGCTGATTTAAGAGCCTCCAAAGAGGCTCTTGAATTAGCTATGTAACTAGTGTGATCCACAGCCACCCGTACCACCACAACATTCGTGATCGTCTGCTTTTGCTTCTTTTTCTTCTGTAGTGTGACAACTGTCACCTTCTGAGCATCCACAACCGCCACTGCTTGCAGGAGCACCAACGAATCCGTTTAGTAACTCTTCGCTTGTAGCTTCACGAACTTCTGTTATACTAATAGCAAAAAGAAGGTCTTTTCCAGCTAATGGATGATTGAAATCTACATTAACAGTCTCTTCGTTAAAACTTTTAACAACAACTTGAACTGTTCCACCATCTTCACCTTGACCATAAAGAGTCATACCTTCAGTCATCTCTAATCCAGCAAATTGCTCTTTTGGAAGAGATTGAACTGCTGATTCATCATACTCACCATAACCATCTTTTGCAGCTACTTCTATATCTGCACTATCCCCTTGCGATAAGCTTTTTAGCTCATTCTCTAGGCCTGGTATTATTTGACCTTTTCCTACGATAAATGTTAATGGAGCAGCTTCAAGATTACTATCTATCACTTCACCACTAGCAACGTCTTTCAATTCATAACTGATTGAAACGACTTGGTTGTCATTTATTGCCATAAATTTTCTCCTTGTTTTTTAAAACTAAGGATTATACCATAATGGTGATTTATGAAATCTTAGTTGAGAGATTTAGCTTCTTTAGAGTCAGGGTATCCTTGTTTAAGAGCATCAAAGAATTGTGTTGCTTGAGTACTCTTTTTCAACTTACTAAAAGATATACCAGTATGGTAGAGAAGTGCTGGCATATAATCAGCTTTATCATAAAGAGAAATACTCTTTTTATAATGCTCTATTGCTGCTGAATATGACTTTTGAAAATATGCTATCTCACCTAAGTAAAAATTACTACGTGCTGGTTTATACTTTTTCTCAATAAGTTGTGAAAATCGTATTTTTGCTGCACTATAAGATTTTTTGTTAAAAAGAGATGTTCCCTCTTTTAAAAGTGTTGCTCCACTTTTTTTGGAAACAGATGCAACTTTTTTTGCTTGTAATTTTGCCTCAAGTTTTTTAAATGACTCTTTTGAAACATAATTGTTATTAATAGAGTCTATAAGCGAACTCAATTCACCAAGAACTAGTTTTATTTTCTCTTGGTTTGCGTCTTGAAGTGCTCTACTCTCATTTACATAAGTTTTTAGATCTGTTAATTCTTGCTGTAAAATAACAATAGATTCATCTTTTTTTACTGAATTCTCATCTATTACTCTTATTTTTTGATCTATTTTAGCAATTTTAGAACCAAATGCTTCTGTTACAGAGCGTAAACCTTCATAATTTTCATTTATACGATTTAGTTTTATTTTTACACTACCTACACCTTGGGCTAAATCTTTTACTTTATCGCTATTTTTGAGAATATGCTTTTCACTTGAAGTTAAACCATAAGGATTGGCACTATCAAGATTTCCTGCACCATATACCGAAGGCTCATTGGCTAAAAGTGAACAAGTCACGATTAGCCAAGTAGTTATAATTTTTTTCATTAGCAGTTTTACTATGGAAGTATTTTAAATTCTGCTCTTCTATTCTTGTTCCAACAATCCTTATTGCTTTCTTTGCACTCAGGATTACTTTCACCAAAACTTACTATCATAATACGTTTTGAGTCAACACCAAAAGATACAAGCGACTCTTTTACGCTTTTAGCTCTTTTAAGACCCAATGCATAGTTGTACTCATCAGTACCCCACTCATCACAATTTCCTTCTACTTTAATAGAAAAATCTTTTGCATTTATTGCATTTAGTAAGCTTGCATTTAATTTAATTTGAGTTTCCATATCTGGACGAATATCATATTTATCGAAATCAAAATATATTTTATTTATATTGTTCTCCAATATAGCAATTGCTTCTGCAACTGCATTTGCAGCAGCACCTTTGTCCATTTCAGTTGAAGTTCCATTAGATGTATCCATACCAGAAAGATCATCTGCCTTTTTATCAGCACTTACTTCTGTACCTTTACCATCTTTCCCTGTCATATCCACATCTGGATTTTTTTGACTACATCCCGTAAATATTAGCATAGCTAAAGTTAAGCTTGCAAGTAGTAATTTCATCTCTACCCCTTTTTTTATATTAATTTGTCGTTAGTTTATCATCTTTTTCTTAAATTACCAATCAATAGACTGTATTTTTCCAATTTTTAGTGGAAAATGGTAACTTTTATTAGCATTTAAGCGAATTACGCCTAATGCACTCTGGTTATTATAATATTTTATGAACATTATTGTTTGTGCATCATCTGCAAATCTTGGATATAAATTTTTACCGGTTGCTGTTAGCTGACGTATATAATCAGTTTTAGTTGAAATTAAGTAAAGATTAAATGTTTTAGCTCCAAATTCACTTGTTTTTTCACGACTTGAGTAAACTATATAATTTTCAAATGCTGAAACTGAATTATTGTTTCTTCCATGATACACCATTTGTTCAACGCTGTTACTTCCTAT
>Ga0256845_1003378_pt1 | contig 10850 bp, 12 predicted proteins | sample RiftiametaG_FD_189101 | JGI IMG/M metagenome (GOLD analysis project Ga0256845, IMG submission 189101) | Tube worm associated microbial communities from hydrothermal vent at the East Pacific Rise, Pacific Ocean - Riftia | ecosystem: Host-associated > Annelida > Integument > Unclassified ... | reverse complement strand
TAGATAAATTAATTGAAAAACTAAGAAATAATCCAAGAAATACCAATGTAGACAATATAAGAAAGATATTGGACAAATACGGTCTTGAGTATGTTTGGGGCAAAGGTGATCATCTAAATGTTAAACACCCAAATATAGATTATATATTGACTATTCCCGCTCATAAGCCCATAAAACCAATCTACATTATAAAACTTTTAAAAATGATAGATGAAATAGGAGAAATTAAATGAATGAAGAGATAAAAATTAGCAAACTAACTCAAGAAGAGGGCGGTGGTTATCTTGCAGAGTATATCAATTTAAAAGGATGTATGGCAGATGGAGAGACTAAAATAGAAGCATTACAAGAATTAGAAAAAGCCAAAGATAGTTGGATGATGGCTGCTAATGAATTTGGTGTTAAAACTTCAGAAAAGATAAAATATAGAAGAATAAATATAACAATGCCTGAAAACCTTTTGCTAAAATTGGATATGGCATTAAAAGAGACATTTCATATGAGTAGAAGCTCTTTCTTGCAGCAGAGTGTTAAAAAAAGTTTGGAAGTATAAGCGTTACTTAAAAAACTCACAGATATCAACTTCTAAAATATAAGCTATTTTAGATAGATGTTCGATATTAAAGTGATAGTTATTATGACAAATTTCTGCACATGAAATAACTGACACTGATTCTCTTTATATGTAGTCTTTTTTATTGATATAAAACGTTAACTATCGTAACAAAATTTATGTCAAAACCTCTCTAACTTTATAGAAATATAAAAACCAAAAAAAATTAAAATACCATTTAAAACCTCTTAAGAAAACTTTTATACTCATAAAAGTAATAGTGGATATAATGCGTTATATTAGTGTGTGTGGAGAAAAAATGAATTCAAACATAAGTGTTTCAGAGTTTGATAGTGGGAATACTCGTCGTGTTGCTAAAGTCGAAGAATTTTTAGATAAAAATGAGCTAGATATGTCACCTGATATTGAAGTTTTTGTTACAATCAAAGACGAAGATGATATGATAGCTTGTGGTGGCCTTGCTGGTAAAGTTCTTAAATGCATTGCTGTAGATAGCAGTAGACGAGGACAAGGACTGATACTAAAAGTAGTGACACATCTTTTAAATGCAGCTCTTGTTAGAGATAGAAAAGAGCTATTTTTGTTTAGTACTCCAAAAAATATAGACTTTTTCCAAGATTGTGGTTTTAATCTCATTGAAGAGTGTGATGGTGAAGTAATCTTGATGGAAAATACAAAAAATCTTAAGAAGTATCAGGACAAGTTAATCACTCTAAAAAAAGAGGGTGAGACAATAGGCACAATCGTTATGAATGCAAACCCTTTTACTAAGGGGCATAGATATTTAGTAGAAGAGGCAAGTAAGCGTTCAGATTGGCTTCACCTATTTGTAGTTCGTGAAGATGCTAGTGAGTTCAAGTTTGCAGATAGAATTGAGCTTATCAAAAAAGGCATAGCACATCTGAAGAATGTAACACTTCATGAAGGCTCTGATTATATCATCTCGAAAGCTACTTTTCCAACATATTTTATTAAAGATAAGAGGCAGGTAAATGAGCTTCATGCAAAGCTTGATTTAAATGTTTTTAGAAATCAATTAGCACCATATCTTGGTGTCACTCATCGTTTTGTAGGGACTGAGCCATATTGTAAAGTAACAAACAACTATAACAAAAATATGAAAAAGATTCTAACAGACCCAAGCGGTAAATCAAATCCTATAGAGGTAATTGAGATAGAAAGAATAGAGTTTGCAGATCAACCAATCTCTGCTTCTAGAGTAAGAGCATTGTTAAAAGATAAAAACTATGAAGAGTTGGAGAGTATAGTTCCTCTCTCAACATATGAATTTTTAATGGAAGGTGTGAAAAATGATAAATAGTGCACATGCAGGGACACTTGAATCTAGTGATGTATATATCCAGCTAAACCCAATAGATGAAGATGAAGTTCAAATAGAACTGCATAGTAGCGTAGCAGAACTCTATGGTGATATGATAGAAGAGTTGATACTAGACACTCTAAAAGAGATGAATGTAAGTGGTATCAATGTGCATGTTCAAGATAAGGGAGCACTTGATTTTGTTATAAAAGCTAGACTTCAAGCAGTAGTTTTTAGAGCATGTTCGAGTGAGCCAACTTGGAAGGAGCAGTAAGATGAAGTTTAGAAGAAGTATGTTATTTGTCCCAGGTGCAAATACTGCTATGGTTTGTAGTGCTTTTGTGTATAAACCAGATACTGTAATGTTTGATTTAGAAGATTCTGTTGCACTTAGTGAAAAAGATAGCGCTAGACTAATGGTTTATCATGCTTTACAACATTTTACTTACAAAGATATAGAGACTGCTGTTCGTGTCAACCCACTTGACTCAGTTTTTGGTCATTTAGACTTGCAAGCTGCTGTTAGAGCAGGAGCAGACATTATAAGACTTCCAAAAACTGATACAGTTGATGATGTTTTAGATATGCAAAATGCAATTGAGAAGATTGAACGAGAAATAGGACGTACCAAAAAGACAAAACTTTTAGCGGCTATTGAGAGTGCACAGGGAGTTGTAAATGCAGTGGACATTGCTAGATGTTCTACTAGGCTTATGGGCATAGCTTTGGGTGCTGAGGATTATGTTAGAGACTTAAGAACGCAAAGAACAAAAGAGGGTTCAGAACTAGTAGCTGCAAGATCACAAATACTTTTAGCAGCACGCGCAGCAAAAATACAAGCTTTTGATTCAGTATTTTCTGACGTGCGAGATAAAGAGGGCTTCATACGAGAAGTAAACTACATAAAAGGCTTAGGTTTTGATGGTAAGTCACTAGTAAATCCAAATCAGATTGCAATTTTACATGACATATATGCTCCTAGTGAAAAAGACATAGATTGGGCTTTTGAAGTCATTGAAGCTGCGGGACATGCAGAGAAAAATGGACTAGGTGTAGTTTCAATTGATGGAAAGATGGTAGATGCTCCTATAATCGCACGTGCGGAGTTTACATTAGAACTTGCAAGAGCGTCAGGCTTAGTAGGAGATGAAGATGAATAAATATAAAAAAATAGATAAAAATGTAGTTTTGGAAAATAGAGACTCTAAAATATGTGAAAGCATCGAAGAGAGCATAAAACGCTCAGGTCTTAAAGATGGCATGACAATCTCTTTTCATCACGCTTTTCGTGGTGGCGACAAGGTTTTAAATGCCGTTATGAAAATCATAGCTTCTATGGGTATAAAAGATTTATGTTTGGCTTCAAGTTCACTTGCCTCAGTGCATGATGAAGTGATACAGTACATAAGAAGTGGAGTAGTTACACAAATATATACTTCAGGTCTTAGAAGTAAACTAGGAGAGGCTATTAGTCTTGGGCTTATGGAAAAGCCAGTTCAAGTTCACTCTCATGGTGGGCGTGTTCATCTTCTTCAAAGTGGAGAGCTTAATATTGATGTAGCTTTTATTGGCGTTCCTTGTATAGATAAGTTTGGTAACGCAACAGGTTCTAAAGGTCGTTCACAGTGTGGTTCTTTGGGCTATGCTATGAGTGATGCACACTATGCAAAGTATGTGGTCATGCTTAGTGAAACTCTGGAGCCATATCCTAACACTCCAGCGTCTATATCACAAGACCAAGTTGATGCAATTGTTATGGTTGATGAAGTTGGTGACCCTAGCAAAATAGGTGAAGGTGCAACTCGTATGACAACAAACCCTAAAGAGCTTTTGTTGGCAAGAAGAACGGCTCGTGTAATTGAAAACTCTGGCTTATTTAAAAATGGATACTCACTTCAAACAGGAACAGGTGGTTCATCTTTAGCAACTACTATTTTCCTTGCTGAAAAAATGGAAAAGAAAAACATAAGAGCAAGTTTTGGGTTAGGTGGCATCACTGGAACTATGGTTTATATGCTGAAAAATAAGCTTATAGATAAACTCATTGACGTTCAGAGTTTTGATGAATACGCAGCAAAATCACTAGGTGAAAATCCGAATCATATAGAGATAAGTGCAAATGAGTATGCAAATCCAAGCTCAAAAGGAGCGACAATCAAACAACTTGATGTTGTAGTTTTGAGTGCTCTTGAGATTGATGTAAATTTTAATGTCAATGTTATTACTGGTTCAAAAGGCATACTAAGAGGTGCAAGTGGAGGACATAGTGATACCGCTGCTGAGGCAAAACTATCAATCATAGTTGCACCTTTAACACGTGGTAGAATTCCAACTATAAGAAGTAGAGTGCACACCATAATAACTCCAGGTGAAACTGTAGATGTGGTAGTAACTGACCAAGGAATCGCGGTTCATCCTAGAAATGTTGAGCTAAAAAAGAGACTTAAAAAAGCTGGACTTACAATAGTTAGCATTGAAGAGTTACATGAGAGAGCTATCAAGCTTTGTGGTCAACCAAAATCGATAAAACATACTGATAAAGTGGTGGCACAGATAAGATATAGAGATGGAACTATCATAGATGAAGTTTACCAACTGGCTCGCTAATGTTCTTGAAAACAAAGAACAAAGAGTAAAAAAACAGTGGGAGTTGTGTGAGAAATATGATTCCTCAGTTTTAAGTCTAACTATCAATATACCAGGGGCTAAAAAACAGAGCAGTGATGCAAAGTTTATTTTCAATGAGGCAGTTAAAGAGATAGAAAATTTTGGTTTAAAAACATATGAAAAAATCTCTACATGTAGAGATACAGGCTATGAAGCTCTATGGTCTTTACATGTAGAGCCTTTGGCTTTAAAAAAGCTTACATGTAGAGTCGAAGAGAGCCATCCACTTGGGCGGTTTATGGATATAGATGTGCTTGATAGAGATAAAAAAATACTCTCTAGAAAAACTCAAAGACGATGTTATTTATGTAGCCAAAGCGCAAAGGTGTGTGCTAGAAGTCAAAAACATTCTATTGAAGAGTTACTAACTTTCATAAGTAAAAAAGTCGATGATTACAGAACTAGCTTATAGAGCTTTAATTAAAGAAGTTGAACTTACTCCTAAACCAGGGCTTGTAGATAGACTGAACAATGGTAGCCATAAAGATATGAGTATAGATACTTTTTATGCAAGTGCAAAAGCAATTAAACCTTTTATTAAAAAGTTTCTACATGTAAGAGAGTTTGATGGGCTTCGTCTTGTTGGTTTAGAGTGTGAAAAAGCTATGTTTAAAGCAACAAATGGTGTCAATACACACAAAGGTATGATTTTCTCTTTGGCTGTGATCTGTGGGGCTATAGGTCGTACAAAATGCTATGATAGACTTCAACATGAGATAAAATACCTATGTAAAGATTTGATAAAAAATGACTTGGAAAAATCAAAATGTGCAAACACTCATGGAGAAGAGTTTTATCTTAAAACAAAACAGACTGGCATAAGAGGGGAAGCAGTAAGTGGGTACTCAACAGTTTTTCAAAACTCACTTCCATTTTATGAAAAAAAAGTGAAACTTCATGGTGAAGAGGTGGCTATGAAATTGACACTTCTTCATTTGATTAGTATTACAGATGATAGTACTCTTTATGCAAGAGGTGGGTTAGAGGCGATAGATTTAGTAAAAAAAGAGAGTAAAAAAATCTTACATGTAAAGAATTTAGATAACAATTTGCTTAGATTTGATAAAATGATGATTGAGAAAAACCTCTCTTGTGGCGGAAGTGCAGATCTACTTGGGATTACTTGGTTTTTATATCATCTAAAAGGGAGCAAATGGAGTATTTGATTGTACTTATTTCATTGGGTTTTTTGTACCTGTTTTTGAAACCAAAACCAAAAACTGCAGGAAAAACAAAAGCTCAAAAACAAGATGAAATCTTAGAAGGTTATAAACAAATTATGAAGAAAGAACTATCTAGGTTTGTAGATGATAAACCATTGTTTAATCAGAGAAAAACAGCACTTCTAAAAAGATTTGCAAATGAGCTTAATAGAAATGTTTTTTTTGATGTAGATAAGACAAGAGAACTTATACAAGAATTGATAAATTATAAAATAAAAGAATGATATGGTAAATAGAAAAAAATTAAAGATATATTGCGATGGAGCATGTTCCGGAAACCCTGGAAATGCTGGAAGTGGATTGGCTCTTTATGAAGGTAAAGAGTTGCCTACGCTTATATATGGTGCTTATGAAGAGTTAGGTACAAATAACACTGCTGAGTTAAATGCTCTATACAAAGCGATGAATATTGCTTTAAATGTAAATTGCGAAACAACTATAGAAATCTGTTCAGATTCAAAATATAGCATTGAGTGTATAACAAATTGGGCTTATGGCTGGAAGGCAAAAGGGTGGAAGAAAAAGGGTGGTGAAATTAAAAATCTTGAGCTTATTCAAAAAGCACATGCTCTTTTTGAAGAGTTAAAAGAGAAAATTACAATAACTCATGTAAAAGGGCATTCTGGAGTAGAAGGCAATGAGCTTGCAGACCGCATGGCAGTCTATACGATCATCTCGCAGAGTGAAGAGTACCAAAAATACTCTTACTCAGATATAGATGAAGTTTTAGCCCTTAAGCGTGACTAGCCAAAGTCTTTCTACTTTTTCTCTAGCCCAAGGGGTTTTTCTAAGAAACTTGAGGGTAGATTTTACAGATGGGTCAGAAGCAAAACAGTTCATTTTCATGCGTCTGTCAAGCTCTTCCCAACCAAATTTTTTTTCTAAATCTTCTACTACTTGTTGTAGTTTAATTCCGTGCATTGGGTTGTTTTCATTCATACTAGGCATTATACCTTTGTAATGCCAATTTTAACCTTTTCATGCCTACTTCTATATCTTCAAGTGTTGCATTTGTAAAGTTAAGTCTAGCATATGGGTTTGGTTTGTGGTCTTTGTAAAATACACTTCCTGGTACGAAAGCTACATTCTCTTTTATAGCCACATCAAATAGTTTCATGGCATCTACTTTGTCATCAAATTTTATCCAGAAAAACATGCCACCTGTTGGGATTTCATACTCTATCTTGTTTCCAAACTCTTTTTTGAGTGCTTTTGCCATAGCGTCACGCTTTACCTTATAACTTTTTATTAATGTATCTACATGTAGAGATAAATTTCCATCTTTCATCATGTTTGCGACGATGTATTGAAAGAACTTTGGACTTTGAAGGTCAGTGTTTTCTTTCATGCTTTGAAAAACTTTTAAAAACTTTTCATCTGCTCTCATCCAGCCTAGTCTAAAATCTGGTACTAGAGTTTTTGAAAATGTTCCAAGTGTTACTGAAAGCTTAGGAAGAAGCTCTTCAAAGCCTAACTCTTCAGAATCTTCATATTTGAGTGCATTGTAAGGGCTGTCTTCGATGATGAGAACATCATATTTTTTAGCAAGTCTTGCAACCTCTTTTTTGCACTTATTTTCCCAACTCCACCCTGTTGGGTTTTGAAAAGTTGGAATTGCATAGAAAAATTTGGGTTTTTTAGTTCTAAATAACTTTTCAAGTTGAGCGGTATCTATGCCTTTACTTGTTAATGTCACCTCTTCAATGTTGGCATCATAAAGTGCAAAAAGGTTGAGTGCAGCAAGATAACTAGGTGCTTCAACAACTATAGTATCTCCCCCATCAATAAAAGCTTTACAGAGTATGTCTAAGCCTTGTTGCGAGCCTGTGGTGATCAGTATCTCTTTGTTTGTAGTCTGTTTATATGTTTTTGCTAACTCACTTCTAAGCTGTGGTGCTCCTTGTGCTTGGCTGTATTGGTACATGCTTCTTGGCAGGTTATCTAGTGAGTAGTTCATCTCTTTTTTTATAAGCTCATGCGGGAAAAGTGATTCATCAGGAAGACCACCTGCAAATGAGATAATATTTTTAGCACCTATAACATCTAAAATTTTTCTTGTAAATGACCTTGGTGCATTTTGTACACGTTTTGCAAATCTTTCCATAGTTTTATCCTTTGTCGTAATTTTACCTACATGTAGATCTTTTTTCTATATAAATAAGTGCTATATATTTGTCGAAATGTGCTATAATGATTTATGCGTAAAATTACAAAAAATGACCATAACCAGAGAATAAACGAGATTTTGTTCCAGATTCATTTTGATATATCAAAAAAGCATAGTGTTGATAGTTTGTCTAAAAGTGCTTCAATGTCACCTTTTCACTTCAATAGGGTTTTTAAAAAGATAGTAGGTGAAAGTGTTCATGCCTACATACGAAGAGTGAGACTAGAGCACTGTGCCAATGCTTTGCTGTTCAATCCAAACTCGACCATAAATGAGATATTTAGTGAAGTTGGTTTTGTTTCTAACTCCTCTTTTACTCATGCTTTTAAAGAGTATTTTGGCTCTACTCCAAGCAAATGGCGAGAGATAGATAGACCTTTGCATATAAATCAAGATATCAAAAAAATAAACCCTCTACATGTAGAGATTGATTATGTTCCTCAAAAAAGAGTAGCTTATATTCGGCATCGTGGTTACAATAGAAGCATAAAAGAGGCATGGCAAAGAATGGAAGAGTGGACGATACAAAATGGGCTTGATTTTTCAAGAAAGCCTATGATAGGGCTTCATCACTCAAACCCGAATATAGTGAAAAAAGAAGACTGCCACTATGTTGCTTGTTTAGAATTGAAAGATGATTTCGAGTATTTTAGAAGTGGTGAAATTGGAGTGATGGAGATACCTCGTATGTTTTGTGCAAAGTTTAGATTGAGTGGAAAGTATGGGGATTTAATGAAGTATATGGACTATATATACTATGAGTGGTTACCAAACTCAAAGTATGAGAAAGTTCATCTTCCTTCTATGGCATACTACTATAAAAATCATTTTATAGAGAAAGATGAACTATTCAGATTAGACTTTTTTGTGCCAATTCGCCATAGTTAATATTATGCTTTGTATTGCTCTAGCAAATTAGTAAGTTTAATGCTCATTTTCATCATATTATCAGCTTTACCCACGATACTATTTACGCTTTGTGCATTTTCTATTGATAGGTAATTAATCTTGTCAATTTCACTCAATATAGTGTTTGTTGATTCTGTATTTTTTATATACCCATTTATAATATTTTCTATATCTGAAATAGTATTTTGCATATTGTTTACGCTCTGATCTATATTTTGCTCGACTTCATCAGATTTGGCCGCAAGAGTATCAGCTTTTTTTGAGTTATCAATCATCTGTTCTGTAGTGTCACTTATGGATTGCACTATCACATTTATAGTTACATTTATCTCATCTAAGCTTTTTTGTGTTCTTTCTGCTAGTTTTCTAACTTCATCAGCAACTACAGCAAAACCACGGCCATGTTCACCTGCTCTTGCTGCTTCAATTGCAGCATTTAATGCAAGTAGATTTGTTTGATCAGCAATATCGGCGATAACGTCTAAAACCTCTTTTACTTGTTGTGCATCTTGATTTAGCTGTTGTAACTTATCTGCCATTTGTGCTTCATAGATAGAACTTTCATTGACATCACGTGATAGTTCTGCAATTTTTATTTTTGCATTTTCTAGGTTTTCTCCTGTTTTAAGTATCTCGTTTTTAGTCTCTTTTGCTTCTTTTATAGAGCTATTTAAGACACTTTGTAGCTCTTTCCCTTTTGTTGTAGCTTCTTGAACTATGTTTGACTCTTCTTCTACTTTGTGACCAATTTGCAGTGATGTATCTGAGAGTTCTTTTGCAATTGAGCTATTTTCTATGCTGCTTGACTTTGCCTCTTTAACAATGTTCTTTATACCATCAATAAAGCTATTTGTACTTTTACTCATATCTCCTATTTCATCATATTCATTTACAACAAGATGTTTTGTCAAGTCTTTGCTTTTTTGGAACTTTTTTAAATCTTTTTGCATTTGCCTTAGAGGCTTTATTAGAGTAGCATTTACCATGAAGATTGAGACAATCAAAATTACTACAAAAATGAAGATAGAAGATATTAAAATATCATTTCTTAGCTTTATAGGTGTTTCCATAACTTCATGTTCATCTATTTCAGAGACAATAGCCCATTTTAAATTTTTGTCTATTTGTATAAGTGTATAGGCAGATAATGTTGGTTTATTATTATATGAGAGTACAATTTTAGTATCACTTTTACCTTTAAATGCTTCTTTTATAGCATTAGTATCTACTTTTCCTAGATTAGGAGTATCAAATGACGCTTTTAAAGAGTGGTGTATTTTATCTAAAAAACTATCGCTTCTCATCAAACTATCTTTACCAACCAAATAGTCTTCTTGAGATTTACCATATCCTTTTCTTAGTTGCATTATACGATTTATCTTTTTACTACTCACTTGAAATGCCAATATCCCAACAAAATCTCCATCAGTTATGATTGGTGTTCCTAAAAACATTGTTGGTCTGCTGGCATTTGGTGTGTATTTACTCATATCTACAAAAACTGTTTTTTTAGATTTACTTACTTTTTCAAGAAGTTTTCCAATACCACTATTACTTAATGAGCCAGTTTTTAAGTTTTCACCATAATCAGATTTTTTTGAAACCGTATATATGATTTGTCCATTTTGAGGATTGATTAAATATATATCTGGATACTCATACTCTTTTGTATATTTTTGAAAAAAATCCTCGTAAGGATCTGTTACATTTTTAATCCAAGGGTCATTTACTGGAAAATTACCGTTTTGCTCAAATTTGACTTGATTTTTAACTTCATTTAGTTCAGAAGTGATGATTTGTACATCTTCACTACTTGATAGTACATTGATATCAGAGATCATGGTTTTAAAAAAATCTTCGATTTGTCTTTTTTTTATCTCTCTTGCAGCTGTTAGAGTTTTGTAACTGTTGTCTAAAAGTACTTTTTTACTCTGTTTTGAGACACTATAAACGTTTGTTAAAGTAATTAAGAGCATTGCACTTATTAAT
>Ga0256845_1003377_pt1 | contig 10851 bp, 11 predicted proteins | sample RiftiametaG_FD_189101 | JGI IMG/M metagenome (GOLD analysis project Ga0256845, IMG submission 189101) | Tube worm associated microbial communities from hydrothermal vent at the East Pacific Rise, Pacific Ocean - Riftia | ecosystem: Host-associated > Annelida > Integument > Unclassified ... | reverse complement strand
AATGTTCAAGTGTATGATAGGCTGTATGTTGGAAGGTCCTATAAGCGTTGCTGCTGGTGTGCATATGGCTTCTGCCAAAGCTGACATTATTACCATGCTTGACCTAGATGCCGTAAGTTTGCTTGCATCTCATCCTATTACAACTTCTATACAGTTTGATGAGAGTACTATTACGCTTTCAAATGAAGTTGGCTTAGGAGTAGCGTATTGAATACAATAGAAGAACTAATGTCAGGTAGCCTACATGGTGCTTTACGAGTTAAGCTAGCTTGTGGACTTGAGACATTTCCAGAAGAACTATTTGACTTAGCAGAGACCTTAGAAGTATTAGACTTAACAGACAATAAACTTACCTCTTTACCCAAAAATTTTGGACTGTTTAAAAAGCTAAAAATCCTCTTTCTCTCTAACAACAACTTCAAAGAAGTACCTACCGTACTCGCACAATGCCCTAACCTCTCAATGATAGGCATACGCAATAACCAAATCAGTATCTTTAAAGAGAATGCCCTACCTCTTAGTACCCGTTGGCTTATACTTACGGACAATGAACTAAAAATACTACCCGATTCTATGGGTGATTTAAAACAGTTACAAAAATGTATGCTTTCAGGGAATAAACTCACTTCCCTACCAAAAAGCATGCATAACTGTCATAACCTAGAACTCCTACGCATCGCCGTCAATCAACTCACAGAACTTCCAATCTGGCTACTCACACTTCCTAAGCTTTCATGGCTAGCTTATAGTGGTAACCCATTTTGTGAAAAGCATCCTAACTGCGATACAGCACTTAAAGAGATATCTTGGGAAACATTAGAGATAAAAGAAGTACTAGGGGAAGGTGCATCAGGGCTTATCTCTAAAGCACTGTTTGAAAACAAAGAAGTAGCTATAAAAGTATTTAAAGGAGATATCACCTCCGATGGACTCCCTGAAGAAGAGATGTACATCAATATCTCTATGGGACATCATGACCATCTTGTAGATGTACTAGCAAAAGTCACTGGGCACCCAGAAGGCAAGGATGTACTAATGTTAGAGCTCATTCCCTCACACTTTTTTAACTTAGGCTTACCTCCTACACTAAAAACCTGCTCACGTGATGTTTACCCAGAAGGTTTTACGCTCTCTTTTGCTCATACACTTAAAATTCTCCAAGGCATGGCAGCAGCAGCTGTACACATGCATGAACGTGGCATCATGCATGGAGACTTCTATGCACATAACATTATGATAGACGCTGATGCCAACAGCATTTTGGGTGACTTTGGTGGAGCATCATTCTTTGAACCAACAGAAGTAGAAATACGTAATGGCTTAGAACGTTTGGAAATACGGGCTTTTGGGTGTTTGATAGAGGAATTGTTAGAGCTTTCAAAAGAAAATGAAAATTTCATAAAACAGAGAGAAGCACTAGTAGAACTACGTAATAACTGCTTAATCATCCCCAATCATAAACGACCTCTATTTAAAGATATAGCAAAGAGTATCAATACTATTTGATGCTTTTCATTACTATTTCGCTATAATCTCTTTATGTTTAAAATCACACTATTACTACTCTTATTAACATCATATATATTTTCTAATATCAATGCTATAGTCAGCATCTTACCCCAACAAACCTTTTTAAAAGCTCTCGGTGGTGACAAGGTAAATATTAGCCTCATGGTACAACCTGGCAACTCTCCTCATACTTATGAGCCTAAGCCTTCACAGATGATGGCTGTGGCTAAGGCTGATATCTATTTTGCTATAGATGTAGAGTTTGAGCATGTATGGCTACCAAAGTTTCAAAGTCTTAATAGTCAAATGAATATTATTGACATTGCGGATGGTGTAGAGAAAATGCATATGGTGCAAGCACATCATGAACATGATGAACATAAAGGTGAAGACCCACACATCTGGACAACACCAAATAATGTTGAAATAATCGCAAAAAATATCTGCAAGGCACTTATTGACGTAGATAAAGCCAATGCAGACTATTACAAAAAAAATCTAGATACTTTTATAAATTCTGTTCAACAAACAGATACCCAAATAAAAGAGATACTCTCTACACTTAAGCAGAGCCGTACTTTTATGGTCTTTCACCCCTCATGGGGGTACTTTGCTAAAGAGTATAACCTCACACAGATAGCTGCTGAAGTAGAAGGTAAAAGCCCAAAACCTAGAGAGTTGGTAAATCTCATCAAAGAGGCAAAAGAGGAGAAAGTAAAAGCTATCTTCACCCAGCCAGAATTTTCTGACAGTGCTGCAAAAATAATTGCTAATGAACTACATATACCCGTGGTTAAAGTAAGCCCTATGGCTCCTAACTGGTCAGAGAACCTCGTTAATATTGCTAAAACCATTGCAGGACAAAACTAAATGAACGTCATAGAGATAAAAGATCTCTCTTTTGCCTATGAGACACAAAAGGTACTTGAGAACATTAATCTCACGGTAGAAGAGAAAGACTTTCTCGCTATCATAGGACCCAATGGTGGAGGCAAATCTACCCTACTCAAGCTTATACTAGGTATTAACCCCATTAAAATAGGCTCTGTCAAAGTCTTAGGAAAAGCACCTAAAGATAGCCTACGTAGTATTGGTTATGTTCCTCAAAATACCAATGTAAACACGGACTTCCCTATAAAAGTCATAGAAGTAGTGATGATGGGACATGTAGAAGGCAAACGTCCTCTCTTTGGCTATGGTAAACATGAAGTGCTTTGTGCCATGGGTGCCTTAGAACAAGTAGGTATGGCAGACTTTGCACAAACCAAAATAGGCTCACTCTCAGGTGGACAACGCCAAAGGGTGATGATAGCACGTGCACTTTGTGCTCATCCAAAGATACTCATACTTGACGAGCCCACATCAAGCATAGATATAACAGGGCAACGTGACATCTATGAGCTACTTAAAGAGCTCAACACATACATCACCGTGATAGTAGTAAGCCATGACATTTCTGTTATTTTAGAATATGCAAACAAAGCTGCACACGTGAACAAAAACCTCTCCTATCATGACATCTCAGACAAACACTCTACCTTCCATACCCATGGAAATGATGGACACTTTTGTGAGATAGAACTACTTCAAATGCTTGGAAGTGATAGTTGTAACAGTTGTACTTCGATAGGCTCAGCAACCGATGACACTTCGACAAGCTCAGTGACCGACACAAACTTTTCGGTGCCTGAGCCTGTCGAAGGCAAATGGAGGTTAAAACCATGATAGAGGCTTTACAATTTGAATTTATGCAACACGCCCTACTTGCAGGGATACTCGTTAGCTTTGCTGCTGGTATCATAGGCTCCCTCATCGTGGTAAACCGTATGGTATTCCTTGCAGGTGGTATTGCCCATACTTCATATGGAGGCATCGGACTTGCTGTCTACTTTGGTCTGCCTATCTTTCTAGGAGCTTCTCTCTTTGCAGTGGGTGCCGCCCTACTCATAGCAGCACTCACACTTAAAAAACGCCACCGTATGGACACTTTTATAGGACTCATTTGGGCTGTAGGTATGGCTATTGGTGTCATATTTGTAGATCTTACCCCAGGATACAATGTAGACCTTATGAGCTACCTCTTTGGTTCCATACTAGCAGTGAGTACAGAGGACTTATATTTTATGGCTGCATTACTTGCAGTGATACTCTTTATCGTAACACTACGCTACCGTGACATTTTGGCAGTCTCTTATGACTCTGAGTATGCAGGGTTGCGTGGCGTAAATGTACGTTTCTTTTACACCCTCATACTCGTACTCTCTGCACTTACTGTAGTCATTGCCATCAAGGTTGTAGGGCTTATTTTGGTTATTGCTATGCTTACCATACCCGTCTACATCGCAGAAAAACTATCGAACAGTCTCTTTTCTATGATGTTCCTCTCAGGAGCCATTGCCACGCTCTTTACACTTGTAGGACTTTGGCTTTCATACACCTATGACTTAACGTCTGGAGCTTCTATTATCATTGTATCGGCACTCTCTTTAGGCGTATTCCTTTTAGTTTCTAAAAAAAGTTAGTATAATAAGTTTCGGGAAACTCTAATAATAGGTAATACCCACAATGGGTCTTTACAGATGTGAGATTGTGCAAGAGATTTATAAGTCCTAGCCAAAGCTAAGACGCAGTAAATATCTTGTGCAAGATTGCGTCTGCAAAGTCCACCCTTCGGGCATCACTAGCTTTCGCCTATACGTTGTTACTCTTTCTTGACTTAGCTACGGCTAGGACTGCGAAAGAGTGCCTAGGCTAGACAAAAGCTAGAGATGTTGTGGGTATCACCTATTATTAGAGGTTCCCTTGAATATTTCTAAAGGCAACGCATGATAGCACTAAGAGACAAAACCCCAAACATTTTAGTTGTCGGTGATTTGATGATAGACCACTACTTATGGGGTAAATGTGAGCGTATCTCTCCTGAAGCACCTGTGCAGATAGTTTCTATAGAAAAAGAGACTTCCGTACTAGGTGGAGCTGGTAATGTCATACATAACCTCATAGACTTAGGTGCTAAAGTAGATGTCATTTCTATTATCGGTGATGATGAAAATGCCCAAGAACTAAAGCAACTGCTTACTGAAGCCAAAGTCTCTTCTGATGGACTCATCGTTCAAACAAATCGTAGCACCTCTAAAAAAAGCCGTATCATTGCTTCTCAACAACAAGTACTACGTTATGACAAAGAGACTACTCACCCCATAAAAGAAGCACAAGAAGCACAGATAGTTGCACGTTTTAAAGCAGAGTTAGCTCAATTTGACATGGTAATACTCTCTGACTATGGCAAAGGTGTACTCACCCCTACACTCACGCAGTCTCTCATCACACTATGTAATGCTGTAGATAAAAAGATACTCGTGGACCCAAAAGGTGCAGACTTCGCTAAGTACAAAGGTGCCACACTCCTTACACCTAACAAAAAAGAAGCCATAGAAGCCTCAGGCATTGACATCATAGACAAAGCAAGTTTACTCCAATCTATCAAACAGATAAAAGAGCATTGTGAGCTTGACATCTCTCTCATCACGCTTAGTGAAGAAGGTATTGCCCTTTATGATGAGAGTTTACGTACCCACCCAACAGTAGCACGTGAAGTTTTCGATGTTACAGGTGCTGGTGACACTGTCATCGCCTCTTTAGGCTTTGCCCTAGCCTCAGGCTATGATATAGACCAATCCGTAAAATTTGCCAACCTCGCAGCAGGTGTAGTCGTAGGTAAAATAGGCTCTGCCACTGCAACCCTCGATGAGATTATAGAGTATGAGTCTAGCTTGAACAAATCTACCTCTAACTCACACATCAAAACCCTTGAAGAGATAGCCCTACTCAGTAGCGAACTTAAAAAACGTGGTAAAAAAGTAGTCTTTACCAACGGCTGTTTTGACATCTTACATGTAGGACACGTCAAGTATCTAGAAGAGGCTAAAAGTTATGGTGATGTACTCATCTTAGGACTCAACTCCGATGAGAGTGTTCGTAGACTCAAAGGTGAAAGCCGTCCAATTAACTCTGAAGATGACAGAGCCTACATTTTAGCCTCACTTGAAGCTGTAGACTATGTGGTAAAGTTTTATGATGACACACCTTATGAGCTCATCAAAGCTGTACAACCACACATATTGGTAAAAGGTGGAGACTACGAAGGTAAAGATGTCGTAGGGCAAGACATAGCTGATGAACTACGCTTAGTTGAGTTTGTCGATGGTAAGAGTACTACTAAAATCATAGAACGGATACAAAATGACAAGTGTTATTGAAGTAATAGCTAAAGAGTTTGAAGCACATTTAGAAACCATCAAAGCCGTCATCGGAAATATGGAAACCCCTCTTGAAGAGGCATCTAAACTCATCGTTGAGACACTTAAAGGTGGTAACAAAGTACTCCTCTGTGGTAACGGTGGCTCTGCAGCTGACGCTCAACACATTGCAGCAGAACTTACAGGACGGTACAAGTCTGAACGTAGAGGTCTGCCTGCTATTGCCCTCACTACTGACACTTCAGCACTTACTGCCATTAGCAACGACTACGGCTATTCAAGAGTCTTTGACCGTCAAGTAGAAGCACTCGCTAACAAAGGTGACTTACTCATAGGCATTTCAACCTCTGGAAACTCAGATAACATCATCTCAGCTCTCACTACGGCAAAAGAGCTAGGATGTACAACTCTAGGACTCTCAGGACGTGATGGTGGCAAGATGAACGAGTTATGTGATGTTAACCTTGTAGTGCCCTCAGATGATACTCCACGCATACAAGAGATGCATATACTCTTTGGGCATACACTCTGCCAAATCGTAGATGATGCATTTTCAAATTAAATAATATGAATGACTCTACCGTAGACTTCTTACAAACCATAGGTTCTCTAAACGATGAGACTAGACTTACCATATAGATTTTGACAAGATATATTGAAAGAAGTTTCTTATTTGGAGATGGTGGTGCCTAAGTTTGAGGGTGGGTGTATAACTTAGTTTTGATAAACATAAATAAATATACAGATAATTAAAAAAGCGACATAAGCTAATATATTCATCAAAAAAATATTTATATTATTCTCTATTTGATATTGATTTCTAACTTTTGTTTTTAATAATGTATATAACATTACCCCATGTAACAAAACTATTATAAATAATTTAGGTAAAGCTAATATGAACATACTCATTTCAAAACCATATTGTATACTTAAAAAATAATTATCAAAAAACAAGCATACGCCTTGCATATAAGGAACAGTATATGCTAGAGGAAAGGTTACATAAGCTATAGAATAGAAGAATGAGAAAAAGATATTAAATAAAAGTATATAATACATTGATTTGTTTTTAAAAAATGATAAAAGAAAAATAATAATTGGAAATATTAGTAGAGATACAGGATAGATTTCCGTATTAATACCTTCAAATATAAACAAGAGAAAAATTATTGGTATTGTTAACTTTACTAATAACATTATTATAGAATTAATTATATTTTTTTGCATAAAAAATTATAGCATAAAATAAATACATCAATATTATGCTATTATTCTTTAATAGATATGTAGGGTTGGCTTCAGCCGACCATTATATAACATCTATTTGTGGTCGGCTAAAGCCAACCCTACGGTTAAATCCAAGGAACCCCATGAAAAAAGTCCTCATTCTCTGTACTGGTAACTCTTGCAGAAGCATCATTGCTGAAGCACTCATCAATGCTGAGTGTGACGGCATAGTGGCTGAGAGTTCTGGGGTGAAGGCTTCTGGTAGGGTTAATACTAATGCCAAGAAGGTACTAGAAAACGAAGGGTTGTGGGATGAGAAGTACCACTCTAAAACATTAGAGACTGTCATAGACAATGACTATGACCTTGTAGTAACTGTCTGTGGGCATGCACAAGAGACTTGTCCTATGTTTCCAAAACCAGTGAAAACCATACACGTAGGTTTTGAAGACCCTGATGGGAAAGAATATAAAGCATTTGAAGCGACATTGGCTGAGATACGTGAGGTATTGTTGCCAAAGGTTGTAGGTTCGATATAATCGAACATGAATACAATCCATATATTTGTTCGATTATATCGAACCTACGAATTTAAAATAATAAATCGGTGGCTGAGCCTGCCGAAGTCAAGGAAAACAAAATGAACACAAGCATTAAAATGCAGTATAGGGAGACACTAAATGGCGACTCATAAAAACGTATTTAAAACAGGCGAAGGTGTGAAGATAGCTTTCACAGGAGCCGTAGAAAAACAAAACATCGTAAAAATGGTAGAAAACTGCTCAACAGGAGCATGTGAATGTATGTCCGATGAAACCAAAGCCAAAATAACCAATATGGAAGTCTCAGGAAAAGATGGGGAAGTAAACCTTGATCTCTCAGGTGATATCAGCCAAGAAGAGATAGAAGCAGCACTGGCTAAATCAAAAGTGATTAACAACAGCTAGGACTGATATAGATGTATAGATATACTCTTTTCATTTTTGCACTTGTATCGGTACTCTTTTTTACAGGCTGTAGTCCAGATCTTCATACACTTGTCGTAAAAGATAAAATACTTATAGAAAAAGAGCTTGTTCGAAAAGTAACAGCAAGTGCCTATACATCAGATGTCTGTCAAACTGACCGTACACCCTATTTAGCTGCATGGAACAATAGACTCAAACCAAGTGTCAAGTCTATCGCTGTTTCTAGAGATCTTTTAGCATTAGGTCTGACAAATGGTACGAAAGTGCATATAGATGGATATAAACATACCTATACTGTACTTGATAAGATGAATAAACGCTGGAAAAATAAAATTGATATCTATATGGGTTGTGATAAAAACAGAGCCTTAAGATGGGGAAAACAGACAGTTACTATCAGATGGGATAAAACCGATGAAGAGATAGCCTCTGAAGTCATACGACAGCAAGAGGAAGAGAGCTCTTATACCATCTCAAATTATGTTATAAAGTCTTGGGACTAGAGACTTACGCTAAAAGGTAAGCAAACTCTCTCACCCACTCACCCCACTCACTTGAACCTTCCACATCTATACCATTTTGTTGCATATCTTTTACAAGCATAATGGAAAACTCCCCTGGAAGTTTAAGAGAGAACTTTAAGACATTGTCTATGGCTTCAGAAGAAGGTTTTTCTATGAGTGCATTGACAAGCCCGATGGAGAGTGCCATCATTACTTTGGAGTCGTCTTCTTCTAGCTCTGTGAGTGTGCCATCTAGTACGGTAGAAAGGTCTGGAAGTTCTTTCATCACCTTCTTAAAGCTGATGTACCCTATAGCCGCCTCACGACCAACAGCCCCACTAATACTATCTAATATTAAATCACCATCTATACCCGATTTAACAATACTATCTACATATTCCCAAGACCTTGGTGTAGCAAATGATTTCTCATTTGAAGTGGCATCAAAGGTAAAGAGCATAGACTTATCATAGGCTAAAAACCCAATAATAGAAGCATCTATTTTAGCACTGTACGCCCATGCTTTCCAGTCATCAAAATCTACTTCCATTTCAAAGTGTACAAAACGGTTAGCCAATGGTGGTGGCATCTTGTAGACTACCCCTCTGTCATTTTCACGGTTACCCGCAGCGATGATGCTCCACCCAGAAGGCAGTTCATACTCCCCTACTTTTCTGTCAAGTATAAGCTGATAAGCTGAAGCTTGCACAGCTGGAGGTGCTGTATTTATCTCATCTAAAAACAAGATACCTTTAGAGTCAGGATCAGAGGGCAAAAAGCTAGGCTTCGCCCATACACCCTCGTTAGTCTCTGCATTAAAAAATGGGATACCTTTTAAGTCTGTAGGATCAAGCAAAGAGAGACGCAAGTCCAAAAACTCTAACTCTTGCTCCTCAGCAATAGCCTTAACGATAGAAGACTTCCCAATACCCGGAGCTCCCCAGATAAATACAGGTAGTTTTTGTACGATTAACTTATTAACCACTTTAGTTATGTTTGATGCTTTCATATTTTGTCTCCTGTTTGGCTTCGACAAGCTCAGCCAACGTTCTTTATAAATTAATTAATGTGTCTATCATCGGTGTAGCTGAACTTGTCATTCGGTAGCTGAGCTTGTCGAAGCTAAAACTGCACAGCATTCTTATCATAATCTAAAACCGTCTCATACCCTTTAATGAGTATAGGATTCTCCGCCAACTCATTTTGCAAACGCGTATCGACCTTTAAAATATCTAAAATATCCAAAGGGATAGAAGCATTGGAAGCCATACTTCTTTGTATCTCTAAGTCATCTAGCGCAAAGAGTGCACGCAGTAGTGGCTCTGGTGTGCTTGGATTGTGCGCCAAGGCTCTACGTATGTCATCATCTTCATACGCTTCATAAAACTTTTCGAGTAACGCCACAGGTGTCACAGGGTTCACAGCTAAACATGCAACCGTACTACGCAAACCTTTTGCATAGATAGCCTCTAACTGTTCAGCACTAAGTGTTCTGTTTTGTGCAAGGTTACAAAGCAGTGTTTCGTTCTCTCTTGTGATGAGAGTATCTACTACCTCTGCATCTAAGTGCTCATTTGCCCCTATGGTTGCAAAAAGCTCACTCTCTAAGGCTTGTGCATCCACAAAGCCTAAACGCTCTGTATTTATCTTCTGTGAGAGGAGTAAAAGCTGTACGACTTTGTCTTCTTTGGCTAGAAGCATTTTGAATATCTTGTCATCTATGTTTTGGTTGGTCGCAAGCGCTTCGTTTATCTTCTCATCTTCTTTAGCTAAGAGTATTTGCAAGAGTGATAACTCTACAACGGTGTTACAAGCCAAAGCCACATCTACCTTTTTATCTCTAAGGCTCACAAGTTTTGTGATGACTTCTTTATCTAAGTATTCATTTCTAGCGATGGTCTCACGAAGTGTGACTTTCTCTTTTCCACGTATAAGGAACTCAAACTTTGGAAAACCTATGAGTGCCAAAAGCAATTTAGGGTTTGTAGCTTCTGTAGCCAAACGACGCAGTGTGAGGTAGCTGTAGTGTAAGTCTGCCTCGTTAGGCTTGATGTCTATGTAACGCTTGAGCGTATACATAATGGTATCACGGTCATTTCTGTTATCTTCCTCATCATCGTTCCACTGGTACATCATAAGCAGTTTTACAAAGAGTTCTTCCGAGATGTTTTCATTACCTAGCAGTCTAAAGACACGTTCTTGGTCATTGGTGAGTTTGATAGCCATAAGAAGCTCATCATCGTTAATGCCATTTGAAAGATACTTTTCAAACGCATCTAAAGAGAATGAAGGTATCTTTCTATCGTAAGCATCGTTAGAGATGTCCTCTTCTACAGGGTTAAGGTTTAGTGGCTCAATGATGGCTACCACATCTTCTTCCAA
>Ga0256845_1003376_pt1 | contig 10852 bp, 18 predicted proteins | sample RiftiametaG_FD_189101 | JGI IMG/M metagenome (GOLD analysis project Ga0256845, IMG submission 189101) | Tube worm associated microbial communities from hydrothermal vent at the East Pacific Rise, Pacific Ocean - Riftia | ecosystem: Host-associated > Annelida > Integument > Unclassified ... | reverse complement strand
ATGAAGCCTAAAAAAACCATCATGCGATTTACACTTTCAGCCGCAATACGCGAGAGCTTAGGCGATGGCACTCTAAATGCCTTTAACGACGAAATGGTCATGGCAATGAAGATTGTCAGAGACAGCCCACAACTAATGCTGGGTCACAATGCATTGATGTTCGTCTCGTGGGGGCAGTTGAGGCTTCGGGTTCGAGACGAACTCAGGAAGTGCACGACTGTAGAGGAAGCAGTAAACGTCTTCTCTGAGACTACCTGGTGCAATCCGAATGTGGGGTGGATGTCATGACGCGTCAACCCCCAGACTTCATGTTCTTACGCCTTCAATCCTTGCCGACTCCGTCATCTCTCGACTTCATTAATGAACAACTCGAAAAGCTCATCGGACGTGAGCTTCCCATACCATTCGTACCTACTGAAAAAGCCGAGGCCAAATCATGACCGAAGAAATACTACTGAAGGACGCCAAGGGGCGGTTCGTGCCTGAGCGCCTGGTGAAGCCCATCGACCTGGCGCGTGATGGCGTGGTGCGAGAGTTGCTCGAAAATGCTCGTCACATGTCTGATGAATTGGCGGCATTCAAGACGTTCGGCGCGGGTGAAATCGCGGCGTTCGTCTCGCTCTCCGCTGAGCAGTACGACGTACACATTGGCGGCAAGCGCGGGAACATTACGCTGCTCAGTTACGACGGCTGCCTCAAGGTCGTGCGACAGATTGCAGACCGTCTCACGTTCGATGAGCGTCTGCAGACAGCAAAGATACTCATCGACGAGTGTCTCAACGAGTGGACCAAGGACAGCGACGATAAGATCCGTCTTATCGTGCAGAACGCTTTCCAGGTGGACAAGTCCGGGCGCATCTCTACCGAGCGAGTACTCGGGCTGCGACGGATCCACATCACAGACCCCAAGTGGAAACGCGCCATGTCTGCTATCAGCGACTCGATCCAAGTGGAGTCGAGCACATCGTACATCCGCTTTTATGAGCGCGGTGATGTCGAGTCGCCCTGGATTCCGATCAGTTTAGACTTGGCCACCGTGGGGTCGGACTCATGAACGCGGTAGAACAATCCGAGCTGGTGCAGGACCTGCACACCGCTGGACACAGGTGTCACGACTTGGCCGAGATGGCCAAAAGCGACAAGCTCACGGGGGCACTCGCGTTCGAATTGGTGGGGCTGGTCACCGAGGCACTCTCGCGTTTGCCTATCCCGTTCCCAAAAGGGGATCTGCCCAACGCGAGTGATGTCCTCAGGGCGGCGGCGACTGCGACTACAGGACGAGAGAAGGAATATGGTCCAGCTCACGAGCACTTCAATAGCGTAGCCGTTTTCTGGAGCCTCATTCTGGGACGTGATGTGTGGCCTGAGCATGTGCCGCTCTGCATGATGGCGGTGAAATTGTCTCGCTTGGCACATGACCCCTCACACTTTGACTCCTTGGTGGACATCGCTGGCTATGCGTCGATTGCCGTTGAATCCAGTCAGCGGAGTACTCGATGAATCATCCACACATTCCCACAAAGGCGGCCTATTCGATGAAGCGCTCAATAGTTCTAGCTGTGGAACGCAAAGCCAACGGTGGTACCACGCTCACCAAGAGCGTGGCTTTTCGTGAACGCCTGCTGATTGTGGTCCGCAAAATTGGGGGCACCACGATGGCTGCGGCAGTAGCGGGTTGTACTGTGGATACCATACGCAATTGGCTCAAGGGACGTTCAGAGCCGAGCTTTCGAGATATTGCGCAGTTGTCTCTTGCTTCTCACAAGTCATTGGACTGGCTAGCATTCGGGTGGATCGCAAAATGAACCGCCGTGGCCTTCTCGCTCTCGTGCATTGCGCGAAAAAAGAACTCGGCCTCGATGATGTTGCGTACCGCGATGTCCTCGAGGCCATGACGGGCCACCGTAGCGCAGCCAACTGCTCGGATGGCCAACTAGGTCTCGTAGTGGACAGATTCAAGCAACGGGGCTGGCTGCCCAAAGGCGGCGGAAAGCAGAGCAAGAATCCGCAAGCGCGTAAAATATGGGCACAGTGGGGCGACCTCGAAAGAAGTGGAGCGCTACGTGCTCCTGGTCGCAAAAGTTTACGCTTGTTTTGTAAACGCTTGGTCGGAGTCGAGGACCCAGATTGGCTGACTTCTGCGCAAGCGCACACTGTCATCGAATCTCTAAAAACTTGGCAGGAACGTGTGAAACGCGCAACCAAGGCCGACAATGCCTAACCCATACTGGCCCGAAGGGCTTAGTCGCATTGCAGTCATCATAGGTGAAGCTGAGACCCTCGTCTTGGCGTCTTGCTACGGTGGGACTTCTGGCACCTATATTCCTGCGAAAGCCACGCCAGGGCATCCGTGGTCGAAGGTTCTTTCAGGCGACTCCTGGAAACTCATTTGTGCTGAGCTCGGGGGACAGCGAGTCGATCTGCCTCGTGGCTGTTTCATCAAACTCAAAAAAGTCATGATTCTGGACCTGAATGAGCAGGGACTGTCCCAACGAGACATCGCATTGCGTGCACGTGTGACCATGCGCTACGTTGGCCAGGTGCTCGCACTGGTGCGTGATGAGCGCCAGGTAGAGATGTTCCACTAAGAAGCACCCCCGAACTGTTCGGCCTGAGAAAGACGGTTCCGTGCACGCATAGTCCTGGGGTGCACAAGGTACTCGCTCTCTCAGTTGTCGCTTTTGCTAGCTCGGCCGCCGCTGTCGATGTCCCTTGGAACGTGTTCACGTTCTTTTTTTCATTTTGCGTAGGTGTTTACACTTGGTTGGGTAAACGCCAGGCGGTCGACCGAGCGATTGTGAACAAGCTCGAGAAGAGCGTAGCCGTCATCGAGGAGCGTATCCGCCATCTGCCCACTGCTGAGCAGATGAGCACGCTGACCGTGACGATAGCGGCGCAAACCGAGCAACTCAAAGCAGTCAACGGACACCTGAAGGGCTTAGAGCGTCGCACTGACCTGATGCAGTCATTTGTGGAGTCCAGAGGATGAGCGACTTTACAGAACACCTGGAAAAGGATCGTCGCCTCGTCATTCTGCGCGCTCTGACTGAAGAGCCGGACTACGCGCTCAACGAGTCGACAATTCAGTTTCTACTGAAGCAGTACGGGCATGGTGTCGGACGTGACCGAGTGCGGTTGGACATCAGTTGGCTCAGTGAGCAAAGTCTCGTGACCGTAGAAGACCTCGCAGGCAGAATGATGGTCGCGACAATCACGCAACGAGGCGTGGACGTCGCAAGCGGTAATTCGAGCAACGCTGGCGTCAAGCGTCCCGCGCCGGGGCGGTGACTTGATGGCAGCCAGAAAAAAACAAACGCGCCCGAAAGCATCAACTGTCGAGCAACTACCGTCAGAGATTCTCGACGAAATAAATCGTAGCCTGAACGACCGCACGCAAACTCAGACTGAGATTCTTGAGCGAGCAAACGCCCAGGGCGCGAACATCTCCGTCGGAGCAATGAACCGGCACTCACAGCGCCAGGCGAAGATTGCCGAAAATCTGCGTTTTGCGCGCGAGGCGTCGAAGAACGTATTCAAGGACCTGGAGGACGTGGACGGCGACGCTGGGCGCTTGGTGCTGGAGAGCGTGCAGTCGCTCTTGCTCGAGAGTTACATGCAATTTGCAGATAGTGACGATGCAACCCCCAAAGACCTGGTCAATCTGAGCGCTGCCGCGAAGAATATTCAGCACGGCCTTAAACTGAACGCAGAGACGAAGCAGAAGATTCGGGAAGAAGCGCGAAAAGAAGCTTTGCACGACGCTGCCGAACAAGCAGAAAAGACGGCCACGTCCAAAGGGATGAGCGCCACAACTGTCGACGCCATCAAACGCGACATCTTGGGGATCAAGTGATGGCCGCAAATAACGTGATCCATCTGACTCGTGACCAGTTGAGGTCGCGTCGCGCACGTGTCGTGCGGGCACGCACTATCAGCGTCAAGCGATTGACCAAGCGGGATCTAAAACTCGGCAGGGAACTATATCCGGACACTGGATATAGTCGCCCCAAGGTCCGGGGCGATTGCAAGTCCGGCGTGCGCCCATGTCCTTACGTCACCTGCAAGCACAACTTGTACTTGGACGTGTCTGAGAAGACGGGTTCGATCACGTTGAACTTTCCAGACCTCGAGGTCAGCGAGATGTCTGAGTCTTGCGTCTTGGATGTTTCCGACGCCAGCGGGCAAACGCTCGAATACGTCGCCCAACTCATGAACATCACGAGGGAGCGAGTGCGACAGGTTGAGGTGATTGCACTTGGAAAACTAGAGCAACCATTTGAGAGAATTTTATGAACCCGATGTCTGAAAGTCTAATTAACTGGGAACACTCTAGGAAGCGGAAGGAGCGAGAGCATCTCAGCAAGTGGGAACAGGTCAAACATTGGTTCGGGTTTCACGGAGCGGGAAATATTTGGTTCGTTTCCGTCAAGTGCGTTGATGGTCAAGCATGTGTGAGGTGCTTTGACGGGAAATTTGATTGTGAAACCTGTGTGAAGTGCGGGAAATTGTGGCAACTATAATGAATCAACAGCCTAAAGATATCGCCCTGTACCGCGCTCGCGCGCTGGAACTATTGGACTACGCTACGGATGAGGACCAAGGACGGTCGGAGTCCGATCTCCAGTACAAGCTCATCACCGAGGCTCGCGACACGGGCAAAGCCTATAGCTCGTGCGGAGACTTGGTGCATTGGATGCTCTACCGGCTTGGCGTGCGCGAGTACTTCGTCAATCGAGCAGAGCACCTGGGCTGGAAGATGGGGCGCAATATCTCGCTTCTAGCGTGGAAGTGCGCAGCTACTCGACGGCCTCGGAAGAATGAGAAGTACTCCGCTGGAGACATTCTTATGATTTGGAATGACGCTGGCGGAAAAGACGCGCATGTGTTCGTCGTGCGCGAGCACGTGGGGGACATTATTTACAGTGCGGACTATGGCCAGCCAGGTGGCGCGCGTCGTGGGCGCATGCTCCGCAATGGTTTTCTAGGCAACCGGAAGCTGCAGATAGTCATCCCGCTAGAAGACATTATTAGCAACGCACGTGCCGCTGGAAAACTGATCACTGATGATGAGAAGCTATTGGCGGAAGACAAAGCCGAGCAGTCAACACCCAATCCGCCAACCAGGAGACGCAATACGTTGCGGGTCGGCGATGAGGGGCAGCTGGTGAAGGTGTTGCAAGAATCGCTCAATCTTCTGATTGCAGATGATGACGTGCGGCTTGTCGTGGATGGCGACTTTGGTCCTAAGACCAGAGGCCGCGTGCGAGTATTTCAGCACAGCGTTAAACTCATCGCTGACGGTGTTGTTGGATCGAGAACGTGGACGGCTTTGGAGCAATGACCGCAGTCGCCCAACTCCCCAGTGTCCTATTGCCCTATCAGCAGGACTTGTTGCGGGCGACTGCGGCCAATGAGGTGGTTGTGGTCGAGAAATCTCGCCGCATCGGGTTTACGTGGGGCGTTGGTGCGGATGCGGTGCTCAGTGCGGGCACATCTCGCACGGATGGCGGGCAGGACGTCCTGTACATGGGCTACGAGCGCGAGATGACGCGAGAGTTCATCGACGTGTGCGCCATGTGGGCGACTCGCCTGGACCGAGCCTGTGGTGAAGTGAGTGAGTTCTTGTTTTACGATGAGCTAGCGGAGCGAGATATCAAGGCGTTTCGAATTGAGTTCGCTTCCGGGTTCAAGATCGTGGCGCTATGCTCGCGCCCCAGAGCGCTGCGAGGAAAGCAGGGTTACGTCATCCTGGACGAGGCCGCTTTTCACGATGACCTGGAAGAAGTCATCAAGGCAGCGGTCGCTCTGCTTATCTGGGGCGGCAAGTTGCTGGTCATCTCCACTCACAATGGGGCCGAGAATTCGTTCAATGAACTTGTGCAAGACATCCGTGCGGGCAAGGTGCCGTACAAATTGATCAAGGTGACATTCGGCGACGCATTAGAGCAGGGATTGTACAAACGGATCTGCTTGACCCAAGACAAAGAGTGGTCGGCAAAACTCGAGAAGGAATGGGAGAAGCTCATTCGTTCGAGATTTTTAGGCGACACGGCGGATGAAGAGCTGGACTGCATTGCGCGAAACTCAGGCGGAAAATATCTAAGTCGTGTGCTTTTGGAATCTCGTGCTGAGGATGCTCCTGTCGTGAGCTGGGCGCAGGATGATTCTTTCGTCGACCAATCGGACGAAGTGCGACTAGCCACTTGCTTGGAGTGGTGCACGGAGCACTTGCTACCCATCTTGCAGAAGCTACCCGCGGACTGTCGGCACTACCTGGGCGAAGACTTTGGGCGTTCGGGCGACCTGACTGTGTTGTGGATTTGTGCATTGTCTTCAGACCTGCGTCGCGTGTGCAAGTTGGTCATCGAACTGCGCAATATGCCATTCCGCGAACAAGAGACAATCCTCATATTTGTGGGCGAGCGCCTCCCGCGCTTCAGCGGTTGCGCGTTGGATGCGCGAGGCAATGGCCAGTATCTCGCAGAGCGAGCTCGCCAGAAGTTTGGATCGCACCGGGTCACAGAAGTCATGCTCACCGGCCCTTGGTACGCTGAGCAGTGGCCACGATTTCGCGCAGCCCTAGAGGACGACAAGGCCACTCTGCCTGCCAGCGCGGACATCGTGGATGACTTCCGCACGGTCGAAGTGGTGCAAGGCATACCTCGCATCGTTGCACGTACCTCCACCAAGGACGGACAAAGACATGGCGATAGCGCCATCGCGGCTTTGCTCTGTTTCTACTCGAGCGAACAACTGGATGCGGGCGAAGTTGTTGTGGAGGCAGTCTCACCCGCAAAATCACTCGCCGCTTTTGGCGACAACAGTATGGGCGGAGTTCCGCAGGAGTTTTACCAATGACAAAAGAATCCACGCTAAGAAAGTTCACAAGTCGCAAGTTTCTCATGGCTATTTCAACCGTCCTCATCGTCCTTTTCGAAGGAAGTGGAGTGGAAGAAAAAACCATCCTCGCTGCTCTCACTGGTATCTATATATTTGCGCAGGCCATCGTGGACCGGGCGGAACAAAGCAATGTTGGTGTCGTTGTTGTTGGAAACGCCCAGAATAAAGAAAGCGAGGAAGTCTCGTGAAGGGCTGGAAGATGTTCATTTTGGTCAGCATCAAAACGCTCTTGGTATTGTCGTTGACGGTGATGGCTATGAATGGGATCGGGGGCTGTGGCGTCCTTCAGTCCGCTACCGCTGCGGAGCACACGGGGGATTATGTCTACGACGCCACTGTGCTGGCATTGGTCGTGGTCGACCAAGCCGAAGCTTCCTACTTACGGTCTCTGACTGTTCCTACCCAAGAGCAATTAACGAAGGCACGTCGTCGCGTTGCGCGGTTGCGGGCTGTCAGAGATTCTCTTGAGATTATTGGGTCGACGCTCAATCAAGTGGACGCTCAACAGTTGCGACTAGTGCTGCGTGAGCTGCGGGGAATTGTGGAATCTCTCAAGCAAGTCGGTGGGCGGATACCGCCGGAAGTCGACAAAGCTCTTGAACGGGCCGAAAGTTGGACGGAGGTAAAGTCATGAATCAAGCGAAACTCGTCATCGAGTCTATCGCGCTGCTCGCACCTCTCATTGCGGACGTCGTTGCATATCTCAAGGGCGGGCCGAAGCCTGTATCGATTTCCAGTCTACCGGACACACTGCAGAGTGAAATTGAACTTAGACGCGCGGAGCAACGCGCAGAGGACGCCACCCAATGACAGATATGCCAAAGCCAGATATCAACGTCGAGGTTTCCGCCATCGGTGCGGATGACTTCGGCGCTGCCTATTCGGAGGAACTGCGCCTCTCTGGTGATGGCATCCTACAGACACGAGGTGGTGGCGACCTGGGGCTATACGAGCGTCTGCTGACGGACTGGCAGGTCAACTCGACCTGGCAACAGCGCCGCACTGCTATCGTGAGTCGTGAATGGGACGTCGAGCCTGGTGCTGATGACGCCTTGTCCATTCAGGCGGCCGAATACTTGAAGGAAGACCTCAAGAACCTCGACTTCGACCGTGTGTGCAAGAAGTCGTTGATGGCAGTGTTCTACGGGTTCACGGCAACAGAGTGCATGTACGGTAGAGATGGGACCAAGTTCCGGCTCACCGATATGCGAGTGCGCAAGTCCCGGCGATTTCGATTCGACAAGTATGGCGCCCTGCGTCTGGTTACGAAAAAGAATCCAACCGGCGTGGTGATGCCTGAGAATAAACTCTGGCTCTTCCAGGCCGGCAGTGATGATGACGATGACCCGTATGGGTTGGGTCTGGGTCATTATTTGTATTGGCCAGTGTGGCTGAAACGAAACGCTATCCGCTTCTGGGCTCTATTCGTCGAGCAAATGGCGCGAGGTCGATTTTCCGCGACCATACCTGCGGGGTCGTCTGCAGAAGTGCGCAAAGCAGTGCAGACAATGCTGAACAATTTGACCACTGGAGGCAGTGCAGTCATCTCCGACAATGTGGCGGTGGAATTATTTGAGGCGATGCGCAATTCTGGTGGGGACTACGCACTGTTCTGCAGGTACCTGGACGCGAGCATCAGCAAGATCATCTTGTCGCAGACGATGACCACCGACGATGGCGCATCTCTCAGCCAAGCCGAAGTACATTCGGGCGTGAAACTCGACGTTATCAAGACAGACGCAGATTTACAGTGCGAATCATTCAATCGTGGACCCGGTACATGGCTCACTAATTGGAACTTTCCTGGTGCCACACCGCCTAAAGTTTGGCGCAATTGCCGACCCGCCAAGGATACCAAAATTCAAGTTGAGCGGGACAAAGTGCTCCACGAAATAGGTTGGAGTCCCAAAGCTGAATACATTCAAGAAGAATATGGCGACGGTTTTGAGCCAATTACTACGAAAGCCCCCAAGGATGATGACGTCAACTTCTCTGAGCACGACTCGGAGGACGAATGGCGTCCTCTAATCACGCCTACCGTCGACGCATTGGACGCGTTGTTGGACGATTGCGAGAGTCTGGAGGAGGCACGCAACCGCCTGGGCGAGGTGGCTCAAACAAACCCCGATGCTCATGTACAGAATCTCGCGCGTGCAACGTTCGCGGCAGGGATTGCTGGGCGCATCGGCGCAAAAGAAGGGGATGTCGATGGTAGTAAATGAACCATTCTCTCTGCCCCCTGAGCAGGCCATTAAGTGGTTTGGCGAAAAAGGCTACGCGCTGTCATTCGACTGGCGCGACATGTGGGCGGATGCCCATGCTCGTGCATTTACCGTCGCGAAGGTGGCACAACTAGATGTGCTCGCCGATATTCGCGAGGCGGTAGATTCAGCGTTGACCAGCGGCGAAAGCTTGGGTGAATTCAAGAAACGGTTGAGGCCTGAGCTGCAGAAGAAGGGTTGGTGGGGCGAGAAGGAAGTCGTTGACCCAAAGACAGGTGAAGTCACGGTGGCTCAATTGGGTTCAGCTCACCGACTAAAAGTGATTTACGACACCAACCTGCGCACCGCACATGCCGCCGGAAAGTGGCAAAGGATCCAAGACAACGCCGTCCGCCGCCCCTACCTGCGATACGTCGCTCGACGCCCCGGTAAGAATCGCAGGGACGAACACCAAGGCTTCAACGACATCGTGCGACCCGTTGGGGATCCATTCTGGGACACACACTATGGGCCTAATGGTTGGGGCTGCCAATGCACCGTGCAACAGCTCAATGACCGTGACCTCACTCGCTACAAATTAAAGGTCAGCAAGCCCGTCAAACTGCAATATCGGTCCTACACAAACAAACGCACAGGCGAGGTGACTCGGGTGCCAAAAGGTATTGGCCCTGGGTGGGAGCACAATGTCGGGAAAGGGCGTGCTGGGCAGGCAGTGAAGGATATGCCCGTGCTCACACCATCTCAGAATTTCAAAGACTACGACCGCCCGCCAGCGGCGAAAATTGAAGAAAGAAAGGAGAGTCCGCCCCTCTTGAAACGCGCCCCAAAAGGCAAAGGAAAGTCACAGTTTGTGCGTGACAACTTTCGCTCAGTATTTGGTACAAACGAGAAAAAACAGAGCGTCGAAATTGCGGATCCGACAGGCGTCCAAGTGACATTCGATGAGCGAGTACTCCCTGCCCACATCGCTCGGGGCTCAGGACGAGAACAGTACCTACAGCATGCTCGAAATACAGTAGAAGACCCTCTGGAAATATGGCTGGTGCCACATCGTCTCAAGGACGGGAGTGTGGTCATCCGCCAACGCTATATTGGACTTCACAAGTCGAAAGATGGCACAGAGGATACTTAGTTGTTGTCGGCGCAAATGGCGCTTTCAACACAATGCCACACGACAGAATTGACACCGAACGAGTAGGCTATTTGCACTACGTCAAACCTTAATACCACGGTGACCTATCCCAACTGCCACTGGGTCGCCCTGACGTTGAGGGGTTGGGCCCTACGCCACGACTCTTGCCCGAATTTTCACCCGAACTAGCTGCCTCAGTATACCCCAAAATCAGGACCAAATTCCCCGTCAAGTAGGACCAGATTTTACAACCATCATCCGCGACAAATTCCGCTACAGATTGAAATTGTAGGAAATCTAGTGACCAGCAATAAAAACACGCCACAATCCACGCGCTCGCATTATTCCTGCGCAATGCGCTCAGATAGTTGTACTTTGTGAACAGTGACCAGCCAGCCCGTACCGAAACCAGCTAAGACCAGCTAAGTACCTGAAATCACGTAAAGGGTTTGGCCAAACCAGCCCATTATTTGCCGGATCCCAAAATTCGCAACAAATTCCAAAAACCTCCACGAAACTACGGTTAAACCCACACTTTCTCAGGAAAATCCCCGCGGTTCTGACTGGCCAAACTCATCATTTCCCTACAGTAGCAAGG
>Ga0256845_1003375_pt1 | contig 10853 bp, 10 predicted proteins | sample RiftiametaG_FD_189101 | JGI IMG/M metagenome (GOLD analysis project Ga0256845, IMG submission 189101) | Tube worm associated microbial communities from hydrothermal vent at the East Pacific Rise, Pacific Ocean - Riftia | ecosystem: Host-associated > Annelida > Integument > Unclassified ... | reverse complement strand
GCAAACAGGCAGGCTTGCCCTTTGTGAGGATGGAATGTACCTCTCCAGAGACGGATCTGTAGGGCTGCTGGTGCACAGGGGCACAGAACATGTAACAGAGTATGGCCCCGTGTGTCTCTACTTTGTTTACAGTGATGGATCATACTACAAAAACCCTGATGAACTCTGGACATATGACTACACTCTCAGTCAGAGTGGAGAATATGCCCTGCTGGTTCAACGAATACAGAACGGCCCTGATCTGATACAGATGCTCGATAAGAGTGGAAATACTGTGTGGGAGCAGGAAGCCGCAGCAACAACGGTGGGTGCCTGTTTGTCAATATCTCCTGATGACAGCTTCTCCTGTGTTTCATCAAATGGACGTAATCCTGTAACACATTACCTGCAAGTATTCGATTCTCGTAGTGGATATGAGGTTATGTCTTACCGGGAGCAGGGAGTGACCAGTACTTTTTCTCAAAATGGAAAACTGCTTTGCATTGGGGATGATTTATGCATGTCTTTAAACAACTTAGGTGATATGCACAGTATTCAGATACCTGACGAAAGCCTGTGCGCATCATTCCTCAGTTGCAGCAACAACGCCGATAGATATGCTGCGATAGTGCATCCACCTGGTCAATTTGCACGGGAGGAAACGTACTTAGCTGTGTGGTCTGAAATGAGTGGTTTCATGATAAAGGAGGCTTATCAACAGGGAGAGAATATTCGCATTTCTTCAAACGGTGTAATTGCTCTTACATTACCGGTTAATCCCTATCGCTGGGTTTCTTCAATCCCCTATAGCATCTGGCTAATTGGATATAATCAATAATGCGGTAATCGCCTCGAATCAGTAGGCAGTATAAAGCTGTTTATTGGTGTCTTTGCCCGCTGTTCTACTGCATTCGATTGAAGCTGCTGTTAATTATGAAGTTAGAAATTGAAGATTGGAGAATTCCTCTTCTGGAAGATCAGTTTGTTTTTCATTTCATCCTTGCACTTATTGAACTTCCTTCCCTCCGTTGTATTGTTCTCCTCAATTACTGATACCATGGCCTACTGAAACCGGCGGGCCAGACTCTCTTTCTTAACTCCTACTCTACTATGAATACTTACGGTGAGATGATTCCTCCTGCAGGAAAAGACCCTTATGTTTGACACTGAATGGAGGTTGTTTTGAAAAAAGCTGTTGTTCTTGTTCTCGATGGTGCCGGCATAGGTGAGATGCCCGATGCTGGTGATTACGGCGACTGTGGCAGTGATACCATAGGCAACACTGCTGCGGCGGTGGGTGGGCTGAATCTGCCTGTTCTGCAGAGCATGGGGCTTGGAAACATACATCCCGTTACAGGAGTAGACCCTGTTGCCACGCCGATTGCTTCGTGGGGAAAAATGAGTGAGCTGTCTATGGGAAAAGACTCCACCACCGGCCACTGGGAGATGATGGGGCTTGTTTCCCCTGTGGCAATGCCTGTGTTTCCGGAAGGTTTTCCATCTTCGTTTGTTGCTGCGTTTTCGAATGCATGCGGTCACACAATTCTTGGTAACGAAGTTGCGTCCGGCACAGAGATAATACAGAGGCTGGGAGAAGAGCAGATTCGCACACAAGGGTTGATTGTGTACACCTCGGCAGACAGCGTGTTTCAGATTGCCGCACACGAATCGGTTGTTCCTGTGGACGAGCTTTACAGATGTTGCAGGATTGCAAGAGAAATGCTTGTTCCCCCTGACCTTGGTGTAAGCAGAGTTATTGCCAGGCCTTTCACAGGTAGTTCACCTGGAAAGTATGCCAGAACTTCCAGAAGAAAAGACTTTTCTGTTCCTCCACCTAGAACAACTCTTCTGGACAGGCTTGCGGAAGAGAAGATACCTGTTACCGGAGTTGGCAAAATAGACGATCTGTTCAACCACAGAAACATCACCACTGCACACACTGCAAACAACACAGAAGGTATGAAACTGGTTATAGAAAAGGTTCGCTCTTCTTCCGGCGGTTTCATCTTCGCGAATTTCTGCGATTTCGATTCAAAGTGGGGGCACAGAAATAACTTTCGCGGATTCGCCGGTGGTCTTGAAGCTGTGGATAACTGGATGCCCTTACTTATGCAGTCTCTTGATGGTGGCGACCTGCTGATAGTTACCGCCGACCACGGCAATGACCCTACCACACCTAGTACCGACCATTCGAGGGAATATGTTCCTCTTCTGGTTTACACGCCGGAGTGTTCCGGCTCTGCACTCGGGGTTCGTTCCACATTCAGTGATATTGCCTGCACACTGCTTGACTTCTTTCAGATAAGCGGAAACTTCCCGGGCAGTTCCTTTCTCAAGGAGGTTCTGTGTGACGATGAATGAATTGCTCAATGAAGCAAAAATACTGGTTTCAAGAAGCTATTCACCCTACTCGCACTTCAGGGTGGCAGCAATCCTGGAAGACACCGATGGAAACATACACGGCGGTGTAAATGTTGAGAATTCCTCCTATGGGATGACCATGTGCGCAGAGCGTTCCGCTGTTTTCGCAGCGGTCGCTGCAGGTGCAAGAACCTTCAATCGGATGGTTATCTATTCCCCTGACGGACCGCCGGTACCATGTGGTGCCTGCAGACAGGTACTGTGGGAGTTCTGCGATAATGATTTCGTTATAACGGTGGCATCCGATGGGGTTCCCCCAAGAGATTTTCGTCTTGGAAATCTTCTACCTGAAGCCTTCCAGCTGTAGCAACTATTTCGTTCACGCTGGCAATAAGATCTTTTGTACGAAAGCCATCCGGCAGGTATTTTGCGTTCGCTTTGCTCTGCACGCCTCCCACCTGTATCAAAGATGTACCAGACATCCTGTTGCGAACTTCATCCAGAGAAAAATCAGGCATGGATGCAGATAAAATCAGTATGCCCACAGCATCATCGCTGATTCTTCTTAGTATTTCTGAATATCTGTTTTCCACAGCTACTGAATAACCTGCATTTCTCAGAGCGGCACTTGACCTTGCAGCATCAACTCTGTCCGGCAGAGCAATAAGAATAAACGCTGAGTCATCGTCTACCGCAACTCTTGGAAAACTGAGAACAAACTCTACCTTTTCATCCAGTGTTTCATAACTTACCTGCCCACCTCCGTAGCGAACCATTGCATACACCGAAGCCAGCCCCGGAGCCTGACTCTTTGTAGGGATAAAAGACTTCTCCAACGCTGCCTGGATACCCTCTCTGCCTGAAACTGTTACACACACGCCTGCCGTTGAAGCGTCGACGCATGAAGCAATTGAAACAGCAGTAATCAGACCAGTGTTCTGAAGCACCAGAAGCAGCCTTACAAGACTGTTCTCCAGCAGTGAGCTGTCGCAGGTTCCAACAGCTCTTACCGATGAATTAACAAACACAGAGGTTGATTGCTGACACAGCTGCTTCAGCATACCGGTGTTGTCGGAAAGGTATGCATCAAATCTCATCTTCTCGGGAAAACTGACTTTTCCTGTTATGTTGGAAAATTCTGAAGTAATTGCCCTGACCATTCGCACCGCAGAACCTGTGTTGTTCTGGGTAAGAGCACTCTCAATTTTGCTTAACCTGTTGTACATGGATTCGGTCATCATACTGACGGCATCCATAACAGTTGAGTTACTGCCCATACCGGAAAGCCCGGCCCCACTCAACGGATAACAGATGCCCACAATACAGTTATTCTCGACAGGAGACCACTTAAACCGGTGGTACACAAATCCACGATCTGTTTTCATACGTAGATCTCTGCTTCCCTCTGGCTCGATACTTATAGCCTTCTGCAACTGCTCTCTGTCATCAATATGAAGAAGTGTGAAAAATACCTCGGTAACAGGGCCGGCAGTGAGATTACTTATTCCACCGAGCAGAGGACGGAATACTTTGGCAGAATCGACCATCCATATCAGGTAACCGGCCATGGATGCAGCCAGTTCAGCAAACTTCCTGTCCTGCCGGAGGGCCTTGCTGAGAATCCTTCTTTTGGAAACGTTCTTAGCAACAAAAGCCGCATACTTTCTGCCGTTGAACTCCATCAGATCTGCAGACAGCTCTACCGGGTAGACATCACCGTTTTTCCCTCTGTGATCGGTTTCGAACTGCAGAGACCCCCGCTTAAGCAGAGACTCCCACAGAGTAATCCACCATTCATTCTCCGCCATGGGATTAAGCTCTGAAAGGAAACGACCGGGTATGCTTCTCGGGGTCGTACCCAGTCTTTCCGCTATTACTTTGTTTGCCAGGACAAACCGACCCATAGAGTCAACTATGAAAAACTCATCTGATGTGGAATTAGCAAATTGCCTAACAAACTCCAGACGCCCCTCAAGCTTCTTCTCCCTCGAGAGGTCTGTGAGCATTGCCACAAAGAATCCTTCCTGGGGAGCAAAGCAGAACACCCTAAAATGTATTCCAAAATGGGGCGAGAGGAACTCCTTCTCTACAGGGTCACCAGTAAGGGCTACACCGGCAAATACCGCGATGTCATCTTTCACAGAAGCCAAAGAGAAAAGACCTGCGATTCTTCTACCTATAACCTTGTCGCGGGTGGTAGAGGTTATGTCAAAAAATGCGTGATTGACCTCCAAAACACAATAATCTTCCGCTTCTCCATTGCCGTTAACCATAATCTCACCGTATATGTAAGCGCAGGGCAACGCTTCAAGTACCTGCCGAAACCTCTGGGTGTTCAACCCGTGAATGTTATCCATGATTCTTCCTGCCTCCCCATTGAATATACAAACTGCAGCCCCTCCGGTATACACACTTGACAGAAGCATTAATCAGGGTGTACAGTAGCCTCTTAAATCAACATGGAGGTTGCAGTGGTAAAACAGATAGCCCAGTTTGAAAAGGGTGAGGATGTGGTAAGGGTTGCCCTTACCGAATTCCGCAAACGCCAGTATATAGAAGTTCGCACGTACTACATGGCCGACGACGGTGAGTGGAAACCCACCCGAAAGGGAATTACTCTTAACCCCGACCTGATGAAAGAAGTTCATCAGGCTCTGGGACAGGCTCTTAAAGAACTTGAAGAGATAGAGAGCGAAGAGTAAACCGGGCAGCAGCCAGACCTCTCTGTTCTACAATAATGAAGCCGTTTGGAATCTACCCGCACTCCGAGTAGCCGCATTCCAGGGCACAGGAGACACAACCTGATTCGTACTTCAGCGGACCTCCGCAGAAGGGGCACGCCCCAGCGAGGTTATTAACCGAAGCGGGAGTGCCGGAGCCTTCGTTCACAATAACGGTAACATCAGGCTGGCTGTTGGCTGGCTGCTGGTCTTTATTTTCTTCTCCGTTGGTTCCGTTCAGGTGCCATTCCAGAGCTTTGCCCATGGCGTCGGCACAAGACAGTATTCTGGTTCCGTTCTGCCAGGCAAGCCTGTGGCAGCTGATGCCCTTCAACTCACTGGCAATTTCCGATGGATCCACATGGCTTCTTAAAGCAAGAGAAACCATTCGGCTTATTGCTTCGCTCTGGCTTGCGGCGCATCCGCCGGCTTTTCCCATCTGGCTGAATATTTCTACAGGACCGTGCTGGTCTTCGTTAATGGTTACGTAAAGGTTACCGCATCCGGTTCTTACCCTTCTTGTAACTCCCCTTGTAAGCTCGGGCCTTGGTCTGGGACCCACCATCACAGGCTCTTCAGACTCAGCAGGCTTCTCTGAATTGAGATTCAGCACCTGCTTGTCCCGGCTTCCGTCTCGGTAAACAGTAACCCCTTTACAGCCAAGCTGCCTTGCCAGTCGGAATACCTGCGCAACATCTTCTTTTGTTGCATTCGACGGAAGATTTACAGTTTTGGAAACAGCATTGTCTGTATACTTCTGGAAGGCAGCCTGCATTCTTACATGGTAAGACGGGCTGATGTCATGCGATGTTACAAACACGTTCCGCACATCTTCCGGTACTTCCTCTATACCTTTGCAACTTCCTTTTTCTGCTATCTTTTCAATCAGCTCGGTAGAATGAAAATGCCTTTCCATTGCAACCTTTGCAAACTCCGGAACCACTTCATGCAGCTCATCACCATCATCAAGCAGGTTCTTTCTTGTATATGCAAGAGCAAACACAGGTTCAATACCGCTTGAGCACCCGGCGAGAATGCTGATAGACCCTGTTGGGGCAATAGTGGTTACCGTGGCATTTCTCATTGCAGACATGTTTCTGGTGTCAAACAGACTTCCCTTGAAGTTGGGAAACGCCCCCCTCTCCCGGGCAAGATCCGCACTTGTCTGCCTTGCCTTGTCTTCAATAAAACTCATTATGTCTTCCGCAAGAACAAGAGCTTTCTCGCTGTCATAGGGAATAGACAATCTGAACAATAGATCAGCAAAGCCCATGAGCCCAAGCCCTATCTTTCTGTTGCCCATAACCATATCGGTTATTTCAGAAAGAGGATATTTATTTACTTCAATAACATCATCAAGAAATCTTACCGCATTCCGTACAGTTTTTTCAAGACGGCTCCACGCCACCTCTGAAAGCCCGCTTGACCCTCTTCTAACCATAAGGGAAAGGTTTATACTTCCAAGATTGCAGGCTTCAAAAGGCAGAAGCGGCTGCTCGCCGCATGGATTTGTTGCCTCAATTTCTCCGATGTGCGGCGTTGGGTTGGCTTCATTGATTTTATCGATGAATATCAGGCCAGGCTCACCGCTGGCCCATGCACTGTCTACTACCTTCGAAAAAACAGTTTTTGCACTGAGCTCTGTAACACCCTTGCCAGTACGGGGATTTACAAGATAATAGTTCTCGCCACGGTCAACAGCATTCATAAAGGCATCTGTTGCTGCTATAGAAAGATTGAAGTTGTTCAGCAGCCCCATGTCCTGTTTCACTGTGATAAACTGCTCAATGTCCGGATGGTCTACCCTGAGAACAGCCATATTCGCGCCGCGGCGAACTCCACCCTGTTTAACTGTTTCCGTTGCGTGATCAAAAACAGTCATGAAAGAGATAGGACCACTGGAAATGCCCTTTGTTGAATGGACATAATCGTTTGCAGGCCGTATTCTTGAAAATGAAAAACCTGTTCCGCCACCACTCTTATGAATAAGTGCGGTGTTCTTTACCGCATCAAAGATACTGTCCATGCTGTCTTCCACCGGTAAAACGAAACAGGCTGACAGCTGACCAAGTTCTTTCCCGGCATTCATCAGCGTGGGAGAGTTTGGAAGGAACTCCTTGCGGGCCATCATATTGTAAAAAACTGTTGCCCACTGCGCCGCATCACCGTCCCAAGATAACTCTGCTTCAGAAACTTTTGACGCCACTCTCCAGAGCATCTCTGAAGGTGTCTCTGTCACTTCTCCATCATCATTTCTTGAGAGGTATCTCTTCTTCAAAACCATTTCAGCATTGGGACTGAATGAAGGAGTAACCAAGTTTTCCACCAGAGGCTGTTCTTTTTCTTCTTTCTTCTCCTCTTTATTAAAAAAGTCTTCAAACAGACCGATTTTTTCTTTTAACACAGTATCTCCCCTCCAAAGTTGTATTGTGCCGAAATTATCAATATTTGGTGGTGATGGCAAGGCCCGTATACTACAGGTTGTGGATATGTGTGTTTCGCTACAAAATACGAATTCGTAAAATACTGTCAGTTTCCCCTGCGCCCTCACAAGAAGCACTTGCCGGAAGGTGGCCATTTGCTAATGTTTCGCTTGTGGAGGATAGATGGAGAAAAAATCCGAGAATCGTCTGGCCTTTGAGAATGAGGTAATGGCAAACCTTGACAGTATGTACAGATATGCCCTGCATCTTGTAAGAAACAAAGAAGATGCAGGTGATCTGGTTCAGGAAACCTGTGCCAGATCACTGAAAGCCGCTGACAGGTTCAAACGGGGAACTAATGCCCGGGCATGGTTGTTTGCAATTATGAGGAATGTGTTTTTTAACCAGCACCGCGCAAAGCAGCGGGGGGAGATTCCAAGCGACTGGACAGACGAAGTGGAATCGGGCGATCAGAGGTTCTCGGGAACCGTGTGGCCTCAGCCATTTGAACTGTTTCTGCGCAGCGTGATGAGGGAGGATATAAACAGGGCAATGTCCCAGCTCAGTGTAGATTTCCGAAGTGTTGTTGTGTTGTGTGATGTAGAGGGGTTCTCTTACGCAGAAACTGCAGAAATTCTTGAAATTCCAGTTGGAACCGTAAGATCAAGACTTCACAGAGCCCGGGCAGTGCTGCAGAAAAAGCTGGGCCAGTGGTTCAGCGAGGGATTGGAGGGAAATGAGCCCTGACTGTGTTTTCGTGCTCAACCACTACAATGACTACATATCCGGGGAACTTGACAGAGAAAATGTGACCAGAGTGGAAGACCACATAAGAATCTGTCCTAACTGCGAGATTTTTCTTGGCAAGGCTGCTGCAGTACACAACAGAACTGTGGGGCTTCTGCGCATCCACGCTCCTTTGTCACTGCGAAATTCAATTTCGTCTCTGATCGAGAAAATTTGAGTTTTAAAAAGGCTGTTCCTGCTGTGGCAGGAATGTTGCTTGCATTTCTTCCGGCTGTTTTGTTTGATGCGCCTGCAAACGCAGCGCGGTCGGGAAACGAACTTTGTACACTGTTATGGATACTTGCAGAGAACAGGGGTAACGGAAGCTGGGAGATTTTTCCAATGACCATAACCGTTGAAACAGGAGAACTGGTAACCTTTGCAGCAGTGGAAAACTGCGGAACTGTTTCTCTACCGGATAACAGACTGCCCCCCGATATTCCATTCCCGCTCGACTACACACAGAACAACGGTACACTTACCATAATTTTCAGCGAGGTGCCCTGAAACAATGCTTAAGAAAATCTGTACTATTACAATGCTTATACTTCTTGCCGCAGGCTGTAACAATGAGACCAGAACCGCTGTGGCTGTGGAAGAAGAAATACCTGTACTTTCCATACCAGGAACAATCAGGCTTCCAGGGACAGACGGCTTTGTTGAAATGAACGAAAGCGCAAGCGAGGCCATTCTGCTTTACTGCTGGATGCCCCTGGGTGAATACCCCGAAAGTCAGGAAGACCTGGTGTTTCTTTCCACGGTTCAGGAAAGGGGCATAACACCGGTTCCGGTTCAATTCAGCCCGGAAGTTCGTAACGCTTCTCAGACCCAGCTTAATTCACTTGAGATTTCCATGAGTGTTGCCCTGGGAGACGACTCGGTAAAAAGCTTTTTTGAAATAGAAAATCTTCCTGCTGCTGCTCTTGTACGGGCAGACGGATCAGTAACAAGGGCATACGGATTCGGCTGTGTCGAAAGGGCTTTGCGGGGCGGACGGTGAACCATTACTTCATCAGTGACGCACACCTGTATCCGGAATGGAAACATCACCCGGGGCGGGAGCCACTGAGGAAATTTCTTCTTGAACTGGCAAACAAAGAGCCGGGATCCCTGTGGATTCTCGGGGATCTGTTTGATTACTGGTTTGAGTACTCCACAGTTATTCCCGGTGGTTTTACAGACATTCTTTCACTGCTCAGAAACCTGTCTGACACAGGCTGGAAGGTCTTTTTTATTCCTGGCAATCACGACTGGTGGTGCGGAGACCTGCTCTCCCGGGAAACGGGAATGAAGATAATCTTTACCACAGCCTACAGTACTGTAATAGACGGCAGGAAAACAGTTATGGCCCATGGAGACGGCCTTGGTAAAGGTGACACAGGTTACCGGCTGCTTAAACCGGTTCTGCGTTCCAGGTGGGCAAGACTGTTTTTTTCCATGGTACACCCCACAATGGCAACTGGTATTGCCAGACTATTTTCAAACACAAGCAGAAGAATACTGCGCAAACAGGTAGACTCAGTTCCGGAATACCTAGCACAGTGGGCAGCAGATCAATCAAACAGAGCTACGGAACTTGTTATCACAGCTCACACGCACTGCCCTTCCATTGTAAATCACGGACAGCTTGTACATGCATCACTTGGCGACTGGATTTCCCACTTCACATACTTGAAGGTCGGCGGAGGGGAGATAAACCTGTATGAATACCGATAGTGTTGTCTTGGTTACCGTTGTAATTCCTGCATACAACGAAGCGGAAAGCCTGCCAGAGCTACTTGAAGAAATAAAAAAAGCTCTGGGTGATCACATCTGGAATTCTGTTGTTATCGACGACGGAAGCAGTGATGAAACATGGAAAACAGTAACTGATCTTTCTACGCACTACCCGCTGAAGGGGCTTAGATTCGGCGTAAACCGAGGAAAAGCGGCAGCTCTGGCAGCCGGGTTCGATTACGCAGACGGCGAGTTTATCGCCACCCTTGATGCCGACCTGCAGGATGATCCTACAGAAATTCTTCCCATGATCGAGCTGATGAAACAAAACAGACTGGATCTGGTCAGCGGCTGGAAAAAAGTACGTCACGACCCTGCCGGTAAAAGGCTGCCTTCAAAGCTGTTCAACGGCGTGGTAGGGCTGACAACCGGAATACATCTGCACGACTTCAACTGCGGGCTGAAAGTGTACAGAAGTGCTGCTGCCAAAACCCTTGATCTGTACGGAGAAATGCACAGATACACCCCGGTTCTTGCCTTCAGAAACGGTTTTAAGGTAGGAGAAAAAGCCGTTAACCACAGAGTTCGTAAACACGGGTACAGCAAGTACGGAATAGCAAGGTTCTTCCGCGGATACACAGACCTTATTACAGTTCTGTTCCTGGGCCGCTATTCTTTCCGTCCGTTGCACTTTTTCGGTGGAATAGGTACTGTTCTTTCTCTTGCCGGTTTTGCAATCAATATCTACCTGTCTGTACTGTGGCTTGGCGGCGAATCAATAGGCAGAAGACCCCTTCTTCTTATGGGTGTATTTCTTATGCTGGCAGGTTTCCAGTTTATATCCATGGGGCTGTTGGGCGAGATGATT
>Ga0256845_1003374_pt1 | contig 10855 bp, 7 predicted proteins | sample RiftiametaG_FD_189101 | JGI IMG/M metagenome (GOLD analysis project Ga0256845, IMG submission 189101) | Tube worm associated microbial communities from hydrothermal vent at the East Pacific Rise, Pacific Ocean - Riftia | ecosystem: Host-associated > Annelida > Integument > Unclassified ... | reverse complement strand
CAAAAAATATGGACTTATTTTTGTTTTTCTAAATACTGTGCTTTTACAACTGAATATTCCTTTAATATCATCAGGCACTATGCAAACATTTCCAAGTGTTCCCACTACAGAAATCAGCAAATCTTCTTTTTCAAGAGCGTATTGAGAAAGACGGACAAAATCGTTTTTGGGCATGTAAACACTATCATTGTTAAGTAAAAAAAATGATTTTACATCTTTTCCTCTTACATATCGATATCCTGAATTTTTATCATAATTGCTCACAATAAAAGCTGAACCAAAAGGTCCAATTTTAAAAGAACCTAAAGCACCAAGAGAAGATGTATTACCTTTTAATACTTTTACTTCTGCTTCCTCATATTTAGGGTGAAAATATTCACTATCAGCTCGTCTAAATTGTGTTATGTCCATTAAGCAAACTTCACTCCAAACTGCCATTATCCCTCCCTCCAGAAATCAAAATCATGCTTTTTTGCAAAGAGTACAAACGCCTCGGCTATACACAATTTATCATCAGAGATATTATCCGCATCCTGCAACTCTTCTGGTTTAAGCTCATAATTCACCAAATCCTGATTAATAACGGGGTGGCCACTGTTATCCTCCATTAAGTTGCTATCATCATCCATCAGGTATTCGTAATCACCGGAGTTGTTTTTACCGCCTCTTTCACTGACTGCCATAAAAATCGGATAATCGAGCCGCTTGGCAACCTCAGCATCTGTCCAGCGTTCTTTGAGTGTGGCAATCATATCATCATCGTCAAGAATAAGTTGCAATTTGCCCTTGGTGGTTAAGAGTTTCTTTTCGTATTCTGCCTGAGGTATTGCTTTTTCCAGAGCCTTTATTTCTGCGGCAAGTTGTTTTTTTACTGTTTTCTGTTTTTCTTTCAGGGCTTTGGTATCTACTTTTAATTTTTCTTTAATCTGTTTTGTTGCGGCATTAAGCTCTTTTTTGCTACCATTCCAGTTTTTGGTAATAACAGCAATTTCCTGTTTGGCTTTTTCTTTTAGTGCCTCTGCATCACTTGTTAAGTTCTCAAGACTGTTTTTAACTTTTATTAATTTCCTTCGCAGATCTACAATTTTTTCTTCTGCTGTTTCCAGTGCCTCTTCAATAGTTGGCGCACCGTCAGCAGCAATGGCATATTCTTCACTGTTGTCTTCCTGCTCTATTATATCCGGTTCCGGTTCTGTAAAATTTTCTAAAATTATTTCTGTAATTTCCTCAGGGATTTTTTCTTCCGGTATATCTGTTTCATACGAATATTGGGCAACTAAGTCTTTGATCTGTTTTTCGTAGTCAGGGCAATCAGAGGCAACCTCCTGCTTTACCTGTTCGATATGGGCAAGTTCTCTATCTGTATATTTTTGAATAAAAAGAACCGATGTTTTGGTGCCGGTATGGGGTTTAAAAGTATTGGGATGCAGGCCTACTACTGCTAAAAGCCTTGCCTGACGTAAAATCCATTCACGAATAAAAGCTAATGATGAGTTATTAAACTTACCCTGAGGCAGTACAATTGCAGCTCTTCCGCCGGATCTCAGAAATTTAACAATGCGTTCGATAAAAAGAACATCACGTTCTTCTTTAGCGGCTTTGTTTTTTGCCCGTTTTAATGCTGGTTTTGCCAGATTATAATGGGCAAGCATTTTCTTATCTTTCATTTCCCCTGCAAAGGGCGGGTTTGCTAGAATCACATCAAATTTTAGTTCATCAAAATATTTCCACCCTAAATCTTCCTCCCTGAAAACATTGGCTTCATCTTCTCTGGTAATTTTGTTTTTAAGCAGTTTGGATTTATCAAGTTCCTGCATAAGAGTCTGACCTGATTTTGTCTCGTACCATGTTTTAGGGTCAAGACTGCTGACATCTGGTCCAAAAATATTAGTATGGCCATCACCTGCAATTAACATCAGTGCACGCGAAGTTTTTGCAGCTCTCTCCTCAAAATCTATTCCCCATAGATATTTTGAAGCGTATTTATGTTTACGCAATTCGCGGGAATAGTTATCCTTTGCCGGGTAACACCACTCCATGGCATGAAGCAAAAAGCCGGCGGAGCCACAAGAAGGATCCATAATAAATTCTTTTTTTTTAGGGTTTAGCATGCGGACACACATTTCCACCACATGGCGGGGTGTAAAAAACTGTCCCTTTTTCTTTTTAGCTTCTGTAGGTAATAAATATTCAAAAGCATCATCCATTATCCGCAGATCCGACCCCATCAGGCGGACACCTTCAATAGGCCCGATACAAATTTGCAAATGTCTCTTGGTCAGCTCTATATCTTCACCTTCTCTAAAAATACCAGGCCATTCTTCGCAGGATTTATGAAAAAGTGTATTTATTCTTTCATAGGTTATTTCCGGATCAAGAGCTTTACTGAATTCAACCTCTTTGTTTTTTCGGTTTTCATCCGCTTCTTTTTCATCCCAGATTTTAGCAAAAATAAGTTTGAAAATTTCGTTAAACTCGTCTTTACCACTATCTGCCAGAACAAGCTCTTCTAAATCCTGAATAATTTTTTTAAAATTGAATTTTTTTTTCAGATGAGCCAGAGTTTTTCTTGCTTCCAACACATCTTTAGGCTCTTGATTGTGCTTAGGAATGTCATACAATGTATCATCAAAGTTTTTTGGATATGGTCTATATAGAATAATGCTGTCGCTACCGTTTGACCAAACACCTACAGGGGAGCCTTCAGCATTCAAATAGCTTTTAAGCTGTTCTATACCGTCTTTTCTTTTTGGTTTCTTAACCTCAATGATAACTTTGGGAGTCTGTTTAGTGGAATCAGTATAAACAACAATATCTGCAGCCTTGGTGCCTACCTCCGTACCAAAATGAACGCTTTTTTCAAGCTCAATCTCATCTGCTTTATATCCGTAAATATTAATCAGTTTATATACCCACAATTGCCTGACAATCTCTTCCGGGTTGCTTTTTCCGCCTTCCACATAAACTTGAGCTTCTTTTTTGCCCGATGAAAATGGTACAATACTTTTTATAAAATATTTCTCTTTACCGGTATCTCTGCCGGATGTAACAGTCTTTGGATAAATTTCAATCAATTCATGTATTGGTTTACTAAGTACCTCAAATTCTGTTAACTCGTACTTAGTTTTTGGATCTTTAAAAATCTTGTCTATTACCTGTTTTGTATCCATTTATCCTCTAACAGTAAAATTTTATTTTTAATTAAATTACTAAGTTTATAGTGTTTTTCATTTTTCTAAAACAACTTTTTCCTTTAACGACCAAGCTCTAATACCGCAAAATTCAGAGCAAAGACAGGAGCAGCGCTTTTATCTTGTGATCGGTCTATAGTGCATATTCTCTTGGTATTTGGTAGCAGGTTTTTGTAAAGATAACAATATTAAAATCATCCTGGGTTATGCTTTGTACATGAAAGTTCTTCATATGATCAATGCATGGGTTTCTTTACATATCAGGCAGTATCTTATTCATAGATGCCACGGGTACACAAAAGATAATCACCCAAACTATCATAAAACCATCATGAGGAGACAGACAATTCAGTGTCAAAGATCCATGCTTGAATCAATTTTCCATGCCCAGAAAACAAAGACCAATATCGGCGGATTGATGGGCAATTGAATTTTTAAAGAAGATATTGAGCCTTTTCTGCCTTTGGTTGCAGCCGGCACACTAACCGGAACAGGTAAAAAATCGACGCAGCCCTGGACATTTTGAAATAGTGTAGTTGTCCTTTGGGTAGAGACCCCCAGAAGGGATGCGTTTTAATTCCCATGGATTAAATTTTGAGCGTACAAGGCGGTTTAAACTTATTCCAGCTTCAGCTTTTTATCTGTCTTTTAAAAAATATCCACCGGTTTTTCTGCTGCCCCGGCGCTCTATAAGCTCTTTTTTTATCAATGTTCCAATCTGTTTTTTTATTGTATCAATGGGACGATTTAAATTGTCTGCCAGAGTATTCGCTTGAATGCCGGGTTGGTTCTTAATGCTTTTAAGTAGAGATAACAATTTTGAATTTAACGTGCCATTTAATGTGCCACTGTCTGGCACGTTATTTTTAACAGTTTTACGTTCAAAAACAGCGGTGACAAAACTGCCAAACTCAAATTGGATGGGGGAAAAGTCTGCTTCTTTCATCAGTTTTTGCATTCTTAAAATGCCTGTTCCCATTTTTTCTATGTAGCCCATGCGGTGGAAAAGACTTGCGATGTTTGCATTACGCAGAATACTTTTCTTTCCAATATGTTTACTTTATTGATTCCTTTAAAAAGAGCACAGGTAATGGTGGTATGTCTGTATATGGTTGCAAGATTTTTTGCAAAAAATAGAATCCCGGTATTGTTGAAAAGCACCTTGCCCCCTTGTTTTTCGGCAACGCCAAGATTTTGAAGAATAGTTGGAACAGGGACAACCAGTGAGATATTGGATAATTGCAGGAAGCGATTTAATTTTTCTTTATCAAAATCTTTTTTATAGTTAAAATCAATGTTTGTTAATTCATCGTATCGTATTTTCCCCTCAGACTGAAAGAACTCAATTATCTGTTGAAGTTCTTTAGGATTCATCAGGTTGCCAGCTCTTTGGTTGAGTTTAAAATAGTTACTCTTTTTTGTCTGTTATTCTTTTTATCTCTTTATCAAAATCAGAAATATAGTTTTTATCCTGTATTACTCTAAACTTATCATACTCTGCCTCTGCTTTAATTTTAGCTTCTAAGGCTGATACCTTTCCCTTATCTAATAAAATCGGATAATCAGACAATTTTAAAAATTTGTCCAGGAATAAAACCCAATCTTCCATATTCATAACAATCCCACGGTTTGCTCTATTCTCTGCAAGGTCCAGATAAGCAGAGACTATTCTTTCAAGTTGCTTTAAGTGTTCTTTTTCAAGATAATTTTTTGCAATAGTTACATCGGATTTCAATATTTTACCATGAGGTGAATTTTTCCAGGATTTTAGCCCCATAGAAATTTTATTTACATCGGCTTCACTATAAATAATTTCTGCTGCTGTTTCCCCATTAATTGCCCAATGCAATTTGTTTTGCGTGGAAGTAAAAAAATCTTTAGTAAGTATAGAATTTTTATCATAATCAGCTGACAAGGCATAAATATCAGTAATTTTTTGGTAAAACCTGCGTTCACTAAGCCTGATTTCCCTGATTCGTTCAAGCATTTCATCGAAATAATCTCTGCCAAAATGCTTGACCTGCTTTAACCGCTCATCATCCATGGCAAAACCTTTGATGATGTATTCATGTAAAATCTCAGTTGCCCATTTTCTAAATTCTGTTGCTCTGTGAGAATTTACACGATACCCCACTGCTGTTATGGCGCTTAGGTTATAGTATTTAGTTTTGTAGTTTTTACCATCTTTGGCAGTTGTTTCCAAAATGGAAAGAACTGAAGTTTCTTGCAATTCTTTACTTTCAAAAATATTCTTCAAATGTTTTGAAATTGCGGGAACCTTTACTTCAAAAAGGTCTGCCATTTTCTTTTGAGTCAACCATAAAGTTTCATTCTGAAAAAACACATCTATATTTACTTTTCCTGTAGGAGTCTGAAAGATTACAAAATTTGAAAGTTTCTCTAATTCTGTTTCTGTTTTAACTGTTATCTTCTTCTCTTTCATTTACATTTCCTATAAAACATTTACATTGACATTTACATTATGATTTAATATAACAAAGGAAGAACTGAATTGCAACAAGGAAAAATGATATGCGAGATAATTTGACTGAAAAGCAGGGAAGGTTTCTTGATTATTTGAAGCAGGAGATTGGGAAGAAAGGTGTTGCTCCGAGTTTGAGGGTTGCAGCTTTAGATCTTGGAATTAGTCATGCTGCTGTGGCTCAGATGCTTAGGATGCTTGAGGATAAGGGGTGTATTAAGCGGGAGGGACGGTATAGCCGGACTGTGCATATTTTGAACCACATGGGTGAGGTTTCTGACTTGAGTCGTTTGATACAGGTTCCTGTTATTGGGCAGATAACTGCCGGGTTGCCCATGTATGCACAGCAGGAGTGGGATGGTAGCGTTCTTGTTGATTCTAAGGTTTATCGTGGAGATAATCTTTTTGCATTGCGGGTTGAGGGCGAGTCCATGAAAGATGCCGGGATCTTAGATAAGGATATTGCTGTTTGTGAGCCAAGGCAGTTTGCTGAAGATAATGAAATTGTGGCAGCTTTAATTAATAATGAAGAAGCTACTATTAAACGCTTTTTTCTGCATAAGAATTATATTGAACTTAAGCCTGAAAACCGTGATTTTTCTGTTCAGAGATATGAGTTTAATGAAGTTTTGATACAGGGAAAACTTGTGGGGATTGTGCGGGGAGAAATTGCATGACCCAAGGTTTTACAAAAACAGAGTGTGATCTCATGATTGGCACCAGCGGGTATTCATACCCTGAGTGGGTTGATGCCGGGTTTTATCCAAAAGGTACTCAGTCCGGCAAAATGCTTTCTGTTTATTCCAGGATTTTTTCAACTACAGAATTAAATTATACTTGGTATCAGATGCCAAAAGCCCATGCCATTGAGCGGATGTGTAAAAGCATGCCCAAGGACTTTTGTTTTGCAGCAAAGCTTACAAGAACAATGACCCATGAAATTGATGCTGATTTATGGAAAGCCCAGGCCTTACAATATAAAGATGGCATTTCTCCTTTGGTACAATCTGGTCAGTTGCTGGCTGTACTTTTGCAGATGCCGCCTTACTTTAACAGATCACAGAAAAACAGAATCTATCTTGCTTATCTGATTGATGAGCTTGTCTCTCTTCCCCTTGCTGTGGAATTTCGCCACAGGTCATGGGCCAATGACAAGGTTTTTGCCGAGCTTGAAAAACGAAAAATCACCCTTGTTTCTGTTGATGAGCCTGATCTGCCAGATCTTTTTCCCAAGCTTGATGTAGTTACAAATCCTGACCTTTTTTATATCCGGTTTCATGGCAGGAATCGCGCTGCCTGGGGATCTGGCAGTATGCAAAAACAATTTGACTATAATTATTCTGATGATGAGCTAAATGATTGGACAGATACCAGGCTTGAAAAAATGACATCAAAGGCAAAAAAAGGAGCACTGTTTTTCAATAATCATGTGCGGGCCCAAGCGCCTGAGAATGCTCTGCGATTAATTGCAAGGCTCATCAAAACAGGGAAGATTGATTCTAAAAATTATGGAACGCTCAATAATCCATTTGAACATAGCTGACTTTGCTGTGGCTGTGGAAAGGCTTATTGATTCAAGTCTGAAAGATTATCCTTTGATTATCGCGCCAAAGGGTAATGCAAGGGCTGTTGTATATGACATGAGTGAAGAGGCTTTTCAGGCAGGCATAAGAAAAGGAATGGCTTTGCGCAAGGCAAGTCGTATTTGCAAGGATTCAAGAATCCTGCCTCCCCATTTTGATCGTTATGAGCGAGCCATGCGTGATTTGATCAAGCAGGCTTTGCCATACTCTCCTTTTATAGAATCCGGTGAAACAGATGGGCATCTGTTTATTGATATTACAGGTACTGACAGACTTTTTGGCCCTCCTGTGGATGTGGCGTGGCGTTTGAACAAAAAAATCAAAAAAGACCTCAGCCTGAATCCAATATGGTCAGTTGCTCCAAATAAACTTGTTGCCAAAGTTGCAACACGTCTTGTAAAACCAACTGGTGAATATATAGTTGGTGCAGGAGAGGAAAAAGAATTTTTAAAACCCCTTCATATCGGGCTTTTACCAGGTATAGAAAAAACTGATCTTATAAAATTAAGAGAGTTTAATTTCTCTTTTGTATCTGAAGTTCTCAGCCTTACCCTTGAGCACTTAAGGATTTCTTTTGGCAAAAGAGCCATGTTTATCCATGACACAATAAGGGGGATTGATCTTTCGCCTGTACTGTCTGTAACAAAAACCAAACCTGAGCTGCAGGCTGACCATGAATTTTTTGAAGACACAAATGATATAAATGTATTAAACAGTGCTCTGTATATTTTGACAGAAAAAATTTGTATGGGTTTGAGAAAAAAACGAAAAGCTGCTGAAAAAATTAAAATTAAAATAAGTTATACAGATGGAATGCAAAATTCAGGTGTTATGCGCATAAAACCTGCAACATCAAATGAGCTTGTGCTTTATGCAAAACTGACAAGTCTCCTTGATCGAGCTGTTAAAAGGCGTGTGCGTATCCGGCATATGCGTCTTATTTGCGAAAACTATATATTTCCCCAGATACAGATGGAACTTTTTGAAACTACAGATGAAACCAAGAAGAGCAAAAAGCGAGAAAATATTATAAAAACCATAGATGAAATACGTGCAAGATTTGGTTATGATGCTGTAAAGCCAGGTATTACAAGGCTTGCATCGTGATTCCTTTGACTGTCCGTTCAAACTATTCTCTTATGTGGGGCACTGCTTCTGTGGCAAAAATATGCCAAAAAGCTAGTCAGCTTGGGTACAGGCACCTTGCATTAACAGATACAGATAATTTGTGCGGATTAATTACTTTTATGGCTGCATGTAAAGTTGAGGGTCTGACACCCATTGTTGGTGCTGAAATTACTGATCCCAAAAAAAATGAGCGTGCAATCTGTCTTGTAAAAAACAAACAGGGCTACAGCAATCTTTGCAGGCTGATTACAAAAAGGCATCAGGATAAGGTATTTAATCTGAAAAACTTTGTCCCAAAATATGCAAAAGGCATGGTTGTTTTGACAAACAGTGCTGATCATTTAAAAGAGTGGTATGAGAAAGGAGTTGATGTTGCAGCAGCTTTGCACAGGAAACCATTGCCTTTGACTCACAAGCTTTGCAGGCAAGCTCGAAAATTAAATGTTGCTTTGGTTGCAACTCCGGGGAGTTTTTTCTTAAACACAGAAGACGCCAGAATTCATAAAATGCTCAGGGCAATAAGCAAGAACACCTGCCTTTCAAGACTTACTGCAAAAGATGTTGCACCTGACCATGCTTTTTTGGCATCTTCTGATGAATACGAACAACGATTTGCAATCTGTCCTGAGGCAATAGAAAACACATATCTTATAAAAAATAAGCTTGAATTTACTGGACCTGATTTTGGCATAGTAATGCCGCCTCTGGAAAATAGCGTAAAAGATACTGAAAAGCTTTTATCTGAAAAAGTGTACCAGGGTGCTGTGGAAAGATATGGAAATGATTTACCTGAAAAGGTTGCAACAAGGATTGAGTATGAATTAAAAATTATAAACAAGATGAACTTTCCATCATATTTTCTGACTGTTCAAGATATTATAAAAAAAAGTCCGAGGATCTGCGGTCGGGGATCAGGTGCTGCATCAATAGTTGCATATTGCCTTGGCATTACAAATGTCTGTCCTGTGAAATTTAATCTTTATTTTGAACGCTTTTTAAACCCGGGAAGGAGTGATCCGCCAGATATTGATATTGATTTTGCCTGGGATGAGCGCGATGATGTTTTAAATTCGGTTTTTGAAAAGTTTAAAAATCATACAGCAATGGTTTCAAGTCATGTGCTTTTCCAACCGCGCATGGCAGTAAGAGAAGTTGCCAAGGTGTTTGGTCTGGGGGACTCTGAGATAGGACAAGTTTCAAAACGCCTGCCCTGGTTTTGGAAAACAGAGCAGATGGAACCTGCTTTGCTGGATGAGATCAAGCAAAGGCCAGAGTTCAGGTTTATGGATTTTCCTGATCCCTGGCCAGAAATCATGCAATATGCTCAAAGCTTGGTATCAAATCCCAGGTATCTGTCTGTCCATCCCGGTGGTATTGTCATTACACCTGAACCGATTAATACATATGTTCCCATTGAGACGGCGACAAAGGGAGTTCCCATAATGCAGTGGGATAAGGATGCAGCAGAAGATGCAGGGCTTGTAAAAATTGATCTTTTGGGCAATCGAAGCCTTGGAGTTATTCGCGATGCAGTGAATAATGTGCATGAAAACGGTATTGAGTTTGATGAGACTGAAGTTGATCCGGAAGACGATTATGATACACAGCTGACCATTGCAAACGGGCAGACAATGGGATGTTTTTATATTGAAAGCCCTGCAACACGACTTTTACAAAAAAGAGCGCGGGTGGGAGGCTTTGAATATATTGTAATCCATTCAAGTATTATAAGACCTGCTGCAAATGAATATATACAGGAATATTTAAAAAGGCTTCATGGGGAACAATGGGATCCGATTCATCCTCTTTTAGCTGATGTGCTGAATGAAACTTTTGGAATAATGGTATATCAGGAAGATGTCTCAAAAGTTGCTATTTCCATGGCAGGGTTTGATCACGTTGCAGCGGACGGGCTGCGTAAGATTCTCTCCAAGAAGAATAAAGCGTTAAAGCTTGCTGACTATTTTGAAAAATTTTATAACGGTGCAAAAAAGAGAGGTGTTACCAAAAAACAAATTAAACATGTGTGGAATATGATATTGAGTTTTAATGGATATTCGTTTTGCAAACCCCATAGTGCCTCTTACGCCAGAGTTTCTTTTCAGGCAGCTTATCTTAAAACACATTTTCCCGCAGAATTTATCTCTGCTGTCATAAGTAACCAGGGTGGATTTTACAGCACTTTTGCCTATGTTTCAGAGGCTAAGCGACTGGGGATTGAAATCTTGAATCCTGATGTCAATAAAAGCGATATAGCATGGCAGGGGAAAAAAGATAAAATATTGACAGGTCTTCTCTCAATTAAAGGTCTCTCTGGAAAAACTCAAGAAAATATCATTATTGAAAGAGCAAAAAAAGAGTTAAAAGATATATATGATTTTTTAAACAGAGTATTGCCTGGGACTGATGAGGCACGGGCATTGGTACATTGCGGAGCCTTAGATGCCTTTAATCCTAAAGAGTCAAACAAC
>Ga0256845_1003373_pt1 | contig 10855 bp, 8 predicted proteins | sample RiftiametaG_FD_189101 | JGI IMG/M metagenome (GOLD analysis project Ga0256845, IMG submission 189101) | Tube worm associated microbial communities from hydrothermal vent at the East Pacific Rise, Pacific Ocean - Riftia | ecosystem: Host-associated > Annelida > Integument > Unclassified ... | reverse complement strand
CAAAGTACTTCTCTACTTCTCCTACATCAACCTTAAGATTAAACTCTACAAGTCTTCTTAGACCATTAATAATGTACCAAATAAATACCAGTCCCAAAACAAGTTCTTCCACACCTGAGATACCCACATATTGTTTGACAGCATAAAACAGTAAAAATGCTGGCATTACCACAAAAGAGAGGAAGTCAGCAAAAGAGTCTAACTGTATACCAAACTCTGTTGAAAGGTTATATTTACGTGCTAGTTTGCCATCTACTATGTCACAAGCACCACCTATCCATGCCAGTATAATAGCTGTAAAGAAATCACCTTTTACGATGAAATAGATAGCCATCACACCCATGGTTATGTTTAAATAAGTTACGAGGTTTGCAATATTGAAGCGGTCATCTTTGTCAAATAAATTCATTTTTACCCTTATCTTTAGAAATAACATTTTACCTTTTTTGTTGTTATGCTATCATTACGCATGCATATCTTTCAACAACTAGCCCTCATTGGGCCTACTGCTTCAGGTAAAACAGCACTTTCTATAAAAATAGCTCAACATATGAATGCTTATATTCTCTCTCTTGATTCTCTCTCTATCTATAAAGAGATAGATATCGTCTCAGCCAAACCTACCCTTGAAGAACGTAAAGATATACAACATTTTGGTATAGATACTATCTTCCCTAATGAAGATTTTGATGTGACTACATTTATAAAACTTTACCATGAAGTCCATGCGAAGTGTTTAGCTGACGGGAAGAATCTTGTCATTATAGGAGGAACAAGTTTTTACCTCAAAATGCTTATAGATGGCATCTCTGAACTTCCAAATATTTCTGAATCTACACAAAAAGAGACACAAAGACATTTACTTGATCTAGATAAAGCCTATCATATGCTCTATGCTTTAGACAGTGTGTATATGGCTCAAATTGAAAGTAAAGACAGTTATCGTATAGAAAAGGCACTGAATATCTATTTGGAGACTTCTCTTACGCCTACTGAGTATTTTAAACAACACCCACCATTGGCTACCATAACAGAACCACTCCCTATTTACCAAATAGTTTGGGAGAGAGATGTATTACGTCAACGTATAGCTTTACGTACAGACATCATGCTCTCTGATGGACTTATAGATGAAATATGTATGTTAGAAAAAAAGTATAGTCGCAAACCAAACTGTATGAAGTCTATAGGTATAAAAGAGACATTGGCTTACCTAGATGGTATTTATGATAGAAAGATGCTCATAGAAAAAATCACTACCAATACTGCACGTCTTGCTAAAAGACAAACAACATTTAATAACTCTCAGTTTGAAAATGTAATAAAAGGAAGTGTTGAAGAGTTGGAGAAGATTTTACTATAAGGTGCGTTAACAAACACACCTTACAATAGGTAGATTAATATCCACTTGCACTTATCATGTAGTACAAGTAAGAGAGTAATGGTTGCACATAGAAGATAGCTGCTACTGTTGCCAATGCTGCAAATCCGATGATAGCCATCAATGGTTTAGAGATATTGTAATAGACAGTATCTACATCTTTTATAGGCTCTTTCAAGAACATATAGACAATCAATTTTAAGTAATAGTATGCAGAGATCGCTGAGTTAATACCCATTACGATTGCTAACCAAATGTACCCAGCATTTACTGCTGCTTGCATTACGTAAATTTTACCCCAGAATACAGAGAATGGAGGCACTCCCGCTAATGAAAGCATAAAGAGTCCCATAATCACAGCACCGATTGGCATAATGTGAATGAACCCTGCAAATTTTTCATACGGGTGGTCAAATCTTTGATTGAATCTTCTCTTTTTATGACGAGAGATCCATAACATAGCAAATGCCCCAAGGTTGGTAAACATAAAGAGTGCATAGTATAAGAATATCGCTGTATTACCCTCTGTTGTGTCTAGTGCCAGTGCTGCCATAATGAAACCAGCATGAGAGATAGATGAGTATGCAAGCATACGTTTCACATCATCTTGAACCAATGCCATAATGTTTGCAAGTGTCATAGTAAGTACTGCAAGAATAAGAATAGTCCATCTTACCCACTCTACACCTAAATCAATATACATACCAAAGATTCTAATACTTACAACAAATGCTGCAATTTTAGGAACCACTGACATATATCCAGCGAGTGGTGCTGATGCACCTTCATACACATCTGGTGCCCAAGTATGGAAAGGGAATAGTGAAAGTTTAAAGGCAAAGGCTACAAGTAAAAGTACTGATGAACCAAAGATAGCGATCATCAATCCTGTTTCATTCATACGCATTGCCAATACTTCTGATACTTTATATAACTCTATAGATCCTGTTAAGGCGTACACTACTGCTGAACCCATAGCAAAGAATGCCGCTGCTAGTGCACCCATAGTAAAGTACTTCACTGCTGCCTCATAAGAGTTACTTCTGTTGTGAAGTGCAATAAGTGTATAGAGTGCCAACGATGCTGTCTCAATCCCTACAAAGATAAGGATAAGGTTATCCGTTGCTACCATAAACTGGAATCCTGCTACCATAAATAAGAACAGTGCAAAGAACTCAGGATACGAATACTCATGGAAACGTTTTGACGTAAGTGCCAATGGAATAAATATCATAGATCCACCAATAATCATCAGTTGGGAGATAATAGAGATACCATCAATAAGCATAACATCAAAGAAACCACGTTCATTTACGTTCAGTCCAAGTACGGCACCAAAATCAATAAACAGTATAAGTACAGTTAACATAACATAAAGTGACTTATGAAGTGTGTCTTTCAATAAGTCAAGTATTAAAATAATCAAACCACCTGCAATAGCAATAAGCATAGGGGCAAGTGTTATAAGGTTTAGACTCTCTAAACTTACGTTAATAGGCTCTAACATTATTTTGCCTCCTTCATTGATTTGGTGGTTTTTGCAACTCTTATCATATCTTTTGCCTCTTGTGTAATGGCTTTTTCATCCATAAATGTCAAAAGAGCTTTTACGGAATGATCAATAGGTCCAAGTACTGGTTTAGGATATACCCCTAACCAGATAACAATAGCAACCAATGGAATCAATGACCAAGTCTCTCTAGCATTTAAATCTTTTAATTTTTTATTCTCTTCATTGTCAAGTGGACCAAAGAAAGCAAGTTTCATCACTCTAAGCATATAAACTGCTCCAAGAATAATAGATGTACCTGCAAGAATAGTCATCATTGGTGATACTTTATAGAAACCAAGAAGGACTAGAAACTCACCAACAAAACCAAAGGTAAGTGGTAAACCTACTGATGCCATAAGCATTACACCAAAGATAATGGCAAACTTAGGCATAACAGCAGCTAGTCCACCAAACTCTGAAAGAAGTTTTGTATGACGTCTTTCATAAATCATACCAACCAACATAAACAGTGCTCCTGAGACAATACCGTGAGATAACATCTGGAATACTGAACCTGAAAGCCCCTCTGCATTCATTGCAAAAAGACCTAACATAATAATACCCATATGTGATACTGATGAATAAGCAATCACTTGTTTCATATCTTTTTGTGCGTAAGCAATCATTGCTGTATAAATAATCATAATGAGTGACAACACTGCAATTGGCGTGATAGCCATTACTGAAGCATCTGGAAACATTGGTAATGAGAATCTAATAAACCCATACGTACCCATTTTTAGAAGTACCGCTGCCAAGATAACTGAACCAATAGTTGGTGCTTGTCCATGTGCATAAGGAATCCATGTATGGAATGGGAACATTGGGACTTTAATAGCAAATCCAACAAAGAATGCTGCAAAGAGCCATAATTGATAATCAACTGGAAGTACTAATGCATACCAATCAGTAATAGCAAATGACCAAACACCTGTTAGATTGTGGTAAATATATGCTACAAATAACATACCCACAAGCATAATAAGTGATCCTGTAAAGGTATAGAGGAAAAACTTAATCGATGCATATATTCTTCTTGGTCCACCCCATGCACCAATGATATAAAGCATTGGAACAAGAGAAAGCTCCCAGAAAAGGTAGAAGAGAATTGCATCAAGAGCAACAAATACACCTACCATTGTCATCTCTAGAAAAAGAAGTGTCACAATCATATTTTTTATATTCTTAGTCTCACCCATAGATGCCATACCGATAAGCGTCATCAATGTAGTCATAAGAATAATAAACAATGAAATACCATCTGCACCTAAGTAGTAAGAGATACCCATATCAGGGATCAATGGAATTAACTCAACAAACTGCATACCTGCATTACTCATATCAAATGAGAACCATAACCATAAAGAGAGGAAAAATTCAATCGCTGCTACAGTAATACCGTAGGCTCTTGCACTCTCTTTATCTACTACAAATCCAAGCAATCCTGCAATTGCTGGGAAGAATACTAATACACTTAAAATATTATCCATTTTATCCCCTTAACCTATCATCGCTGAAATTGCAGCGATTACCAATAATAGTACACCACCTATAGCCATCCAGTTAAGATAGTTAGAGAGGTTACCTGTTTGCATACTTCTTGTTTTATCACCAGCACTATAGAGGAACTTCGCAATATTATCTACTGTTGCATCAACAATTTTCAAGTCTACTTTTGTCCAGAAAACTTCAGAAATTATTGCATATGGTTTAGTGATAAACTCTTCATAAAATTTTGGTACATAGTACTGATTTTTAAGTAGCTTATAGAAGAATCCTTCTTCTTTAGCTTCATCACGTTTCCATGCATGTTCACCTGTTCTTGCATATTTTAAGTAAGCTAGAACAATACCAGCAACTGCAAAGAAAATAACAATAAGACCTAAATATGTTGCTAAATGGTGTGTATGTTCAGACATATCATACTGTACACCTTCACCAATCTTATAAATGAACTCTTTGTATGCTCCCATAAACCAACCTGTAATAACAGCAAGTACTGCAAGAGGAGACATTGCTACAAGTACAAATTTATACATTTCATGTGGGTGGAAGCCTAGAGGTGTATGTCTATCTTCACCATGGAACGATAAGAATATTTGTCTAAATGAATAAAATGCTGTCATACCTGCAGTAATCACTAACATAACCCATAAGAAATACGTATGCTCATTAAAGGCTGTTTCAATGATGGCATCTTTTGACCAGAACCCTGCTAGTGGTGGTAACCCTGCAAGTGCAATAGATGCAAGAGTCATGTAAATCCATGTACCTCTCATTTTCTTTCTTAATGCACCCATTTTGAAGAGGTCTAGCTCATCATGCATTGCATGCATTACGTTACCCCCTCCAAGGAAGAGAAGTGCTTTAAAGAATGCGTGAGCTGCAAGGTGAAAAAGTGCAATCCAATATGCACCAAGTCCAGCAGCTGCAAACATATACCCTAACTGAGAAAGTGTAGAGTAAGCAATAATACGTTTCAAGTCACGCTCAACCAATGCCATAGATGCTGCATAGAATGCAACAAATGTACCAAGACTTGCAATAAAGAATGATACTTCAGGTGTTAAAGCAAAAAGTGGATTTGCACGAATAACTAAGAATACCCCTGCTGTTACCATAGTAGCTGCGTGAATAAGTGCAGATACTGGTGTAGGACCTTCCATTGCATCTGTAAGCCATGTATGAAGTGGGAACTGAGCTGATTTACCCATCGCACCAATAAAGAGTGCAATAGCTGCTGTTGTTAAAATAGTATCACTCAAGTATGGTAATTGAGCAAATACTTCATCGTACTGTAGCGTACCTGTGTTCCAATAAAGAATAAATAAACCTACTAACATACCAAGGTCAGCGATACGATTCATAATAAATGCTTCGTTTGCTGCCCATGATGGAGAGATAGATGGATTTTCTTCTCTTGTCTGGTCTGGTTTGTGATACCAAAAACCAATAAGTAACCATGAACAAACACCAACACCTTCCCAACCAATGAAAAGACCTGCAAAGTTATCTGACATAACAAGTATCATCATGGAGAAAACAAAGGCTGAAAGATATGAAAAGAATCTGTTAAAACTCTTATCATGATCCATATATCCAATGGCATAGACATGAACAACGGTTGATACTAAAGTAACTACAGTCATCATGGTTACAGATATTTGATCTACAACAAATCCAAATGGTATGTTAAGATCTCCTGCATTAATCCAATCCATCATAGTGACATGAATTACGTCTCCAGTTGTATAAAGATTAATAGCTAAAAGAAGTGATGAGATAAATGATATACCCAGTAAAGCTGACGCTACGATACCAACAAATATCTGTCTTTCACTCATACCAAATAACGCAGCAAAAAGAGAACTCACAAATGGTGCAAAAAGTGCTATATATACTAAATTTTCCATTTTTATCCTCTCATACTTGCTAGGTCATCTAAGTCAAGAGAACCATGTTTTTTATACAATACAATTAAGATACCAAGACCAACTGCTACTTCTGATGCTGCAATAGCAATAATAAAGAATGCAAACATTTGACCTGTTAAATCATTATAGTAATGTGAAATAGCTGCAAATGCAATATTCACTGCATTGAGCATTACCTCTGTTGCGAAGAAAAGCATTAAAAGGTTTCTTCTTCTAAGTACGCCTACTAATCCAATCGAAAAGATTATTGCTGATACAATTAGGTAATGAGATAAACCTATCATTTTTCATCCTTTACTATCATAATTTCTTCGTCTGCACCTATATCTTCAGTGAGACTCTCATCCATTTTCTTACCTGCAAGGATGATACCTGCAATCATTGCAACCAGTAACATGACTGCTGCAACTTCAAATGGTATAAGGTACTTTGTAAAAAGAACCATACCCACATCTTGTGCATTACCTACACCCTCTGTCATAGGGTATAGAGCTACGATAGCATCTGAATGGATGGGTGCAGCAAATATAAGTACTAAAACAAATGCTGAAAGACCACCAAGTAAAAATACTAAAGCATTGTTTGTATTTTTCTCTTTAATATCTCTTGTTGCATCAAAGAACATCATTGCAAATGAATAGAGAGCCATAATAGCCCCTACATATACAATGAGTTGAACAACACCCAAGAAGTCTGCCCCTAAGATGAAGAAGAATCCTGAGATTAACACCATTGCTGCTGCAAGTGATGTCATTGCATAGAGTACATTTTTACTCATTACTGTTACTGAAAACAGTCCTATTGTTAAAGCCGAAAATAGGTAAAAGGCTACAGTTTCATACATTTACTTCTCCCTAGTACGCTAATGGCGTTTGTTTAATATTGTCGTCAGCATTTGGTGTTACTGCACCAAATCCATCGTACTCTTGCTGTAAGTTAAGCTTATCAATAGGCGTTAACATATCTTCAAACAGAGAGAACCCTGCTCTTTGCTCTGATGCATTTTCATAACGAGGACCATGAACGATAGCAAGTTCTGGACATACTTCAGCACAGTATCCACAAAAGATACAACGACCAAAGTTAATCGTATACTCACTTACTTCTTTACGTTGATTTTCATCATATCTTGTATCCATTGTAATACAGTTAGAGATACAAATCTTTTCACATAACCCACATCCAATACATCTATAGTTTCCTGATTCAAGTAATCTTAACATATCATGGATGGCTCTGTATCTTGGAGAAATAGGTAACTTTTCAAATGGATATTGAATTGTATGCATATCCCCTGCAAAAAGTGCTTTAAGCATCGCTTTCATTGTGACCCAAAGTCCTACAAAAAGCTCACCCTTAAATGTACGCTTAACCACTTGTTTAAATCTACACCAAGGACCTTCAGGTTTTTTCCCGACATCTAAGACTGTGTAGTTTTGTGCCCCTACATTTCTATTTTTAAATTGTTCTAAACTCATACCTACTCCCTTATACCATCATCACTAATGCTGTAATCAAAATGTTTACAACGGCTAACGGCATTAATACTTTCCAACAAAGCCACATCAACTGATCTGGTCTAATATGTGGCCATGCTGCTCTTACCCATAACATAAGGAAAAAGAAGAATGCAATTTTAGCCATAATAAATAACCAACCAAGCATACTCTGGGCATCATATCCACCTAAGAATACAATGGCAGCAATGACTGAAATTGTAATCATGTTAGCATACTCACCAATAAAGAACATACCCCATCTCATACCTGAGTACTCTGTTGCATATCCAGAAACAATCTCTGCCTCATGCTCAAGAAGGTCAAATGGTGTTCTATTTGTCTCTGCAAATCCAGCAATAAGGAAAAGTACAAAGGCGACTGGCTGTTGCCAAATCATCCATGAACCAATACCTGCTGACTGGTAATTATTAAAATCAACAAACGAGAGTGAACCTACCAACATAATAGGTGCCAAAATAGAAAGTCCTGTAACTACTTCATAAGAGAGAAACTGCACTGCTGTTCTTGCAGCTCCGATAATCCCCCATTTGTTGGCTTGTGACATACCCGCTAACAGTGGACCGTAAAGCCCTGCTGCCATCATACCCAGTACAAACAGAATACCAATGTTCAAGTCAGCTGCAATAGAAGGTACAAAAGTATCACCTAAAACTGGTATCCAACTCGGAATAGTAAAATCTGGAAAGACCGGTACGGCAGCTAGAGCAATAAATGCTGTTGCCGCTGTAATAATTGGTGCTATCATAAAGATAAGCTTATTTGCATTTTGTGGGATAATATCTTCTTTGGTAAAAAGCTTAATCCCATCTGCTGCAATTTGTAGTAAACCATATGGTCCTACATGCATTGGTCCAAGACGTCTTTGTATAAATGCTAAGACTTTTCTTTCTATAAATGTACCAAATCCAGCAAGAGCTGAAATAATCGCTAAGATAAGAATGGCTTTAATAAGCACACCTACCCATGTGACATGTGGTAAATTTTCTATGAGTGTTGTTTCCATATTACACCTTTCTCAATGTTACTTTTCTGTAGCGTGACTCACCAAAGAGGTCATACACACCTTGCGCTGCTTTAAAGTCTGGTACTTTTACAATATCGCCCGTGATTTTCTCATCTGCAACAACATCTAAAGTAATGCTTCCATTGTCAAAGACAACTTCTACTTTCTTACCTAAACTCTCTGCTTTTTCCACAGATGCATAAAGTGCAAATGTTTCAAAAATCTCATGTGATTTGTCTGTAAAATCATTAAACTGTCTAGCAGGATTACATCTATATGCAATCTCACCTTCAAGCAGTGCGTCTTCATCAAACTTTTCAACTTCTGGAAGTTCTGTCTCTACATTGGATGTCTCAAGTCTATATCCACGGTTATCTACACCTTTATTTGTAAAGCTATTTGGTAGACTATCGAATGCAACTGCTTTAAAACCTCTATCTGTTGGGAGCATTTGTGTCCAGTCAATAGTAAGTTTAGGTGCATCTACAAGTACTTGCATAAGGTCATTTAACTCATACCCATTGTATTCAACTGCAGCATTGGTAGGAAGTACACGCTTAGCAATGCTACACAGTGTTCCTTCTTGCTGATTCATAGCTGGCATATCTAGGTCACCTGTACCCAATGCAGAGAGTGTGAAGTCAGCATTTTCGTTATACCCTACTGTATAACCACTTGGTGCATCATCTAACTCACAAATGAGCGCAACACCTAGTGCATTTGACTTAGGTGGTGTCATGACTACATCAATGTCACATGTCGCTTCAACAACTGCAACAAGTTTAGCAATGTTTTCAGCTTTATCATGATGGTAAAGATCTTCACCAAGCATCATAGAGAAGTTTTCTTTCTTCTTCATCATCTTTTCAAACACTGCATCAAAGTTAGAAGCATCGCCACCAAGTAAGTCTACAAGTCCATTACGTGTTACGGTAATTTCCTTTTCAACCATCTCAGTCACTTTTTTACTTACCTCTTCCTCTTCTCCTGTCTCTTCATTAAGTACCATTTCTTTAACAGTCTTAACCTCTTTTTCTTTAATCGTTTCTGTCTCTGTACGTTTAAAGCTTTCGATGTAATCTTTCACATCTGAAGGAAGTTTCTCTTTATCTGCAAACAGATCAAGTACCAAGTAAAGCGCTGCCTCTTCAAGACCTATTTTATGATTGAATACTTCTACCGATTTACCAAAAGTAGGAATAAGTGTATCACCTACTGGGTGGAAGTAGAGCCCTGCACCTTTGTTAAGTTTTTGTACATTGTTAAAGGCATATTTCATAGCAGGAGAGTCATTTCTAAGTGCTGCTCCTATAGAGATAACAAAATCAGACTTTTTCATTATGGCATCTGTATCTGTTGTCCATAATGCATTTCCAGAAGCAGCTTCATAATGATTTAAGAATTTTTGGAATGCTCTTACTTCAGGGTTATAAAGTTTAAGTCCCATTTTTTCTTTAAGTGTTTGAAGCATACTAGCTTCTTCATTTGTAATCATCGCATTGAAACGTACTGTCTCAGCTTTTTTAAATGCTTCAATAGCTGCAGAAAATGCTGTTTCATCTTTACTTGCCGTAGTGTTTTGGAAATCATAGGCAAAACGTGCTGAACCATCTAAAGATACATAGTTCCACTCATTGGTAATTCTAAAGATTTTTTCTGTTCTATCTTCAATAGATGAAGGTTTGACTTCATAGTAGATCTGTGCTCCATCACTTGAGTGTGCTGCAACAGCTGGAACACGTTTTAAATCCCATGCATTTGATGTATAGACAAAATCTCTACTTGAAAGTGCTCCAACAGGACAAACAGCAATACACTCACCACAGTCAGAACAGTTTGTATGTTCTGTACCATTACTAGGAGCTATCACAGATTTTTGAAGTTTATTCCACATAGAATAAGCATCTTTAGGCATAGACTCTTTATATGCTTTGTCTAACTCTGCTCCACCACGTTTTACAGTCG
>Ga0256845_1003372_pt1 | contig 10856 bp, 8 predicted proteins | sample RiftiametaG_FD_189101 | JGI IMG/M metagenome (GOLD analysis project Ga0256845, IMG submission 189101) | Tube worm associated microbial communities from hydrothermal vent at the East Pacific Rise, Pacific Ocean - Riftia | ecosystem: Host-associated > Annelida > Integument > Unclassified ... | reverse complement strand
CATAAATATATTGCTAAAGGAATTGAGGCTGGAGCAATAGCTATTGTTTGCGAACAGTTTCCTGAAGAGATAAATGATGAAGTTACTTATGTGAAAGTAAAAAATAGTAGTGCTGCATTAGGTGTTATTGCTGCTAATTTTCATGATAACCCTGCTGGAGAAATTAAGTTGATTGGGATAACTGGAACAAACGGAAAAACAACAACAGCAACATTATTACATGACTTATATACGGAACTAGGATATAAATGTGGTTTACTTTCTACTGTTGTAAATAAAATTGGAACAGAAGAAATTGAATCTACACATACAACACCAGATGCTATTCAGTTAAATGCATTGTTACGTTATATGATCGTTGAAGGGTGTGAGTATTGTTTTATGGAGGTAAGTTCTCATGCAATACATCAAAATAGAATTGCAGGATTAGATTTTACAGGAGGTGTTTTTACCAATATTACACATGACCATTTAGATTATCATAAAACCTTTGATGAGTACTTAAAAGCTAAAAAGTTTTTCTTCGATTGCTTAGGTGAAGATGCTTTTGCATTGGTGAATAAGGATGATAAGAATGGGATGGTGATGATGCAAAATACTAAGGCTAAAAAAGTGACTTATGCGCTAAAAAGCATGTCTGATTATAGTTGCAAGGTAATAGAGAGTGATTTTTCTGGGATGCAATTAAATATTGATGGTAGTGAAATTTGGACGAAGCTGATTGGACAATTTAATGCATATAATTTGTTGGCAATTTATTCTACAGCAATTTTATTAGGAGAAGAAAAGTTGGCGGTACTTACTGCAATTAGCAATTTAGTTTCAGTTGATGGAAGATTTCAGTATGTAAAGTCAGCGAATAATATTGCAGGAATTGTGGATTATGCACACACACCAGATGCATTAAAAAATGTTTTAAAAACGATTAATGATATCAGAACAGGAAATGAGCAAGTGATTACGCTTGTTGGTTGTGGTGGAGATAGGGATGTGGAGAAAAGGCCAATAATGGCAAAAATTGCTTGCGAATTGAGTGATAAAATTATTCTAACTTCAGATAATCCGAGATCAGAAAATCCAGATGAAATCATAAAAGATATGCGTCAAGGAGTTGATGGTGTTCATTTTAAAAAAGTGTTAGCAATTGTTAATCGTGAGGAAGCAATTAGAACCGCTTGTTCATTAGCAAATGATGGGGATATCATATTGGTGGCAGGAAAAGGGCATGAAAAATATCAGGAAGTAAATGGGGAAAAACTGCCGTTTGATGATATGGAAATTTTAGACTCAACTTTTAAACTTATGAGAAGCTAATGTTATACTATTTATTTACATACCTACAAGAATTAGACTTTCCCGGAGCGGGAGTATTCCAATATATCACATTTAGAGCTGCTTTTGCATTAATTGGTTCGCTAATTATTTCAATGGTAATTGGTAAACGAATTATCAGAAAATTACAATTGATGCAAGTTGGTGAAGTAGTTAGAGATTTAGGTTTGCAAGGTCAAATAGAAAAGCAAGGAACACCAACAATGGGAGGGTTAATCATTTTGGCAGCTATTTTAATTCCAACATTATTATTTGCAAAGCTTGATAATATCTACATTATCTTAATGATAGTTTCTACTATTTTGTTAGGATTGATTGGGTTTATTGATGACTACATCAAAGTTTTCAAAAAGAACAAAGAAGGGTTGGCTGGGAAATTTAAAGTTTTGGGTCAAGTTGGTGTTGGAATAATTGTAGGGTCTATCCTTTATTTTAATGATGGGGTTATTGTAAAACAAAAGGTTTTTAATGAAAATGCTCCATCACATGTTAGTCGTGAATTGATAAATGATGAAGTAAAAGAATCATCAGAAAATTACACTTGGGAAGAAGTGAAATCTACAGTAACGACTATCCCTTTTATGAAAAATAATGAGTTTGATTACGCTTCTTTAACCAGTTGGGCGGGGGAATATGCTTATGTGTTAGGTGGAATTTTATTTATTATAGTAGTAATTGTAATTGTAACTGCAGTTTCTAATGGTGCAAATATGACGGATGGTTTGGATGGTTTAGCAACAGGAACTTCAGCTATAATTGGAATAACCTTAGCCATTTTCGCTTACGTATCAGGTAATACTGTTTTTGCAGATTATTTAAATATAATGTATATCCCCGATTCTGGTGAGTTAGTAATATTTATTGCTGCATTTGTTGGTGGTTGTATCGGGTTCTTATGGTATAATTCTTATCCAGCACAAGTTTTTATGGGTGATACAGGAAGTTTAGCTCTTGGAGGAATTATCGCAGTGTTTTCGTTCGCAGTAAGAAAGGAGTGGTTAATCCCATTGTTGTGTGGAATTTTCTTAGTAGAAAATTTATCGGTAATGATACAGGTTGGTTATTTCAAATATACTAAGAAAAGGTATGGAGAAGGAAAGAGAGTGTTTTTGATGGCACCATTGCATCACCATTTTCAGAAAAAAAATATGCACGAAGCTAAGATTGTTGCTAGGTTTTGGATTGTAGGGATAATGTTGGCAATGTTAACGTTTGTGACCTTAAAATTAAGATAAATAGTCTCCCTTTAAGGGGAGATGTCCGCAGGACAGAGGGGTGTTTTTAATGAGTAGTAATAAAGAAATAGAGAAAAATAAAAGATTGGTAATCCTTGGTGGAGGAGAGAGTGGTGTTGGAGCTGCTATTTTGGCGAAGAAAAAAGGGTTTGAGGTATTTGTTTCGGATAGAGGAGAAATAAAAGATAAGTACAAAAGTGTTCTTAAAAGTATTGATGTTGAATGGGAGGAAGGGAAGCATACAGAAGCTAAAATTTTAAATGCTACAGAAGTAATTAAAAGTCCAGGGATACCAGATACGGTTCCGTTGATTCTGAAAATTAAGCAGAAAGGGATTCAAGTAATCTCAGAAATAGAGTTTGCAGGTAGATATACGAATGCAAAAATTATAGGAATTACAGGGAGTAATGGTAAAACAACAACGGCAATGTTGACTTATTATATTCTTAAGAATGCGGGATTAGATGTTGGTTTAGCAGGAAATATTGGTGATAGCTTGGCAAAACAAGTGGCAGAGGGAGATAGAGGGTTTTATGTGTTGGAGTTAAGCAGCTTTCAATTGGATGGAATGTTTGATTTTAAAGTTGATATCGCAATGATTTTAAACGTAACGCCTGATCATTTAGATCGATATGATAACAAGTTTGAAAATTATTCAGCGTCTAAGTTTAGGATTCTTCAAAATCAAACAAAATACAATGAAATCATCTATTGTTATGATGATGAAGTTGTAAGAAAAGAATTAGAAAATGAAAAATATAAGGGAGTCAAACACCCATTCAGTATTAAAACAATTACCTCCGAAGGAAGCTATATAAATAAAGAGAATTTAATAATAAACACTAATAATAAACTATTTAAAATGAAAATCACAGAATTAGCACTACAAGGAAAGCACAACTTGTACAATTCAATGGCATCAGGAATTGCAGGAAGAGTACTTGACCTTAAAAAAGAAGTAATTAGAGAAAGTTTAACTGACTTTAAAAATGTAGAACACCGATTAGAAGAAGTTGGTAAAGTTCACGGAATAACGTTTGTTAACGATTCGAAAGCAACGAATGTAAATTCTACATGGTATGCGTTAGAGAATTATCAGCACCCAATCGTTTGGATTGTTGGAGGTGTAGATAAAGGAAATGATTATGAGATGTTGGCAGAGTTAGTTGCTGATAGAGTAAAAGCAATCGTTTGTTTAGGAAAAGATAATCATAAAATACATGATGCATTTGGTGATATTATAGAAGATATTATTAGTACAGAATCTGCTCAAGATGCTGTTAATATGGCTTATCAATTAAGTCAAAAAGGAGATACAGTATTATTATCTCCAGCTTGTGCAAGTTTTGATTTGTTTGACAATTATGAAGATAGAGGTCATCAATTTAAAAGAGCAGTAAAAGCATTGTAAAATGAATGAGCTGATTAACATATCAGGTCAACAATTTTATTCTGCTACTATTGACCAAGTAATTGAACGGTGCTCTCATAAAGAGAGATGTGCTATAATTATCGATGAAAATTACTTGGGTGAATTTGTGGCGAATAGTAAAGATATTGTTGGAGAATCTGTTAATCAAATAGTTATTATTAGTGAAAATTTAAATGCAGTTTTAGCCCAATTAAAAGGGCTAAATGTGTTGCTAATTTCTGTAGGGAGTTTCGAAGAAGCTGTCAAGATTTCCATTTTAGGATCGGAATTAAGTAAGAATGTGATTTGCATTTCGGAGAAAAGTAATAGTGAATTAAAGAGTGTTATAGAAGTAATAGTGGATTTAAATTAAATGTCATTTGTAGATAAGTACATAAAAGGAGATAAAATAGTTTGGTTGGTAGTGTTTCTGCTGGCTATTTTGTCAATACTAACGGTATACAGTTCTATTGTAACGTTAGCGTATAAATACAAGGATGGGGATACAATTTATTATTTATTGAAGCATTTATTTATTTTAGTTGTGGGGTTTGGTTTGATGCTCGGAGCTCATAATTTGAATTATAAATACTATTCTAGGATATCTCAAATGGCAATATTTATATCAATTCCGCTGTTAGCGATAACCTTAATTTTTGGTGCAAATATAAATGATGCGAGTAGGTGGTTGGTTATTCCTGTAATTAACCAAACCTTCCAAACATCCGATTTAGCCAAGTTGGCTTTAATTATGTATTTGGCAAGGTTGCTCTATAAAAAACAAGACAACATTCAAGATTTTAAATCGGCATTTTTACCAATTATGGTGCCGGTTTTATTGGTCTGTGGATTAATACTCCCAGCCAATTTTTCAACTGCAGCAATGTTGTTTACTACATGTTTAATTATCATGTTTATCGGGCGAGTAAATATAAAATATATATTATCCTTAATCGGAATTGGATTAGCATCTTTAATGTTGTTGATGTTAATTGCTTCAGCAAAACCAGATTTATTACCAAGAATGGGGACTTGGGCAAAACGGATAGAATCATTTTCTGCCGGAGGATCGGAAGGTAATTATCAGGCAGATCAAGCAAAAATTGCGATTGCAACAGGTGGATTTGTTGGTAAAGGACCTGGAGGAAGTACGCAGCGTAATTTTTTACCACATCCTTACTCAGATTTTATTTATGCAATTGTAATTGAAGAATATGGATTGACAGGAGGTGTTGGAGTAATTATTCTTTACTTGATTCTATTTTATCGGGGAATAAAGATTGCTCAAAAAGCAGAGAGAACCTTTGGGACATTTCTGGCAGTTGGATTGTCCTTTAGTTTAGTTTTTCAGGCAATGATAAATATGGCGGTTGCAGTAAATTTATTTCCAGTTACAGGTCAACCCTTGCCTTTGGTAAGTATGGGGGGAACATCTATTTGGTTTACTTGTTTAGCAATTGGAATAATTTTGAGCGTAAGTAGAAGGTCAGAAAAAACAACAAAACAGAAAAAAGTAAATGTCGCAGTTTAGAGTAATCGTTAGTGGAGGAGGAACGGGAGGTCATATCTTTCCAGCAATTACAATAGCAAATGCAATAAAGGAAAAGTATCCAGACACCAAAATTCTTTTTGTTGGAGCATTGGGTAGAATGGAAATGGAGAAAGTTCCTGCGGCAGGTTATGAAATTATTGGATTACCAATAATGGGATTACAGAGAAGGTTGACCTTGCAAAATTTAAAGTTTCCTTTTAAACTGTTGGCAAGTATGTTAAAAGCTAAAAAAATTGTAAAAGATTTTAAACCTGATGTTGTTGTTGGAGTTGGAGGTTATGCAAGTGGACCATTATTAAAAGCAGCTACAAAATTAGGCGTTCCTGCTTTGGTTCAAGAACAAAATTCGTATCCAGGAATTACCAATAAATTATTAGCAAGCAAGGTTCAAAAAATTTGTGTTGCGTATGATAACATGGAGCGATTTTTTCCAAAAGAAAAAATAATGTTAACGGGAAATCCTGTTCGGCAAGACATAAAAAATCTTGAAGCAAAAAGAATTAGAGGGATTGAACATTTTGGGTTGGATGAAAACAAAAAAACGGTTTTAGTTGTTGGAGGAAGTTTAGGAGCGAGAACAATTAATCATGCAATAGATGCAGGGTTAGATGAGTTGGCTAAAAATGATATACAATTAGTTTGGCAAACAGGTAAATTATATGTTGATGAAGCAGCAAAAGCTGTTTCAAAATATGAAGGGAAAGGAATTAAGACGATGCCATTTATTAGTAAAATGGATTACGCTTATGCTGTTGCAGATGTAGTGGTTTCTAGAGCTGGAGCAATGTCAGTATCTGAATTGAGTATTGCTACAAAACCAACAATTTTTATTCCGCTACCAAGTGCTGCAGAAGATCATCAAACTAAAAATGCTATGGCATTGGTTAATCATAATGCTGCACTATTAGTGAAAGATGCTGATGCGCAAGAAAAATTGATTCCTACACTAATTGATTTGGTTAGAGATGAAGAAGCACAGCAGAAAATAGCAAAGAATGTTGCTAAAATGGCGTTTAATGATTCAGCAAATATTATTGCTGATGAGGTGATTAAATTGATTAAGAGGTAGCCCATCCTAATCTTCCCGAAGGGAAGGAATTCCTTTCTTGAGAGGGGGAGAAGTTCTTCGCAACTTGTTGCTTAGAAATTCTAGGGGTGTGTTAATGAAAAAGGTATTAAAATAACAATGAGTAAAAAAGTAAATATAGAGCAGGTGTCCCCATCTCCTTTGGAGAGGGGGATAAAGGGGGTGAGGCTTGTTTATTTTTTAGGTGTTGGAGGGATTGGAATGAGTGCAATTGCACGGTATTTTAATTCGTTGGACTGTAAAGTTGTTGGGTATGATAAGACGAAAACTATTTTAACAGAACAATTAGAATCAGAAGGGATTGAAATTCATTATGATGAGAATGTAGATTTAATTCCATTATCCATAAAAGAACAAAAAGAAGGAACGTTGGTCATTTATACTCCAGCCATTCCAAAAGGGAATAAAGAACTTGTTTACTTAAAAGAGCAGGGAATTAAACTCTATAAACGCTCTGAAGTATTAGGTTTAATTAGTGAAAATTACTTTACAATAGCAGTTGCAGGTACACATGGAAAGACTACAACATCTTCAATTGTTGCACATATTTTAAATGAATGTGGTGTAAACTGTATTGCTTTTTTAGGAGGAATTAGTTTGAACTTTAATTCGAATTTATTGTTGAATGAGAATTCTCAGACTGTTTTATTGAAGGAAAACAACAAAGGGAACTTGCTTAAAGATGAAGGGGTAAATAGCGTCTCCGACAATAATCAACACCGATACGGTGTCTTGGTTGTTGAGGCGGATGAATTTGATCGTTCTTTTTTAACACTTTCGCCAGATATTGCATTGATTACGTCAATTGATGCAGATCATTTGGATATATACGGAGATAAAGATGCGATGAAAAATGCTTACAGCGAGTTTGTTGGTAAGATAAAAAAAGATGGTGTTTTAATTTTAAAACAAGAATGTATTGATGAGTTAATCATTCGAGAAGACATTCGTGTTTCGAGCTATTCAGGAACAAGCCCTGCATCAGCTTCAGCAACAAACGTTACCATTAAAAACGGAGATTATTTTGTTGATATCGAAACAATAGACTGTCATCCTGAGCACGTTTTGCGAGAGCAAAAGTCTCGAAGGGAAATAAAAGATGTTAAAATCGGTTTGCCAGGAATTCATAATGTAGAAAATGCTATTGGTGCATTTGCCATTGCGGATAAATTAGGGATTGATAGACAAAAAATAAAAGCGGCATTAGGAAGTTATAAAGGTGTCTATCGCAGGTTCGAAACACACATTAAAACAGATGATATCGTTTACATTGATGATTATGCACATCATCCATCAGAGTTGGAGATGTGTATTAATTCGGCAAAAGAATTGTATCCGAATAAAAAGATAACGGGGATATTTCAGCCGCATTTATATACGAGAACAAGAGACTTTATTGATGACTTCGCTACAAGTTTATCATTGTTAGATGAATTAATTTTGTTGGATATTTATCCAGCAAGAGAACTTCCTATAGAAGGGATTGATTCAGAATTAATAAAAAGTAAAGTAACAATACCAAATAAAAATGTTGTTGCTAAAGAAGATTTGTTAGCTGCCATTTCAGAAAAAAATATTGAAGTATTATTAACGATGGGAGCAGGTGATATTGATGTTTTTGTTCAGCCAATAAAAAAGCAATTAACGAAACAATTAGAAGGGATAAATGAATAAATGGTTACAAATATCAATTTGGATTGTTACAATATTGCTAATTATTGTAACGCTAGGTTTTGTTAATGAATCTAAGAATGAAACTGTTTTTTCAAAACCACTGATTAATATTGATTACGAAACAGAGAATAGATTTATTAGTGAGGAGGATGTTTTATCTCAAATTGTTTCTGTTGTAGATACAGGAATTTTGTTGTTGAATAGATTTAATGTTACTGATATCGAAGAAAAATTAAATAATAACCATTCGATAAAAGGTGCGCAGGTGTACAAAACGATTAATGGAAAATTGATTGTAAATGTTAAACAGCGGAGGCCAATAGCTAGAATATTTCCTAAAAATAGTGTGAGTTATTATATCGATGAAAATGGAAATTTAATGCCGCTTTCAAATAAGTACTCTGCAAGGTTATTGGTAGTTAGCGGTAATTTGAATGAGCCTTTTGCTAAGCGATATAAGTTTAATTACAATAGCTTACATGATACATTAATGAATAAAACAATGTTGGATGATATTTATAAATTGACAGAATATATTGATAAATCGGAGTTCTGGAAAGCCCAAATTGAACAAATAGTTGTTAATAAAGTGTCAGAGTTCGAGCTCATACCAAAGGTAGGAAATCATAAAATTGTATTTGGAGAGATAGATAATTTAGAAGGCAAGTTTGAAAAATTGATGATTTTTTATAAAAAGGGGTTAAGCAAAACAGGATGGAATGAGTATACTGAGATTAACTTAAAGTATAAAAATCAAGTAGTTTGTAAAAAAAGAAATAGTTAAAAAATGGAAGGCACAGCTTCAGAAATAGTAGTAGGATTAGATATTGGAACAACTAAAATAGTTGTTATTGTTGGTCGTAAAAACGAGCATGGTAAGTTAGAAGTCCTAGGAATGGGAAAATCTGAATCTATAGGAGTTTCTAGAGGTGTTGTTTCTAATATTGATAAAACTGTTCAATCAATTCGTTTAGCAGTAGAAGATGCTGAAGCGAAATCGGGTGTTGATATTAAAGTTGTTAATGTTGGGATTGCTGGTCAGCATATTAAAAGTTTACAACATAGAGGAATTAAGGTAAGACATAATGTTGATGATGAAATTAGTCAGAAGGATATTAATGCATTGATTGACGATATGTATAAGTTGGTAATGCTTCCTGGAGAAGAGATTATCCATGTGTTACCACAAGAATATATTATTGATAACGAACAAGGAATTAAGGATCCGATTGGAATGGCTGGAGTTCGTTTAGAGGCAAATTTCCACATTATTACAGGACAAATAGCTGCTGCTAAAAACATTTATAAATGTGTGCATAAAGCGGGGTTAGAAGTAGAAGATTTGATTTTAGAGCCATTAGCATCTTCAGAAGCAGTATTGAGTTCAGAAGAAAAAGAAGCAGGTGTTGCACTAGTTGATATAGGTGGTGGAACAACTGATATTGCTATTTTTCAAGACGGAATAATTAGACATACAGCTGTAATTCCTTTTGGAGGAAATGCAATTACTGAAGATATTAAAGAAGGTTGCGGAATTATAAAGAACCAAGCAGAATTGTTAAAAGTGAAATTTGGTTCAGCTTTAGCAAGCGAAAGTAAAGAAAATGAAATCGTTTCAATTCCTGGGTTAAGGGGAAGAGAACCAAAAGAAATATCATTAAAAACATTAGCTCAAATCATTCAAGCAAGAATGGAAGAGGTGATAGAAAATATTTATTACGAGATAAAAAATTCAGGTTACGAAAACAAATTGATTTGTGGAATTGTTGTAACAGGAGGAGGGTCTCAGTTAAAACATATTTCTCAATTATTGGAGTATGTAACAGGTATGGATACTAGAATTGGTTATCCTAACGAACATTTAGCAAAAGGAAATGCAGAGGAACTTACGAGCCCATTGTTTGCTACTGGTGTTGGTTTAGTAATAAAAGGTTATGAAGGACTAAGTCAAAAAAATGCTTCAAATAGTGGAGAGGTAGTAAGCCATTCTCAAAAAAATAGAGGTGGTTTCTTTGATAAGATAATGAATGTTGGACAGAAGTTTTTTGAAGATAACGAAAACTAAAAAGTTGTTAGTTTCTAGTAAATAGTTGCTAGCATATAATATAAATAGAGTAAAATAAAACTAGTGCCTATTCACTTTTGACTAGTCGCTTATTAATATAAAAGCCCCGTATTATGAAATTCGATTTACCAAAAGATCAAGCGTCAATTATTAAAGTTATTGGTGTTGGAGGTGGTGGTAGCAATGCTGTCAACCACATGTATAATCAAGGAATTACAGGTGTAGATTTTGTTATCTGCAATACTGATGCGCAAGCATTAGATCAAAGTCTTATTCCTAATAAAATTCAGTTAGGAACTACATTGACTGAAGGTTTAGGTGCGGGAGCTGATCCTGATGTTGGTAAAAATGCAGCAATAGAAGATGTAGATGCGATTAAAAAAGTATTAGAAAATAATACTAAAATGGTATTTATTACTGCTGGTATGGGTGGAGGAACAGGAACAGGGGCTGCTCCAGTTATTGCCGAAGTAGCAAGAGAAATGGGAATTTTAACTGTG
>Ga0256845_1003371_pt1 | contig 10856 bp, 5 predicted proteins | sample RiftiametaG_FD_189101 | JGI IMG/M metagenome (GOLD analysis project Ga0256845, IMG submission 189101) | Tube worm associated microbial communities from hydrothermal vent at the East Pacific Rise, Pacific Ocean - Riftia | ecosystem: Host-associated > Annelida > Integument > Unclassified ... | reverse complement strand
AATTAGATACTTTAATCACATACTATAATGAAGAAGTAGGTATTCCAACTATAAAGATATTAGTAGGGGTTGTGGCTATCGTTGCAGTAATACCTTCCGGTGAAACTAGTCTTGGGATATTGCCTGCTTTGGGTACATCTTTTGGTGTTATATCTGCACTATATTCAACTGTTGATGGAGTGGTAGAATTAACTTTAAATCTAACAAATAATAAAGAGTGGTATAATGATATTCCACACGGATATTTAAATGCTACCGTTGGCTTGACTATCGAATATTTTGATGGAAATGAAACAAGAGTTGAGACAATTCAGGCTATTTTAAGTGTAGTAGAAGGGGTAGCTACTATACAATTTAAGAATCCTACCGATTTACAAAAAATAGATAGAGCTATTACTTCAGGTAAAATAACAAAAGTAATTTATGAAGAGTCTAATAAATAAAAAACACATAAAATTAAAGGATAGTTCTAATCAATTTATTTACAGAGTAATTAAAGATTGTTTAGATTATATAAACTTATTCTTTTTTTCTTTAATGGTTTATTCCTTTATTAAAGATATTTATATTTTTGCAATATTATTCTTTGTTTTTCTGTTGCTATCAATTTATATATCTTTTGCACGGAGTGTTATTTTGATTACAAATATAGATGTGAACAATAAATATCTCAATGTTTTCTTTTATGAATTTAATAAAGAAAAGGAACTTCAGTTTATTTTACAAAATCTAAAAGTAGATATATATATGGGGATAAAAGGTCCCGGTAGAGGTAATAAATTGGTATTAAAAGACAATATTAATAAAATTATTCAATATGAAATCTTAGATTGGTCAATTGAAATAATGAAGGAAGTTAAAGCAAAAATAGAAAAAGAAAAACAACGTTTATCAGAAGAAAATTAATGCCCCCCGCTAGCGCGAGCTTGTAGCTCGTGTCCTAAATTGTTAAAAGTTTATAAAGTTGAAAGTTGTTTAATGATACAATGGTTCAATGATGTAATGATACAATGATTTAATGCAATAATGAGTTGAAAGTTACAGCGGAGGCTGAGCCGGTCGAAGCCGAATTAGCAATATAGAACGACTATAACTTGCAAAAGTCACTTCGACAAGCTCAGTGACCAGCACTTTATGCAACGAAGAAAAAAATTAAATTAGTGCCAATTAGTGTAATTTGTGGTTTAAATCTTAGCGTCTTAGCGGAGAAAACCTTAATTTTCTCAATTTCTTAATGTTTCAATATTGCTGAGCAAAGCGAAGCAAAACTTAAATGCCCTTCTAATCCTTATATGGTTCAAAAAAAAATGAGCGTAGCGAATACGCTAATGAGTTGAAAGTTGAAAGTTTTTAAAGTTGAAAGTTAAAAATCCCTTTGCGGCTTCGCGTCTTTACGGTAAAAACTTAATTTTCTAACAACTTAATTTCTTTAATCCCTTAATGTTTAGATAGTTGGAAGTTAAAAAAACCTTTGCGACTTTGCGACTTAGCGGTGAAAGCATTTAAAAACTTTGTGAAACTTTGCGTCTTAGCGGTAAAAACTTAATTTTCTAACCGCTTAATTTTCTTAATCCCTTAATGTTTAGATAGTTAAAAGTAACTGTCTAGTTTATAGCGTCTGGTATCTAATAGTCTAATTTCTAGCTTCTAATTATCTACACATACCAATCAATGTAATTTGTAATTAAAACATCTTTATTTCTTTACAACTCGCAGCAAAAAAAAATTAACCCGTAATTTATAAAATATAATTGAGGAAGTTTGTTAAATTTGCAGCGTATTTCAAAATTATAACTTATAAACGTTTATACCTGTTATGGTTACATTCTTTCAAACTCCCGAAGGCAAAACTATTGCCGTTCAATCAGAAAACAAACTGAATTCAGCAAACATTTCTAAACTTATTTGGCTGTTTGGCGATGCAACAGCATTAACCGACATTCAACTGCAAGGTGTATATGTGGGACCTCGCAAAGAGATGATTACTCCGTGGAGTACCAATGCCGTTGAAATTACTCAGAATATGGGTATAGCCGGAATTACAAGAATTGAGGAATTTGAAAAGTCAAACTCCGACAATCCCGACTTTGACCCTATGTTGCAAGCAGTGTATAATGGTTTAAATCAAGATATTTTTAAAATAGACATAGAACCCGAACCTGTAATTTACATTGACGATATTGCCGCTTACAACAAGCAGGAAGGACTTGCATTAAGCAATGGAGAGATTGAATACCTTGAAGGATTAGCAAAAAAACTTAACCGTAAACTTACCGACAGCGAAGTGTTCGGATTTTCGCAAGTAAACTCTGAACATTGCCGTCATAAAATTTTCAACGGCGTATTTGTTATTGACGGAGAAGAGAAAAAAGAGACACTTTTTCAATTAATACGCAAGACTACCAATACCAATAAAAACCTTGTGGTATCGGCATATAAAGACAACTGTGCATTTATGGAAGGTCCTGTTGTTGAGCAATTTGCTCCCAAAACACAAGACAAAGCCGATTTTTTTGAAGTAAAAGACTATAAATCAATATTTTCGCTTAAAGCGGAAACACATAACTTTCCTACAACAGTAGAGCCGTTTAACGGAGCAGCAACCGGAACAGGCGGCGAAATTCGCGACCGTTTGGCAGGCGGAAAAGGCAGTTTGCCTATTGCGGGAACAGCCGTTTATATGACAAGCTATCCGCGATTAAACGGAGGCAGAGACTGGGAAAAAGCAACTTCGGAACGCCCGTGGTTGTATCAAACTCCCGAGCAGATACTTATAAAAGCATCAAACGGAGCCAGCGATTTCGGTAATAAGTTCGGACAGCCGCTTATCTGCGGAAGCATGCTTACTTTCGAGCATTTTGAACCATACAAAAAGTTTGGTTACGATAAAGTGATAATGCTTGCGGGTGGTATCGGTTATGCCAAAGAAAAAGATACGCAAAAAGACAAACCCGAACCCGGCGACAGAATTATTGTTATGGGTGGCGACAACTATCGCATAGGAATGGGCGGAGGTGCAGTGTCGTCGGTTGATACAGGCGAGTTTGAAAATGCAATTGAACTTAATGCCGTGCAACGCTCCAATCCCGAAATGCAAAAGCGTGTGGCTAATGCCGTGCGTGCTTTGGCTGAGCAAGATGAAAATCCTATTGTGTCTATTCACGACCACGGAGCAGGCGGTCACCTGAATTGCTTGTCGGAACTTGTTGAAGAGACAGGCGGAATTATTGAGGTGCGTAAACTACCTATTGGCGACCCTACTTTGTCGGCAAAAGAGATTGCAGGTAATGAATCGCAAGAGCGTATGGGACTTGTGCTTAAAGAGAAAGATATTGAGCATTTGAAAAAAATTGCCGAGCGTGAGCGTGCACCAATGTATAATGTGGGACACGCAACAGGCGATATGCAGTTTAGTTTTGTTGACGAAAAAGACGGCAGCAAACCTATTGATTTACAGCTTTTTGATATGTTCGGAAATCCGCCTAAATCGGTATTGGAAGATAAAACCGTAAAACCTGAATTTAAAGATTTACAATATTCAACCAATAATATTCAAAAGTATTTGGAGAATCTGTTGCAGCTTGAAGCCGTTGCTTGTAAGGATTGGCTTACCAACAAAGTTGACCGTTCGGTAACAGGAAAAATTGCCATGCAACAAAATGCCGGACAGTTACATTTACCGTTAAACAACTGTGGTGTTGTAACTCTCGACTATAAAGGTAAAGAGGGAATTTCAACATCAATCGGGCATGCTCCCGTTAGTGCAATGTTAAGTGCTGCAAAAGGTTCGCGTTTGGCTGTCGCCGAAGCTCTTACCAATATTGTTTGGGCTCCTGTGAAAAAAGAGCTAAAAGGCGTTTCGCTAAGTGCAAACTGGATGTGGCCATGTAAAAACGAAGGTGAAGATGCCCGTTTGTACGAAGCCGTTGAAGCATTGAGTAATTTCTGTATTGAGCTGGGAGTAAATGTTCCCACAGGAAAAGACTCTCTTTCGATGACTCAAAAATATAAAGACGGTGAAAAAGTTTTTGCCCCGGGAACTGTTATTGTATCGGGTGCGGCACAAGTAACCGATGTGAAAAAAGCGGTTTCGCCCGTGTTGAAAAACGTAGAAAATGCTCCGTTGTTTTATATTGATTTATCAAACGATAAGCGTAAACTCGGAGGTTCATCTTTTGCTCAAATAGTAAACGGTATTGGCAACGATTGTCCCGATGTTACCGATGCGGGTTATTTTGTAAAAGCATTTAATACATTACAAAAACTTATTGACAGTGAACTGATACTTGCAGGACACGATATTTCGGCAGGAGGACTTATAACCACTCTGCTTGAAATGACTTTTGCCGACAACAATTTGGGTATTGATATTGATTTATCCGAACTTAACGAAAAAGACCCTGCAAAAGTGTTGTTTGCTGAAAATACGGGAGTTATTATTCAAGTTAAAGATGCCGAAAAAGTAAGCGAAATATTAAATACCAAAGGAATTAATTTTTTGAATATCGGAACGGTAGGCAAAGCCGGCGAAGCAAATATCAATACAGGTTCGGCAACATACTTACTCGATATTGCACACTTACGCGATTTGTGGTTTAAAACATCGTATTTGTTAGATAAAAATCAAACAGCAAACGGATTGGCAGAAGTTCGTTTTAATTCGTATAAAAACAACCCGTTAAGCTGGAATTTTAAAGAGTTTACAGGTAAAGCCGCCGATTTGGGAATTGATTTAAACAGAAGAAAACCAAGCGGCGTAAAAGCAGCAATTATTCGCGAAAAAGGAGTAAACGGCGACCGTGAAATGGCTTATACTCTTTATTCGGCAGGATTCGATGTAAAAGACGTTCATATGACCGACCTGATTTCGGGACGCGAAGATTTGAGCGATGTAAATATGATTGTTTTTGTAGGCGGATTTTCCAATTCCGATGTGCTTGGCTCGGCAAAAGGTTGGGCGGGAGCATTTTTATATAACGAAAAGGCAAAACAAGCTCTCGATAACTTTTATGCTCGCCCCGATACTTTAAGTCTTGGTATTTGTAACGGTTGCCAGTTGATGATTGAGCTTGGTTTGATAAACCGTGAACACGAACAGAAACCTAAAATGTTGCACAACGATTCTCATAAATTTGAGTCGGGATTTATCAATGTTACCATTGAGAAAAACAACAGTGTGATGTTGCAAAATCTTGAAGGTATGCAATTAGGAGTTTGGGTTGCTCACGGCGAAGGTAAGTTTAGTCTTCCTTACGGAGAAAGCGAATATAATATTCCGGTGAAATATTCAAACGATGTTTATCCTGCAAATCCCAACGGTTCGCCTTTTGCAACAGCAGGGCTATGCTCAAATAACGGTCGTCATTTGGCAATGATGCCGCATCCCGAAAGGGCAATATTCCCTTGGCAGTGTGCTTACTATCCCGATGAAAATAAAAATCATGAAGTTACACCGTGGCTTAAAGCATTTGTAAACGCTAAGGAGTGGATTGAGGGAAACAAGTAAAAAAATAAAATTTTAATAGATTATCCTCATAATAACATAAGGTCGATATAAGAAATACCAAAGAAACATCTATCGGGACTATCTAAAAAATTGTCATTTCAAACAACAGTGATAAATCCCTTAGCGACTTTGCGTGAGATAAAGAAATGAGTTGAAAGTTTGTAAAGTTAAACCCGACTTATGCAGTAGGAGTTATGAAATAGTGAACTTACGGCATTTAGTAAGGGTTAACCCCGATTTAGAAATACATCATTTTGGTTATTGTCCAAAATAGATGTAGTTCTTTATCGCTATACAATAGAAAACTATTTTTGTTTTCTATTGCATAGTTTGGGTTAAACCCTAACCTTTTAAGAAAATACGTAATATAATCTACTAAAAGCTGTGTTTTTATTTGGAAATACAGTTTTTATTTTGTTATTTTGCTATTACGTATTTGCGTAATAGTATAAGGTATGAGAAAATCGACAAAACACCCACAATGGGCGACAAAACACAAACGAAAAGGCACAGAGCTTAGGCTGATTAATGGTAGATATTATTTATATGAAGTGTCAAGCAAGTGGAATCCTGAAAAGAAAAGAGCACAAAAAATAACAGGTAAACTACTCGGTAGAATAACCAAAGAAGACGGATTTATAGAGTCTGAAAAAGCAAAATTAAGAAGACAACAACTTGCAGTATCTAAACTTACCGTAAAAGAGTATGGAATAACCTCATTTATTCAGAGTCATTTAAATGAATACATAGAATTGCTGAAAAAACATTTTCCTAATTACTGGAAACAATTGTTGGTATTAGCATACTCTCGAATGACGTATCATAGTCCTATTAAAAATATTGAATTTTATTATCATCATAGTTATTTATCAATATTATATAAAGGTCTTAAGTTGTCACCATCACAACTATCTGCATTTTATAGAGAGTTTGGTTCACAAAGGGAAAATATAGTGTCTTTTTTTAGAGAGTTTAAATCTAATGATGGTAATATCTTATTTGATGGAACAGATTTATTAAGTAAATCAAAAAAGATGGATATTTCCAAAGTCACAAAAACAAAAAAAGGAAATTTTAATACTGCTGGGAATATAATGTTTGCTTTTTCAACAGAATTAAGACTTCCTCTTTATTATAGAATATTACCGGGAAATATAAAAGATATAAAAGCTTTTAAGCTATCTCTTGAAGAGTTAAATGCCAAAGATAGTGTTGTTGTGGCAGATAAAGGTTTTTATTCTAAAAGCAATATTGAAGAGTTGCAAAAAGAGAATATTGATTTTATAATTCCTTTAAGACGGAATAATTCTCTAATAAAATATGAAAATTTTAACACTTTAGACAAAAGTAGTTTTACAGGTTTCTTTAAATTTCAAGATAGGATAATATGGTATTATTCATATAAAATACAAGATGGACTTTCCGTAAATATATATTTAGATGAAGAACTTAAAACAGAAGAAACTAAGGATTACCTAAACAGAATCGAAACTCTTCCTGAAAAATATAATATGGAAACTTTTTTTGAGAAACAAAATAGATTTGGAACTATTACAATGCTTCATAATACAGATAATGACCCCGAGAAAGTTTATGTCAACTATAAAAGCAGAAACCAAATAGAAGAAATGATAGATGTTATGAAAAATATTTTAGAAGCTGATAAAAGTTACATGCAGAATGAACAAGCATTAGAAACTTGGATGTTTATTAATCACATAACACTACATTGGTATTATAAAATATATCAATTATTAGCTGAACATAATTTGACTAAAAAGTATGCTCCAATGGATTTTCTTATGTTCCTAAAAGAAATTAAAAAAGTTAAAATCAACTCGAAATGGTATACTACCGAAACTACTAACAAAACGAATAAGCTATTACAGAAGATAAATATTGATATTACGTAAAAAAAGAAAAGTTAGGGATTAATATGATATTTATTGTTGCTATAAATTTTTTAGAAATTCAGTAATACCGGATGCACAGTTTTGTCCGTCAACAGCCGATGAAACAATGCCGCCTGCATATCCTGCACCTTCACCAGCGGGAAACAAGCCTTTAATTTGCGGATGCATAAAAGTATCTCTGTTTCGCGGTATTCTTATAGGTGAACTTGTGCGGCTTTCAACACCTATTATTACAGCTTCGTTTGTAAAATAACCGATCATTTTATTGTTAAAAGATTTTAATCCTTGTTGCAATCGTGTTTTAATATTTTCGGGTATCCATTCGTGCATTGGTGATGAATGTAGTCCGGGTCTGAAAGAACTGTCGGGCAGAGTATTTGATATTTTGTTTGTCGCAAAATCAACCATTCGTTGAGCCGGAGCTATTTGACCTTCTCCGCCATTTTCAAAAGCAAGTTTTTCGTAATTACCTTGAAAATTTAATCCGTTTAAAGTATCGGCAATCGAATTGTAATCAATATCGTCAAGGCGTATCTCAACCACAATAGCCGAGTTTGCCCATTTTGTGTTTCGGTGCGACGGCGACATACCGTTTACTACCATTTCGTCGGGCGATGTTGATGCAGGAACAATAACTCCGCCCGGACACATACAAAATGAATAAACACCTCTGCCATCAACCTGTTGGACAAGGTTGTAAGTAGCGGCAGGTAAATATTTGCTTCTTACTTGACACGAATATTGTATAGAGTCAATAAGTTGTTGTGAATGCTCCATTCTTACTCCCATGGCAAACGGCTTGGCTTCGAGCAAAATATTTTGTTTGTATAACATTTTGTAAACATCGCGTGCCGAATGTCCCGTAGCCAAAACAACAGCTTTAGTTTTTATAACATCACCGTTTTGAGTTTTTACGCCTTCAATGCTGTTGTTTGAAATAATCAGTTCGGTAAGTTTAGTCTCAAAATGAATTTCACCGCCAAAATAAATAATTGTTTCTCTTATTCGTTTAATAATATCGGGCAATTTATCAGAGCCAATATGTGGATGAGCATCAATAAGAATATCGGCAGCGGCACCATGATATTTCAATATTTTCAGAATATCTTTAATATTTCCGCGTTTTTTTGAGCGAGTAAACAGTTTACCGTCTGAGAAAGTTCCTGCTCCTCCTTCGCCAAAAGCATAGTTTGAATCGGGATTTAGTGAGATGTTTTTATGAATTAAAGCAATATCACGCTTTCGCGATTTTATATCTTTTCCGCGTTCTATTACTATCGGCTTTATGTTGTTTTCTATCAGTTTTAAAGCAGCAAAAAGTCCTGCCGGACCCGAGCCGACAACAACAACAGGTTCTTTGTTCGATACGTTTGTAAGATTTAATTCTTCATTGGGTTCTTGCTGTGGTAGTTCATCAATAAAAACGGTAAGTTGCAGATGAACTTTAACATTTTTATTTCGGGCATCAATAGAGCGATTGTTAAGTTGAATTTTTTTTATGCGATTGGGAGATATTCCTGTTTTTTTGACAATATGTTTAAAATAATACTTTTCGCAAGATGCTTCTTTTGGAGATAATACAAGAGTAATATTTTTTTGCATAAAAATTATTCAAAATAGATAAGAAAAGTCACCATTTTTGTTCCTAAACGTTTAAAAGCTTCGGTATATTGAGTATTATCGTAATTTACAATATTTAAAAGTCCGTAAGAAAATCGTATTTCAGTTGAAAATTTAAAATATGGCAGATAATAATCAATACCAAATCCGGCTTCAAGTAAAATATCTTGTCTGTTGAGTCTGATTTTAGGTTGATCTTCGGGTTTTATTTTTTTTCGAGCAGCAAAATCAATTGAGTAGGTAGCACCGAAAATTACATACGGGCGATAATTATTTAAACGAACAGCCCTGTATTTAATTAAAAAAGGAACTTGAAGAAATGTAGATTCTATCTTCATTGTATGTCTGTAAAATGAAGTGTCAGAGCCTGAAACATCGGCAAGCAAATAATTCAAATCTCGTTGTCCGAATAATAATCCCGGAGTGCATCTCAAATCCCAGTTGTTTGATAACCTTAGGTTGGTAACCATATTAGCACCAAAAGTAGGTTTGGCAATACCTTCGATTGAATAAACAGTATCAAGAGAATTAAAATTATCAGCATTTATTGTTGCAAAATCAAGTAACCCAAGTGAAAAAGAAAATCCGAAATGGTAAGGACTTTTGTCGTAAAACTCTTTGTTCCAAGGTTTTGATTTTTGTGCAAAAATAAAAACAGGTAATAAGATAAATATTATAAGTAGTAGTTTTTTCATATTTTAATCAAAGATGTAAATATCTGAATTATTAATTGTTAAACCCGACTTATGCAGTAGAAGCTATGAAATAGCAAACTTACGGCATTTAGTAAGGGTTACCCCGATTTAGAAATACACCATTTTGGTTATTGTCCAAACCGGATGTAGTTCTTTATCGCTATGCAATAGAAAACTATTTTTTTTCTATTGCATAGTATTAACGACAAAAATAAATAAATATTTTACATTTTTGTATTTTGATAAAAATATATAATTATCATACAATCGGGAAGATATAAAAAAAGCAATCTTGTAAAAGATTGCTTTGTCATAAAAAGATGTTATATATTTTTAGGATTAAAAACTAAAGAACGAAATCATTTCATTTATATCTTTTGCTTTAGCTGCAAGTTCCGATGCATTTGCCGATAGTTGTTCGGCAGCTTGAGCATTTTGTTGAGTAATAATGTTAAGTTGTTGAATAGCATTATTTACTTGATTTGTTCCGTTTGTTTGTTCTATTGTTGACGCAACAATTTCGCTTATCAGCATAGATGTTTGGTTAACCTTAGGGATAGTTTCATTCATTATTTTTCCTGCCTCCGATGTAATATTGAAACTTTGTTGACTGAGAGTAACAATCTCTTGAGCCGCAATTTTACTTTTTTCGGCTAATTTTCGCACTTCACCTGCAACTACGGCAAAACCTTTACCGTGTTCGCCTGCACGAGCAGCTTCAACAGCAGCATTTAAAGCCAAAATATTAGTTTGAAAAGCTATATCGTTAATAATATCTATTTTATCAAGAATGGTTTTATTGGCATTAACAGCCTGTTCCGATTTTGCTGCAACTTGAGATATACTGTTGTTTGCATCTTCGGAATATTTATTTGTAGTTTGTGCGTTTTCGTTATTCTGATTAATATTTGCCGATATTTGCTCAATGGTAGCTGCAATTTCTTCAACTGATGCAGCTTGTTCATTTGAACTTTGCGACAGCTGTTCCGATGTATTACTTGTATCGTCGCTGGCATTTGCCATAGTATCAATACCTTTTTGCACATCACTTAAAATAGAATGAAGTTGTTCAACTAAATTATCGGTTGCAATTATCATCATTCCTATTTCATCATTATTGCC
>Ga0256845_1003370_pt1 | contig 10862 bp, 8 predicted proteins | sample RiftiametaG_FD_189101 | JGI IMG/M metagenome (GOLD analysis project Ga0256845, IMG submission 189101) | Tube worm associated microbial communities from hydrothermal vent at the East Pacific Rise, Pacific Ocean - Riftia | ecosystem: Host-associated > Annelida > Integument > Unclassified ... | reverse complement strand
CATGTTCGCAGCACTATTTTGTCTGAAAATAAAAGTATTCTCTTGTGAAGTTCCTGCCCAGTTATTCGGAAAAAGAGTATTTACATGACCTAAACCATCATGATCAGGATCAAGAACAGACCATGGCTCTAACGTTAATGAATCAATTATAGCTACATGAAAAGATGCACTATACGTCCATCCGTTACTCCCTTGAGAGCTTCCATTTAAAAAATAACCAACCTGAAACTGTTCACCATTTGCGGATATATTGTGAGTCACCCCTCGTAATTCTTTTACATCGTCCACAAAGTCAAATTGCCTGGTTGGCCTGTTATACCCGACAAACTGAAGCCCATCATTTTTAAATTGAAAAAAATGAGCCTGCCCCCAACCTTCCTTTCCTTTTATATATTGAAATGATCGCTGCTTCCATTTATAACCAGTTGCATCAACAGAGTCTTTACCAACCCTCCAAAAATACACCGTACTATCTGGCAAAGTAAGCGGAAGGTTTGGTGTCCAAGAAACAACTCCTCCCGGAGCATTTATAATTGTTGTTTCGAGCGCAGGACTGTTAAAATAATCGGTAGTATCTATTTCAAAATAATAATCTTTAGCTGGTTGAAAAAGAAAGGCAGTAGAAGCCTTTAATGTTATAGTTGTAGCATCTGGAACTATCATAAATTCATAAGGATAAATTGGAATAATATCTCCTGATCGAATATTCAAATCTATTGTTACTGAATTATTACCCTCATTAATTTCAACAATATCATTATTAGCATCCACTTCAATATTAAATATATTTAACCCAAGCCCTCTAACTTGATCGACAGGAAGTTTAAACGTAATTGTATTTTGAAACGAAGCTCCAGAAAAAAACTTAACATAAGATGTGTCATTAAACGATGATCCAGGATAATTTCTTGTTAAAACAATAGAAATAGAATCACTTATTCCTGCCCCCAAATTTGTAACTAAAACAGTCACATCAAAAGAATCTATGTCGGATGTAACTATAATAGGAGAAAAAGAAACAGCACTTGTTTGAATCATATAGTCAGAAAATTCATATCCGTTTAAGGCAACCGCAGGATCTCCATGTAAAGTCATGGATAGTGCTACAGAATTTTGTAAAAAACTAACATCATTTAAAGAGCTTTGTGTACTAATTATTGTGTTTTTAATACTCCGACCTAAACTTCCTTTATAATTTTTATAGGCTAAATTTTTATAAAACTCACTTGCATAATTATTTAAATACGAAGCAACACCTAAGTCTACACTTGAGAGAAAAGCAATAGCTCCCTGATTATCACTAAGCACATATTCTTCACTCGTACTATTTGCAGGAGCAGTATGTACATCTCCTGTATGACAGGCGAGACCCATTACTAACGGATATTTCCCATTTTGGTTTGGCCATGAAGAAGGTACATCAATATTCTGATCAAAACCTCCTGAAGTAGATGCATGTCCAAAAAAGGTCATCATAGCTACTCCCTCTCCAATAATATCTTTTATAGAATCTATTAAATTTTGTTGAATTGGAGCTGAAGAAGATTTAACATAAGTCGCTACATTCCCTCCAAACAGCGTATCTTCTATTGTAGTTTTATATCCATTTAAGTTGTTTAAAAAACCTGTTGATTCTCCAATATTAGAGCCTCCAGCAAAATGTAAAAATGTTTTCATCCAAGCTGTTTCTCCATAAGGGTCTGTAGTATGACTTTCGTGTTCAGCTACTTTTTCTCGATACCAATCTACCTCAGCACCATTTTTTGCGGATAATCTTCCTGTTGGAATCAATGGTTCATAATTGGTTCCATTTAACCCTGCAGTGAGCATAATATCAGATGCTGGATCGCCAAAAGAGGGAACTAAGTTATTATGAAACGCTGTTAGATTTCTTCTCGATTCTGATGATTTTATTGATTTCCCTATTAAAAACAAATAATTAGGATCTGTTGGCCAAGTATTCGTAACATAATCAATAAATCCTCTAATAGAATATGGATGTTTTTCAATTCCGTAAGCAAATTGATCATATAAATCATCAATATTATAAACAACAGCATTTTGTACAGGAATATTTAAGGCGTTTACTGGAGGGTTTAATCTGTAATTTGCATACGTATTTGCTTCAAAGAGTAAAGATGGGTGTGTTATAATAATATAAGCAGTGTCAATGGGAATTGCGCCATAATCAGTAAACGTTGCTGTGCCTCCATTAACTCCTCTTAAGGAGGTAACATTTATTACTTGGTTATCAGCACTAATAAAACACTCTTTTTCTCCAAGTGAGTTTGGCACCAAACATCTATATCCAGATCCATTTGGCATTACTGTTATTCTTTTGCTATTGGTAATATCGTAAAAAAGAACATCTCCAGTTGAATTAAAATTAGAGAATTGAAATAGTGATTTAGTTTGTGATGGATGATCCTTCAGATAAATTTCATCAAATACAGATGTTCCCTCTAAATCCATAGTATGTGCATATTTTAAGGTTGAATATGCTACTGCCTGTTTGTCATTTGCTCCTACCCCTAAATCATTAATGGCAGAAAATATAAAATTAGTTGTAGTTGTTCCTAAGTCAGCAATAGGGATGCTCGCCTCAACATCAATCTTTTTATACCCAGCAAAAGTAGAATCATAAATAATAATATTACCGTTTAAATACACTATTAAATGATGATTGTCAGCTGGTGGTACCAAAGAATAATTATTCCAGCTAATAACTACAGCATTAAAATTAGCATTTGCTCCTAAGTTATACGCATTTTTTGAAAGTATATTTTTATGTTTATATCCACCACCAGTATTGGTAGTACTATACGAATTATCAAACCATCCTTCGGTTGATGCATAACCAAATAGCCCATTATCAACAGCATTTGCAATACCATCATAATACGGGTCAGGAGGTCTTTTAGCCCCATTTGAATAAACTTGGATTTGTTTTTTATCAAAAGAATTGATAGGAATATGTCCTCCAAAATTAACATCAGTTTCTAATGTTAGTCGATTATTTGAAGTAGATAAATTCCATGTCAAATAATAGCTAATCGTGTCATTAAACAAACTATAGTAAGGGCTCGGATGATTTGCCGCTCCTCCATAAAGTGGTTCATCTAACCAGCCATCATTATATTGCCCAAAAAATTCAATAAAATCAGCAGTATTAAAAACCCCATCACCCTCACCCTCTATGTGTATAGGGACCTCTACCCCTCTTGCAAATAATTGAAAATTTTGTGGGTTTATTGTTGCTATTGGAATTCCAGAATTAGCTAAAACAGTAGAATCTATACGATAAATACCTGTTTTAGCTATTTTAAATTTATAATATTGTTGCGAATAGTCAATCCAACTATTATTAAAAGGCTGAGCAAAACTAGTTGCAGTTATTCCTACAGCAATTATAAAAAATAATACCAGCTTGAAGTCAATAGCTATTTTCTTAATATTTATCACTCTAAAAATCAGTCTTAAACGCACTAAAAATACGTAATTTAAACCAAAATAGTTGCTTTAAAAAAGTTGTAAAATTCAAATTCTGATTAATCAAACCTTCTTACTTCTGTATGATTTTGCTTGTTAATATCAAACCTTAATGAAAAGATATTTGAATACAATGCATCTGATTGGTCTCCTATATCAGAAAAAGCATAATCTATAGCAATTCCTCTAAACTGTATTCCTATCCCAAAATTAGGCTGATACGTAATTTTATCGTTCTGTAAGATATCTGTTACTTTTTGGAAATTCCCAACTCCTAGTCTTAAGAAAATTAACTGATTATAACCAACTTCAACCCCCATGTGTGGATCAATACTAACAGGATCTCCTGTAATTAAAACATTTCTTTTTCCATCAGTTGACAAATCAAAATCTATCTCTCCTAAAAAATTAAACTTGTTACTAATTTTAATTTCTCTTCCAATTCCTAAAATAACTTTTGGCAATGTTATTTCTGTCGAGTTACTAGGGATTTCGTTTCCTGTCGCATTAAATACATCAATTGTTTCCTGGTTTAAAGAAAAACTCCACGCATTAAATGTTGATGTTACATCTCTCGCCATCAGCCCAAACTTCCAATTTTTTAAATCATATTGAATCCCTGCATCTAAACCAAAACCCCAAGCTTTTGCAAAATCTCCTACTTGGCGATAAATAATTTTAACATTTGCGCCATAACGCAATCCCTTAATTTTTGATTTTCGAGCATACGAAAACATAAAGGCATAATCGGCTACTGAAAAAGAGGAAATTCTATCGAAATCTACATTTCCGTCATTGTCAATTAATTGTGTGGTGTTGGGAATATCATCCACTCCAAAACGAACAATAGAAAAAGCAAAAGCGCTAGAAGTATCAATATTGGCTGCAAACGCTCCATAATCATAATTAGCAATCCCTGCAAAATAGCTGGCGTGCATTAAACTTACCTGAAAATCTTTTTTTATTTGTGTTAATCCGGCTGGATTCCAATACCCTGAAGTTACATCATTAACTGTGGTAACGTAAGCATTAGACATCCCTAATGCTCTTGCACCAACCCCAATGGATAAAAATTCATTACTGAATTTAGGTGCTGAAGTTTGAGAGAATGCATTAACTGCATTCAAAAAAATAACTAGGAAAAGTATTTTTTTCATTCGTGTTTAAATAAGAGTGAAAATTAGTTTATTTTTAGAAAACTAAACGTGTTAAAGCAATCTTTCGTTGCTTAGGTAACATAATTCCTTCTAAATTATTGTTTCACGTATAAATAATTAAATTTGTCTACTTAAATAGTTGTATGAAAAACCAAATTCCAAACGCGATTACTATTCTGAGTTTAATTTTAGCTTGTTTGGCAATCATTTTAACTTTTGAAGGAGAGTTAGCAATTGCTGCGTACTTACTTATAGGTTCTTGTGTTGCCGATTTTTTAGATGGATTTGCTGCTCGAGCACTTAAAGTAAACAACCCAATAGGTAAAGAAATTGACTCTTTGGTAGATATGATTGCTTTTGGTGTTGCACCTGCGATGCTCATGTATCAAATCACCAAATTAGCTCAAGAAACACAGCAAATTCAACTCCTAATTGATTTTCCTTGGATCCATTATTTGGTCTTTTTAATTCCAATTTTTTCTGCCATCCGATTAGCAAAATTTAATATCGATACTCGACAAATAAAATCATTTATTGGTTTGGCAGTTCCTGCACATGCTGCTTTTTATATTTTTTCAACCTTGTTATTTCTATTTCCAGACTTACCTAAAATAATTAATGTCGATAATATTGTTAATCCTATTGTTTCTAACCCTTTAATTATGTTACTGGTTTGCATTCCCCTTTCATTGATGATGCTAGCAGAAGTACCTATGTTCTCTTTAAAGGTTGAAAACTTAAAATGGTCGGAAAATAAACAACCACTTACTTTCCTGTTTTTATGGTTAACACTATTAGCTTTAACTAATATTGTTGCTATGCCAACTATCATTATCGTTTACATAGTTTGGTCTATTGTTTTAAAGTATACGAACAATCAAACTATTTAAAATGTTATCTGTTTTTTCTGACGAACATTTTATGAAAGAAGCTTTTAAGGAAGCTCAAAAAGCTTTTGCTGAGGATGAAGTTCCTGTAGGCGCAGTTATCGTTTGTGATAACAGAATTATTGCCCGATCTCATAACATGACAGAAAAATTAAATGATGTAACTGCTCATGCAGAAATGCTTGTATTTACTTCTGCTACTGATTATTTGGGAGGGAAGTACTTAAACGAATGTACACTTTATGTTACACTAGAACCATGTGTGATGTGTGCTGGCGCAAGTTACTGGACACAGTTAAAAAAGGTTGTTTATGCCGCATCTGATTTAACCAGAGGTTTTGCCAAACATCAAGAAAACTTGTTGCACCCTAAAACTGATATTGTTAAAGGTATAATGGAAAAAGAGTCGAGCGATTTACTAAAGTTATTTTTCCAGAATAAAAGAACTTAAACCCATCCCTAACCCCTCCGAGTAGGGGAATTTATATGAAAACAAGTTGGAGTAAAATAAGTGTTGCGTTCTTTTTCACTATTGCTTTACTAGGCTCAATCATGAGATTAGCCCCATTTTCAGATATCTTTTTAAATTACGAGCATTTCTTACATGCACATTCTCATGTTGCTTTTCAGGGTTGGATTTACACCGCATTGTTCATTCTAATTTCCAAACTATATTTAACAGACGACCTCATAAAACTCGGAAATTACAAGATTCAGTTCTACCTTACCGTGTTGACCATATTAGGGATAATGATCGCTTTTATAATAGAAGGTTATGCGTTGTTTTCTATTCTTTTTTCTTCGCTCTTCCAGCTTTTAAATTATTGGTTTAGCTACAGGTTTTTCAAAGATGTTAAAAATAGTGAACTTGCTAAACAGCATCAATTCTCAGTTAAATTTATCAAAACAGGAATGCTTTTGATGATCATCTCTACTTTAGGACCATGGGCTGTTGGCATACTATCTGCAAATGGTTTTGCTGGTTCAGAATATTTTAACGCAGCACTCTATTTCTTTTTACATTTTCAATACAACGGCTGGTTTACTTTTGCCATTTTAGGATTGTTCTTTTGGATGTTAGAGCATTATAAAATCAACTTCAAACTAAAAGAAGCCAATCTTTTTTTTGTATTATTTGTATCAGCAGTAATTCCAGCTTATACACTTTCTTTATTAGGGATGAGTTTTAGATCTTTTATTATTGCATTTGGATACATCGCTGCGACCCTTCAGCTAATCGCTTTAGTTTATTTAATTCTATCTCTTAGTAGTTCTTTTAACCCAATTAGTCAGTCAATTAATAAGATGGCTATTATTCTTCTTCAATTGGTTTTTATATCTTTCATCTTAAAAACAATTCTACAATTCGCTTCGGCTTTTCCATTCTTAGAAAAATTAGCTTTTGAAAATAGGTTCTTAATAATCGACTACATTCATATGATTATGATAGGATTTATGAGTTTTTTTATATTGGCTATATTTTTTCAATTGTCTTATTTAAAAAGCAACTCCAATGTTGTTAAGTCCGGAATTATTGCACTTATCCTAGGTTTTTTGGGAAACGAATTCATCCTATTAGCAATGGGATTATCACTACCAATGTTCAACAGTTTACTCTTCCTTTTAATTACTAGTTTAGTAATGGCAGTCGGCATTTTACTAATTCTAATTGGACAGCAAACATCTAAAAGAAATGATTTGACATCTTAAATTCCTAAAATCGATTTCAATTCTTGATAACGTGCGCGACTTACTTTAAGATCAACTCCATTTTTAAGAATAACTTGGTAGGTATCCTTCCCATATTTTTCAATCTTATTGATTTCAGAAATTTTAACAATATATGACCTGTGTATTCTAATAAATGTTGAAGCATTTAAATTCTCTTCATAAAACTTCATTGTTTGATGTTTCAAATGCTTCCCTTTAGTTGTATGAATCATCACATAATCATCTTCCGATTCTATATACAAGATTTCAAACAATGGAATTACATAAATGTTATTGTTTGACTTTACAACTATTTTATCTATTTCTTTACTTTCCGAAATATGAGTTTTTAATTGAGTTACATTATTTGTTGTTTGACTACCTTCAATTTTTTCAAACACCTTATCTAATGCTTTATCAAAACGTTTCTTAGAAAATGGTTTAAGTAAATAATCAACTGCATTTAAGTCAAAAGCATTAATTGCATACTCATCATAAGCAGTAGTAAAAATAATATGTGGTAACTCTTCAACCAACTCCAACAACTCTAAACCTGTTAATTTAGGCATTTGAACATCCAAAAAAACAATATCTGGCTTCAATTCATTTATGGCTTTTAAGCCCGAAAAACCGTCCGAAAACTCTCCTATCAGATCAATGTTACTATGAGAAAATAAGTAGTTTCTTACTAAATCCCTAGCCAATTTTTCATCTTCAACAATTATAGCTTTATGTTTATTCATTTTGAGGAATTTTTATAGAAACTGTAAATAAATTGGCCGTCTTTTTTAGTTGAACTAAGTCATTCTTCTTATAAATTAAAAACAAGCGTTCTTGTACATTTTTCAAACCAATACCCTCCCCTTTTGTAGGTTTGGCAGTTTCATCAAAATCGTTTTTTAACGATAGCATTAAATTTTCATTTACTTTTTCAGCGTCTAAAACAATATGTATCGTTTCAGTACTTTCGTAAACACCATGCTTAATAGCATTCTCAAATAAGGGCTGTAAAATCATTGCAGGAATTGTTGCTTTTAAGATTTGATCAGAGCAATTAAATTGAAAATTTAATCGATCGCCAAAGCGAATTTTTTCTATCTCTAAATAGAGTTGAATATTCTCTAATTCTGTTTTTAGTGTCGTCATTTGTTGTTCTTCATTACTCAACGAATACCTCAAATATTCAGAAAGCTTAATAATCATTTCTTGCGCTTTTTGGGGGCTAGTAATTGTTAACGAACTCACCGAATTTAAACTGTTAAACAAAAAGTGAGGATTTATTTGATTTTTTAAGGCATTCAACTCTATCTCTTTTATTAAGGTTTTTAAACCTGCCTCTTGCTTCACCTTACTTTGAATGTCTTGATAATATACCACCACATAATAAACCAAAACAAATAACGAATAATAAAATATTCCACTAATTATTCGCCAAGGAAAAGAACTGTCTAAAAATGATAAATAGAGTACATCATCTATTGCAAATCGTAAAATTAAATAGCCACTAATCAGCCAAAATCCGATTACAAGTAAGGAAGATACAATATGACTTACAAAAAGATTAATAAAAGTTTGATTAGCTCTTCCGTAACGCACCAAATTCCATAGGCTTATTCCTAAAAAAGCAAAAAACACATTAAACAACATACTGTCAGCAACAGAAATGCCAATAGATATATGATAGTACCAATGTAAAACAGCAAAGTGTGCTCCTATAATTAAGGACCACACTAATGCATAATTTACGGTGTATTTTTTATTACGTATTATTGGGTTTAACATCTTTCTTTAGTTTATAAAGACAAAAGTTTAAAGTTAAAAGAACTTTTCGACTTGAGAAACTCTATTTTTTTCACTAATAACTCTTCACCTCTCCACCACCAAAAATGGCAAACCCTTTTATAATTAATATCTTCTTTCCATTCTCGGAATTAAATTCAACTGGCCCCCTTTTGTCATTAAATCCTCCAAAAATAGAAGTCACATCAACTTGCACTTCCCATCCTCTTGGAACAGAAATTTCTAGTCCTCCAAACATAGTAAAAGCATCTATAATACATTGCTCTTCTTTTAGGGTCGCTCCTGTTAGGTCTATTTCACTTCCACCAAAAATACTGGTAACTTTTCCTCCTAAAAATTGATTTGAAGTAATCTTTCGGTTTCCACCACCAAAGAGTGTTAACATATCTATTTCGTGTTCCGAATTTGGATTACCACCAAGTTTTTTATGACGATTCTTTACGGTAACCATTAATACTCCAACAACAACAGCAATAATAGGCCACATCATCCCTTTCAAATCTAAAGGAATATCAAAAACTCTCCAAGTAAGCCATATAAAACCAATTGACATTAGAATTAAGCCTGACCTTAAATTTCGTTTAACAAATATGTTTAACAATCCTAATCCTATAAAAAATGAAGACCAAGAAAACAAATAATGAGATATCTCTGATGGAATTAATCCTGATTTTTTTGCGATAAAAATAATCCCCACAGCAATTAATCCATAACCGAACATTGCTCTTTTATCACTTTTTCGTTTATAATAATTTTCTCGTGTTTCTCTTCCTTTTTTTTCGATGTGTTTTTGATATTTTTCTTCTGAGTTCATAATGTATGTTTTAAAATTATAGTTCAAATGTAAGGTAGAGTTCATTGGCCTGAAATAGTTTTTAGGTAAGTTGTAGCTATTTTTCGGTAAACGGAGAAAACAATGGAACAATGCGTAATTTTGAATCATTATAAATAACAATAAAACTTAAAAATATATGTACCCACCAGAATTAGTAGCCCCAATGAAAGAAGAATTGACTTCTGCGGGCTTTGAAGATTTAACAACAGTTGAACAGGTTGATTCAGCAATTACTGCTGAAGGAACAACTTTAGTAATTATTAACTCTGTTTGTGGTTGTGCTGCAGCTAATGCACGACCAGCTGCAAAAATAGCTGTTACCAACGATAAAAAACCAAGCAGGATAACTACTGTTTTTGCAGGTGTTGATAGCGAAGCCGTTGCTCAAGCAAGAAAATACATGTTACCTTATCCTCCATCATCGCCAAGTATGGCATTATTTAAAGATGGTAAAATTGTACATTGTATAGAAAGACACCATATTGAAGGAAGACCTGCAGAAATGATTGCTGAAAATTTAGCTGAAGCATTTAACGAATATTGCTAGCCCGAAAAATTCGGGGGTTAATTATTTGATTAACTACTACTTATTATAAATCAAAAAATACCCTTGAAATATTTCAAGGGTATTTTTATTTTGTATAAAATCAGACTTTAAAAAGCTCTTATTGCCCTAACAGCATAAGGTATTACTTTGGTGTCGGAAGTTGCAATGAGTTGACCAACAGGGGCTGAGAAATCCCTAGACCAAGCACTATTGGCATCAAGCTCACTAGATGTCCAGTATTTTGCACTCTGAAAATTTCCTAAACCATTATCATGTAACCTTTTTTTCATCTCTCCCGTTTCATCTAATGTAGGTAAAAACCAACCTGAATAACTATATAAAACTAAATCACTACATTCTCTTGCTGCATAACTACCTGCACCAATGCTTGTAGCAATTATAAAAGTATTTTGCGCACCATCGCCAATAGCCGTAGA
>Ga0256845_1003369_pt1 | contig 10870 bp, 7 predicted proteins | sample RiftiametaG_FD_189101 | JGI IMG/M metagenome (GOLD analysis project Ga0256845, IMG submission 189101) | Tube worm associated microbial communities from hydrothermal vent at the East Pacific Rise, Pacific Ocean - Riftia | ecosystem: Host-associated > Annelida > Integument > Unclassified ... | reverse complement strand
CTTTGATGATGTCGTCATTGCCGAGATTCACCACATTGAGGCTGACAGTGGGTTCATTTTCAAATTGGCTGAGTATTTCTTGATCCACAAAGCCATCGCGGATCGTCGCGACGTCTTTGAGATGGATACGGGTGCCTTCCTTGGTGGTGCGCAGGGGGATGGCGGAAAATTCAGAGGTGTTGTAGGCCTGAGATCTTGTGCGGAGTGAAATATTGCCTCGGTTGCTGCGGATGACGCCGCCGGAGAGATCGATCGAGTTAGCGCTAACCGCCTGGGAAACTTCTTGAAAGGTCAGGCCGTAGGCGCGGAGTTTGTCTTCGGAGATTTCAATGGAGATTTCGTAATCACGCACGCCGCTGGTTTTGACAGTGCTGATGGCAGGCTGGAGGAGGAGCTCATCTCTGAGGCTGCGGGCGGTTTCTTTGAGCGCGGCTTCGGTGGCGTTGCCGTGGACTTCGACCCAGAGCACGTTGTTGGTGCGTTGCAGTTCGGAGATGATGGGTTTTTCTGCGTGTTCGGGAAACCTCGGGATGGCATCGACTTTGATTTTGACGTCATCGAGAAGTTTGGTTAGTGAGTAATCTTCTTCGGCCTCGACGGTGATGGTGGCGCTGGATTCTGTGCTGGTGCTTTTGATGTGTTCAATGCCATCGACACTTTCGAGCGCTTCTTCGATTTTAAGCACAACACCACGTTCGACATCCTCGGGCGTGCCGCCGCGGAAGGGCACTTCGATTTTAACGGTTTCTGCGCCAAAGGAGGGAAAGGCTTCTTTTCTGACATGAAAGGCCGTCCAGATCCCCGCGCCTAGAATCGAGAGCAGCAGCACGTTGGCAAACACCGAGTTGTGGGCAAACCAGGCGATGAGTTTGTGTTCTTTTTCGATGGAGTCTTTCATGTTTTGGAAGTCTTGAAGTCTCGAAGTCGGGGTGTTATTTGGGTTGGTTGGGGTTTACTTTTTGGCCGGTGTGGAAGCTGGGGAGGGGGCGTTGGCTGATGGTGAGTGTGGTTTTTGCCGTGCCGTCTGGGAGACGGGCAAGGACAGTGCCTTTTGAGCTGAAGAGTCGCTGGATGCTTTGACGGCGGAGTTTGGAGTCTTGATCGATGATCCAGAGATAGCTGTCATCGATGATGGATGATTCGGGCAGGCTGAGGGTGTTGGCGAGAGGTGTTCCTTGCATCTGTGCTTTGACAAATGTGCCAATGGGGAGTGGGGCTGTGTTGGGTGTGTCGAATGGGTGGTCGATCTCGGCAACGACATAGACGACTTGGTTTTTGGGGTCGATACTGATCTCTGTGCGAGTGATTTTAGCCTTCCACTGGGTGCCGGGGTAGGCTGGGGAGGTGAGTGTGACGTCGAGGGCATCATTGACTGGAGAGCTGTTGGTCTGTGATGTTTGGGAGGTTTTTGGATGACGGAAGGCAAGTGGTAGTTTGAGTTGTGCCACTTCTTTGGGTGTGAGGGGAAGTCTGACTTCGGCTTTTTCGCGCGCAATCAAGCGCCCTAAGGACTCTCCTATTCTGACAATGGATCCGGGGTTGGCGCTGCGTTCTTGGACGATGGCATCGTAGGGGGCTCTGATTTTGGTGCGTTCGAGATCGAGTTTAGCTTTGGCGAGGGCGGCTTGGGCCGAGGCTAGGGTTTGTTTTGCCGCTTCTTGGTGGGGGAGGCGGAGGGTGTAATCCGGGGCTTTTTTGAGGTCGCGCCCGCTTGAGACCCAATCGTTTCTAGCTAGTTTGGCGCGGACGTCTTCTTCTTGCACTTTATGCTGGGCTGAGGCGACAGCTGATTGTTGTTTGGCGAGGTTGGCGAGGTAGTCGGCGGTGTTGAGTTCGACAAGGATTTCACCTTGGTGCACTGACTCTCCGGCTTGGAACCGTGGTGAGACTTTGATGGTTTCTCCGGCAATCAAGCTGGCAAGTTCTGTTTGATAGTAGCTGCGGACGGTGCCGAAGGTTTCGATCCAGGGGGTATGGGTGTCGGGAGTTAGAATGAGAACTTCTACCCGAGGGATGATTTTAGCGGGGGTTGATTGTTGGGGTTCAGGTTTTATTTTGATTAAAAAAGCAACCAACGCCCCAGCTGCAATGAGGATGGTGAGTGGGATGAGGAGGAGTGAGAAAAGTTTTTTCATGGGTTGGGGTGAGGGGCTTGGGGTGTTGCCTGCGGCGCAAGAATTTACAGAATTTTTCAGAATTACTTGGGTTGAGGGCTTGGGTTGATACTTCATTTTTTTTACCGCAAAAGGACGTGAATTTACGCGAAGTCGATATGGCCTAGATTGAGACTTTATTTTTGAACCACGAATCTTACTGATCTAGCGGATCTTTCATTTGGGTTATTGCATGGAGTGGAGACTTGTAGTCTCCGTTTTCCTGTCGAGCGTCGTGTTCGGTTGGTTTTTAAAACTTAGAGTTTGGAGTTTGTTTTCCCTCGGGTTGATCAGCGATAGGCAGATGACAGGCCGGGAGGCCTATCCTACTTTGAGGGTTTTTAGGCCGGCTAGGACGAAGTGGAATTGGCGGTTGATGATTTCGTCGATTTCTTTGGGTGAGGGGGATGCGGGGAAGAGGAATTTTTGCATGGCTGGGGCGAGGCTGGGGAAAATACACAGGGCAATGGTGTTCATTTTTGCCGATTGCATCAGTGGCTCGGGCAGGGGGCCGGTGATTTGTTGAATGGTGTTGAAGAGGTAGTTGCCCTGAAGCTGGGTGATTTCTTGCATCACCATGTTGTGGGGTGCTGTGGGGCGGGAGACCTGGTGATTGATCATCCGGTTGAGGTGGCCCGCGGGACCGAGATCGTAGTTGCGGCGAATCAGTGCCTCCATGCAGGCTCGGAGTTTTTCTTTGGCTGGGGCGTTTTCTTCTAGTCCGCCATGAAAGGGGTATGCGGCATCAGCGAGTTCAAAGGCGCGGCGGAGGGAAAGTCGGTAGAGGTTTTCTTTGGAGCCAAAGTGGTAGTTGATCGCGGCGATGTTGGCCTTGGCCTGTTTACTGATCTCAGCGCAGGTGGCGTCCCGATATCCTTTTTCGGCGAAAAGGGGCACGGCATTTTCCAGTATCTGGACTTTGGTGCTCGAGGCTTGTGTTGTGGGTGATTTGTTTTCCCGCGCTGACATAAACTCACCTTGGGTGTATTTTTCAAAAATGCAAATGCTTATTTCAAATGGTTATTTGAATAATGGTAATGAGGTTGAAAAAGGACAAAAAAATAGCGGAACGGCTGAGACCGTTCCGCTAGAAATAGATGGTATATTTTAACGATCAATTTCCCAGATTTCGCAGATTTGGTTTTTCAGCGGGTTGCCTTTATCAAATCGATTGGTTTGCCCTAGGTAAACGGCTTTGACGGTTTGTTGCGGTTTTTTGAGGGTGTTGATTACCGAAGCTGTGGTGGTGGATCGCTTTCTGGAGAGGTCGTAGTTGCTTTGGTAGGTGCCAGTGGTTGAGGCGTATCCTACGATGAGGAAAAACGAGTTGGGCTTGGACTTGAGGGTGGCTGCGGCGCGGATCATTTTCTCGCGGTCGAGTGTGACTTCGGACGATCCTGTGGCAAAGCTCTGGAGGTGGACGATGCGGGCGTTGAGGTCGAGTTCGATTTGTTCGTAGGCCTGGGTAAGTTCCTTTCCACTGAGTTTGTCGAGTGTTTTGAGTCGGGCGTAGAGCTTCTCGGCGATAGCGGGGAGTTTGCCATCTTTTTCGACAAAGAGGGTAGCGCGGTCAAGTTCTGCCTGGAGTTGTTGGATTTGGTAGCGCTGACGGTTGTATTCAGGGCGGATTCTTGCGAGTTCCGCGGCCAGTTCGTCGTATTTGGCTTGGTTGACAGATCCTTTGGATTGCTCAAGGAGGGCATCGACTTGTTGAGCGAGCTTTTGGTTGGCGGCCTGACTTTCATCGAGCTGGGTTCTGATCTGCGCCATGGAGTCAGCTGAGGGGCGTGTCTGGGCTTCGGCGAGCTGTTGTTGGTACGTCAGGAGTTGGTTTTGGGCAATTTGGAGGTCGTTGCGCAGGGTGATGACCATGGACTCAGCGCCGACATTTTGGTCGAGCTTGGTTTGCAGGGCTGAAATTTGAGCGTAGAGACGTTGGGCATTTTGGTCGCGTGCCGTGATTTGACTTTGAAGGTCGCTGAGGGCGTTGTCCTTGGTTTCAAGCTCGGTTTGCCAACCAATGGTCATGGCTGCGAGGTCAGCGGCATCACGGCGGAGTCGGTTCGCCATGGCTTTGGCGGCGGCAGAGCCTTCGGGAAGGGGGGCGAGACCAAGTTTGGTGCGCTCGGCATTGGCTTCCATCCGCAGTTGGACGTTACGTTCTTCGAGAGTGGATAGATCACGGTTGCTACTGCCGGTGCTCTGGAAGAGTTTGTTATTCATCGAAAGCATCAGCATGATGAAGAGAATCACGACGATAACGGCAATGAGAGCCGTTGTCAGTGACATGGGTGATGATGCTTTAGCTGGGCGATTTGTTTCGGCGGTGGGTGGTGTGTCGTTTTGGGAAGCCATGGTGTTGGAATGCGGGTTCGGTAGGTGTGGAGCGAGTCTTTAGCGTGAATTGCTTCTCAGTGCAAGGCTACTTATAGACCCCTTCGTTGTAGACGTTTTCTATCGCCTGGATGCCTGACTTACTTAATCCCTCTTTGGCCATGGGGCTAAGCTTTCCTGTGATGACGAGCTGGCGCTGTTTGATCTCTTTGCCGGGGATTTGGTAGGTTCCAATGGCGGCGGCGAGTTTGGATGACTCCTGTGACCATGAGCCGTAATCGAGTTCAAGAGGAATAATGAGCGTTTGGTCTTGAGTGTAGGCGGCAGGGAGGCCGTAGAGGTTGAAGATCATGACGAGGGGTGATTTTTTGGAGTGATAGGCTTTCATCAGTTGGGCGCTGCGAGCGAAGAAAATGGCATCGGCCTCACTGCGGGAGGAGAGGCTCATGCTGAGCAAGGCATCTCGGCCTTGGGCACTTTGAATTTCTGAGAGCATCCGGACGATGATCGTTTGTAGGGTGGGGGATAGGTCTTTGGACGCAAGAAAGGCCTCGATGAGTTGCTCCCCGATGCCCATGGAGGTGAGAAGTTCTCGGTTGATGGCACTGAGGTCTGTGGGAGAATTGTCCCGGATACTTTCAGCGATGGTGGAAGATGTGCTGACCCCTGAGATCACGGTGCCTGCTCCGCCTGGGATGGCGAGCATGCCGAGTTTTACGGTGAAACTGCCAGCAAATGTTGCCCATGCTAGGTCGTCGAGTTTTTTCTGAAGTGCTTGGTTGCTGGAGTAGGGGTCGACTTTGAGGTCCCAACAAATTTTCCGTTTCTCTTTGGAGAATCCAAGTGCGGATTGGAATGCGTTGTCTTCCTCTTTGGTTTTTTTACCTTTGCGATGAAACATCTCACCCGCACGCCCTACAAAGCGTTTGGCTCCTTCACCGATTTGTTTAGCGGTGCCACTGGGGTCGTCGATGAGGTTTTCAACCATCTTGAGCGGCATTTTTGCGGCACTGGCGAGGGATTTTTTAAATTCGTCTGATTTCTGGATGTTATTGAGTGCCTCCATGGCATTGAACTCGTTAATCCGCTTGGCCAGTAAGGCGTTGCCTTTGATCTGGTAGGTTCCTGAATTAGTGAGGACGGTGTAATGGTTGAGAAATCCAGCTGTTTGGATGTTTTCCTGGACGGTGTGGTTGGGCCCTCTAAGGATGGCGGGTTTGAGGACTTCGCTGGCTTTGAGGATAGGTGTTTGCTCTATGCCTTGATTCGCTGGTTGGGATGTGGGTAATGCTGACTGTTGCGCCAGTAGCGGAAGAGTTAAAAGGGCGAGCAGTATGGGGGTGGTTAATCGAGCTGAAGGTCTCATGATGTGGTTCTATCGTTATTCGTGTGTGGGCGCAAGACTAGAAGTCGGAGGGGCTGGGAGCTCGGCTTTATTCATTGATCACGCGCGCTTTGGGAGGGCGGTGAAAAATGGGGTCTTTTTTACCTCGTTTAGGGGCGGTAAAGAGTGATGTTTTCCACACTGGTTCGGATAGGTTTCCCGTGCCTTTGAATTGAAATAGTCCCATGAAAGGTCTGAGTGGAAGTGCGAACAGGCTGAATAGTCCACGGGCGTTCATGCGGACCATGATATCGATTTCTTTATTTTTGAGATTGATATTACCCTCGCCGGTGAATCGAAGGGATCGAGTGTTGGCGAGAAAGTTATCAGAGTAAACGATGCCATTTCGGATGCCATAGGTGCAGGAGGCATTTTCGGCTTGTTCATTGGTTGGGTTTTTCTTTCCGAGGAGGCCTCCGATGAGCGGAGTGAGCGGGCCTAACATGGGTATGGAAAAGAGATTGCCACGTTCTAATGCTATACCACCCTTGCCGTTGAATTTATCGATGGCGTTGCTTTGGCCGTTGAACTCAATGCGGCCTGTAATCAGGCCCCGCTCGCTTTTTTTGAAATGGTAGACTTGACCGAGGTCTTTGAGGTGCAGACGTGACCATTGGAGGGTGCCTTCGTAGAGGCGTTTTTTGGTTTGCACGGTAAGGCGCCCACTACAGGGGCCTTGGAAGGTGTGAAATGAGAGGTTGTTGACATCCACTCGTTGCTGTCGAATACGCACATTTCCGCGAAGTCGGCGCAAGGTGAGTGTTTCACCGAGAAAGTTGTAGTGGGTGGAGCTGGGGACGCGCACATCGATTTTGAAGTCAGTGCGGGCCTGGTCCTTGTTCATGTCAAACGAGCCATGGCCAATAAGGGTGGGGGGTCTGAAAAATTTGTATCGTTCACAATGGTCAGCTGCCTTGGTGGCAAAAAGCCGGACGACGGGGGCTGGCCACGCTGTGGTGTGGACATTTTTAATGTGCACCATGCGCTTCTTGTGATCGATTCTCACTTCATCGGAGTCTACTCGTGCCGACAGGGGGCCGCCGTATTTTTTTCTGAGCGCGTAATCGTGGTAGTCGAAGGTGAGGGCGACCTTAGTAAACGTGGTGTTTTTTGGGTTTGTTTGGTAGTGCGCTTTGACTTCCTTCATCGGCACACCTTTGTAGGTGAAGTTTTGTAATTTCCCGTGGCCTTCAAATGACCAATCACCGGAAGTGTTTTGATTGATGAGGCCTTGGGATGTTAGGACGATTCTCGATGACGGTGAGAAGGTGGCAAACTCGATGTGTTTTTTTGCGATGGGGCTTAAGATAAAGGGTTTGTAGGCGGAGGCTGGAAGGGAGGATTGAGCTTCGTAGCGGATGGTGCCGTCTTTGATGAGGACTCGCCCCTTGATTTCGCCCTCGGTGTGGCTGGCGCGTAGTTCGGTGAAATAGGCGTTCTGACCTTGCAGAGAGATTTCAGTTTCAAGTTGATTAAAGTGGGTTCCCAGATAGGTGAAATTATTAATTTTAGCGTGGCCTGTGAGTTGGATGCTCGGGTGGTGGTCTTCATCCAGAGTGATCGTGCCATTGCAGGAAATGGTGGGGGGGGATGAGAATGTCAGTTGCTGCAAGGGGTGGATTCCCAATAGCTTTCGCGCGAGAATTTGAAGGTGGAGGTTGGAGTTGGCTTGAAATCTGCCTTGCCGGGTGCTCGGTTGAAAATCTGCCCGACCTTCAAGTTTACCGGAGCCATCATCGAGGGAGATGCGATCCAGGGTCACGATCTTGTTGTTGTAGTCGCCTCGGATTTCGATGTCGTGAAGGATGACATCATCGCGCTCGAGTTCGTCGGCTGTGAGTGAAAACTCAAGATGTGCAGAGTCTGGGTTGTCGATGTTTCCCTCTGCGTAAATCCTGATGTGTGGTGGTTTTCCTTGTGGCCAGCTCCAGCGGCTAATTTCTTCGATGATTTTTGCGACAATCTTGATCCGAGTGATTCGCGCATCCTTGTGTGATTTGGGCTGGTCTTTAACGGATCCTAAATTGCTGCTCCAGATATGAGCATCGAGCGTGAGTTTGATCCCTGCGATGACTCCGGAGACATCGTGGGCTTCGATGGAATTTTTGTCCGGGAGAAACATATCGCCGCGCAGGTCATTGATGATGATGCGTGGGCCATCGGGTTCGTCGGGGTCCAGGGGCATTGAGATTTCGGCGTTGCTCAACGAGACATTATTGACCCGGATTTTGCCACGCATGAGCTTGGTTTTATCGACGTCAATGACGAGATGTTGGAGGGTGGCCATGGTTTCGGTGCGACTTTCATCCGTATAAATGCGCACACCTTCTGCGATCAAGCCGCGGGTGGGGCTGTATCGAAGGCTCTCAAAATCAGCGATAATGCCCAGATTCTCAAGTTCATGGGCAATTTTGTCGCGCCACTGGCTATTTCCTCCGGATTGGTTGAGGTAATAGGATCCACCTACCAAGATGCCCAAAAACAGTCCGAGCGTGATCAGGATGATCAGACGGAGGTTTTTGAAGATACGTTTGCGGAGCATTATTTGTTGAGCCTACATCAGATATGGCGGTGGGGAAATGCAAAATGATCCCGCCAGCCGAATCTGGAGATGGGGGCGATTTTTAGAATCAGGTGTCTTCCTTGTCGTCGTCGATCATCTCGTCGGCCTCAATGGCAGCCATGCGCTGTTGTTCCTCTTCATGGGAATGGATCAGCAAGCTGGCCTGGATCCCTTGGCGTGCAGCGGCGGCTTTCATCACGTTCCTGATGGCACTGGCTGTGAATCCATTGCGGCCGATGAGCATGGCTACATCCGACTGCGCGACGATGAGTCGGAAGCGAATATGGTTATCATCCACTTCAGCGACCCGGAGCTGGGCCTGATCCGGGTGGTTGATAAATTGTAATGTGATGAACTGGAGGAAGTCCTTGATTTGATCCGTAGTCTCACGCATGTGGATAGATTGAAATCTGTTTGGAGAAATGTCGAGCCAAACTCAACTCAAATATGAATTATGCTTAAACGCTGGGAAATCCTCAATTTTCTGGTTCAACCGCAGTCTTTTTGTATGCGAAAAGAAAAATATAGTTTGACCTAGCAGGTGATAAATGTTTCAAACGTCTGTCTGTTATAAAACAGACATGGGAATTAGTAAGCCTATTAGCTAGCGGCTCGATGAGTGCCGTAAACTCGTCACCAAACCGACAAGGTCGGGGAGGTGACGGCGTATGTCCAGAGCTTCGGCTTAAAGGTCGTCGCGACCGACTAGTTACGGTCCTACTAACTCCCCGTCCACCAGTGGAAGTTTACCATACGGCCTGATATAATGAAATTTGTTACACTATTTTCTGCGTTACTCCTTAGTGGGGTATCTACATTTACTTCTCATGCTGAGGAAGTAATCATTTCAGAGCTGGCCCGAGTTCCTGGAGAGATATCTGATGGTTCGCCAGCTATTCGCAAAGCGGTTGTTAAGCCGCTTCCTGATTACAAGATTCACTGGAGTCAGATAAGGCACGTCAACGGCCAGAAGTTCACCATTAATAATATTGAGCCTCCAACTCCACCAATAAAGAAGGAATTATCCTCCGAGGAAATAGAGAAGCGTGACAAGGAGTTTCAAGAACTTCTCAAAACGTTGAAACCGTCTGGTGGAACGTTCATGGTCTTTGCTGAGATTTTTGACAACAAAACCACATTGGTTACCTTTAATCATGAAGGAGAGCGGTTTGAGGTCTGGTCAAATTTAGACTGGAATTATTTATGTGGGTTCGCAAATTTTGAAGGTAGGGGAAAACGATATGGTTTATTTTTACTTCCTTCAAATACATCCATCGAAGGGATAAAAAGGGATATTGGAAAAGGAGATAAACTTATCCTTCCAACTATTCCAGAATTACCCGATTTAGCCACTAAAGGACCACATTACACGGTTGTTAAAGGTGATACGGATAATGACGAGGCAATGGAGTTCATCGAGGCTATACATGACCTCTATGCAGCGGAAAAGGGAAGGCTAATAGCAGCTCACACCGAACGGTTTAAAAACAGTAAGATTCAAGCATTGAAAGATGCCGAGTTACGAAAAAATCCACCTCCAAAATCCGATATAACCATAAATTTCTGGGAACGGGATGTTGTTAAAGAACGACAGGATGCCGCTAAAGCAGCAGAACAGAAAGGGGTAACCCGTTAATGAAACGCTCTATTCTACTATCAAGCCTCATTCTCTCTTCTACGCTTTTTGTTTCAGCAGACCTAGGACCTGAACCGGCTCCTGAAATTACCGAAATAACATCAACTAGTTTCAATATTGATTGGGATGGCACATTAGGAAACACCTATTTCATTCAGTATTCGGCAGATTTAATTTCATGGGATTATATGCCGATTATCAAATCAGGAATTGGTGGGCCACTAGGCTACGGATTTGACGCTGCAGGAGGTAAATTATTTCTAAGACTGCATTACACTGATATTCCCACAAGTAATCCATCAACAGATGACTTTGACGGTGATGGTATAAGTAACTGGGATGAAGTTCGCTTAGGCGGGACTCATACCAGCCCCCTTATAGCTGATACCAACGGAGATGGCATCCGTGACGACGGATTAGTCTTTGCCGCCCAAAACGACCCTGATGGAGCCGCGCTGCCATCGTCCTTAGATGTTGGTTTGACTGGACGATGGGACTTCGAACAACTGAACGGCAACAGTTATACCAACAAAGCTAACGCATCATACCCTGCTATTGTGGGAGGCGTAGTTCCTATAGACAATGCAGGAATAGTCTCAAAAGCCTCAAAATACAGCAATAACGGAGATTGGCTAAAAATTGACCCCGACGTATTCACCCCAAATTCGAGCAATAGTATTTCTTTATGGTTTTCCTTTGAAAAAGATTGGGTTCAAAATAAAACAACTATCTATACCGCTGCAAGCCGAACTGCATTTTGGTCATATAATTCAAGCAATACAGCTTATCCCAAACTAGTG
>Ga0256845_1003368_pt1 | contig 10879 bp, 2 predicted proteins | sample RiftiametaG_FD_189101 | JGI IMG/M metagenome (GOLD analysis project Ga0256845, IMG submission 189101) | Tube worm associated microbial communities from hydrothermal vent at the East Pacific Rise, Pacific Ocean - Riftia | ecosystem: Host-associated > Annelida > Integument > Unclassified ... | reverse complement strand
TCCAAGGTGCGGCAACCTTCACCGACGAAGCCGGAAAAAGCTTTGTTCTGCCCCTCGATCGTAACCACTCTGTAAAACTAAACATCACCATTCCACCACAAGGCTACTTGGGCTACTCCATCACCCCTGCAAAATAAAATATTGACAGGAATATTTGTTAAATAGGTGAAATATGGTGGGTATATTAGATTATTATATTATTAGATTATTTTGTTGTAAATTTTCTTTTTCTCTCTAAAATGCCCGCTTGTATTTAACAGGGTAGTGAGGATGTTATGAAAAAGCGATTGTGGTTTTTTGCGTTGGTTTTCTTTTTTGGTGTTGTAGGTAGTGGTGTTTTAACAGCAAATGCTTATGTGACGGATCTTCCTGTTGAGGAAGGGTTTCAGGCGGGTGAATTGCCACATAATACTTGGCATCCGCCACATCCATCTTTCACTTTGTTTGGTTATTGGACGTATACGCCGTGGAGCTTTACAACGAATGGTGAGGCGCGAATTCAAGTGGTGGCCGATAGTTCAGCTTTAACGACATCCTCCATTCCTGTTGGGTCTTTTAATTCTTCTTCAAAACAGGAACGAACAGGCGGAGTTCGGAGTAAAGGGAATTATTATCGGTGTGATACCTCAATGATATTGCATTCGCAAGCGATGTTGCTGGGGCGTGCTTCGGCGATGGATGTAACTTTTATGGTGTACGAGAGTACAACGAGTAATGGAACGTATTCTGTGGTGTCGAGTAATGTGGTGTCGACTGCGGCAGGAACAAATGATGTGTGGTCGGGAGAATTGAATTTGCCGTTGACGGCTGGGCGTTATTATTTAATGACGGCGGGATGGAGTTCTTCTGCAAGATATACGTATTTAAATGCGGGATATCAGCCAGATCCCGTGGATTTTGGAACTTCTCTTTCGGGCTATACGGGTGGGTTTCCGCAACAAGATTCGCTGACATATTCGGCAAATACTTTACTTTATTTTCAGAAGGTAAGGACGACCTCTGAGTATGTGGTTCGAATGGATGATTCGGTGAATGGATCGGCGATTTCGACAAACAGTATGGATTTGAGCGTTGATTTAACGGGGTATTCGCCAGTAATGCTGGAGTTTCGTCATCGAGAGTCTCCTAGCGGCGGTGGGGATGAAGCGCATGCTGGAGATGGTATTTTCTTTAGTGATGATTCGGGCGCTACTTTTACAAAGGTGTATGATTTGGATGTTTCTTCCACCACCTGGCAACAGGTGAGTTTGAATGTTCATGATTTGGCCATTAGCCACGGGTTGGCTCCTGCAGCTAATTTCGTGATTCGTTTTCAACAGGAAGACAATTATAGTTGGCCCCAAGATGGTCGCGAATTTGATGATATTCGGGTCTATTCGAATCCTGATTTAGAGAATACGTATTTGAGCCTAACCACCAATTATATTTGGAAAGGGTTTTCGAGCGATAAATTGGTTGTAACGCGCATTGGAATTAGGACGCATGGTGGTAGCTCAACGGTAACAGCACCCAACGTGAAAAAGTGGTATTCGTTCCGTGATAATTTGGTTCCTATTGAGGTTCAGGTGAATGATTCGCTTTATGAAAGTCTAACGCTTGCGGCGATGGAGAAGCGTAATTACACGCGATATCATACTATTACTATTCCAGCGGCTACACATCTGACCGAGAATAAATATCGGGTTTATGCTTCGGTTTCGAGTAATGGCGGATTTGTTGAGGGGAACTCGGGTAATGGCGTGCAAATGAAGTGGGTACGGGTGAATCATTATTCGGGCTGGCTTTGGTTTGACGATGTGAAGGCCGATATCACTATTGCAGAGTGGGGAACGCGTGTGACCGATTCAAGAACAGAGCATTGGATTTCGGGAACGGGGACTTTCGGAGGCGGTGTCTTTTCGTTTGATCATTTGATGGTAGATAAAAATTTAACGACGTTGGATTATACAATTGATCCAACGGATGCCACTACGATTCCGGTTTCTATTACGGCGCGGCAGACGATTAATCGGGTCGACTTTTGGCTAGATGGGGATGTGAATCTTTCACGAACGGGGGCGTATGGCGATGTGAAGGTGTTACTTCCTTCGGGATTAGGTATTAGCACGGCGTCTGATATTTTGTTTAGCCCTACTTTCATTTTCGCCAACAAAAAATTGACGCAAGGTTTGTATCCGAATGATGTCGTGATGAAGATGGGGAATTATAAGGTTACGGAAGAGACTAAACCGCTTGTTTTTGACGTGGATTCGGTGGATTGGAATCCTGCTACAGGACGATTTAGTTTCATAAAAGACAAGGTTCTTTTTGTGCGCGCAAGGGCGTTGAATTCACTAGAAGCGTATGGAAATTGTTTAGTTGATCCAGATTGGGCAACTAAAAAATCGAATGCTCAATATTACCGAGGGGTTTATTTAGTGGGATCTGATTTGTTGGTAGATACGGGTCTTCGGGGTGATGCTCAATTGAGTGTGGATATAAAATTAGAGCCGATTGAGTTGATTGCACATTTTCCATATAATGTACATCAGCAATGGAATACGGATTCTGTTGTTTCGATTTCAAACGATTTGATTGTGGCAACCGATTATTTATCCGATCCGTCGGGAATGAGTATTCGTTATTCAAAAAGTTGTAACGGTGGCGTAACGTGCGCACTACCCGGGCAGACCGAGTTAGTGGAATGTTCCCCAAAAACATCGAAAAGTTTCCTGGATGGAAATGGTGGTATTTTAACCGAGGTTGTTATTGATGAAGGTGGGGTGCTTCAATGGGGCATTCGGATGGATAGTAAACCGGCACAACTTGTTGCTTCTTTCTCGGTAGGTAATTTATATCTGGCAGGTCATTTTATTCGAGGCGATCAATCTGGGTTTGACGTGAATCAAGATTTGGGTCCAGCGGAAATTTTACTGAGTGGAACGATTGCTAGTGGATCGGGGGAGATGGAACGACCAAGTATATCTAACTATGCCGATGGATTCGCGGATTATGCAGGGTTGAATATGCGAGTGAAAATGAGTGAACAGCCTAAAGCTCATTCGGTTATTGGTGGGGTTGAATCGTCGGATTGGCTCTTAACGGAACGATCAAAGTATTATGTACGTTGGTCGGGCGTGAGCGGAATTCATGAGGCACAGCCGGGTACATTCCCGTCGACGATGAAGATTTATGACTACGATTTTGGATTCTCAAATTATGGTCTTTCTTATCTGTCTGGTGTTCCTGAAGAGTCTCGAATTAACGGAAATGTGGTCGTAAAACATCCGTGCGACATATCAATGGATTTTGAAAATTTGATGCTCAATTGTGTAGGAGAATTGGGCGAAGCCGAGCTGGATAATTCTCCATCCAAACACTTGGTATATTGGGATGCAAAAATCCAACCGCTTTCGCTCTTCTTTGCACCAACAGAAAGTAGTACGTGCGGAAATGCAGCGCGGAAATTGTGCATGGGTTTAACCACAAAATGTGCAAATGTGGATCAGACGCTTTCGGGAGTTTTGGCATTTTTACCATCGGGTAATTTGGGTTCTCCAGCCGATCGGGTGGTGGGGGTTCCTTCCCGGCTCGCCGTTCCAAATGTGATTGAGTTGGCTGGACCAAATAACGATGCTTATTATTTTAATCCTGTGGCGATGCCGTATTACAATAATTATGAACAAAGTGGAGATTTAAGTGGTCGCGGTTGGATTAACTTTGCCGGAAATGTGGATGTCTCGTTCTTTAACGATTTGCAAGTTCATTTTCATACTAGCGCAAGTACAAATAGTGCCATTGCAAAAATTTATATGATGGGCGGTTGGAACGGTGCGGGAAGTGCCACCTTCTTTAATAGCGATCCCGATGCTTTTGACCTTGAAAACATCGGCTATCCTTTAGCGGCAGGATCCTACGAAAAATATCGCTTGCCTAGTGAGAATGATGACACCTATCGTGTTCGTGCAAAACGAACGTGGCTGGGCGTGATTAATTTTGATTATCCTCTGCAATGGTCCACTTCGGCAAAATCGTTTAAATCGCCAAGGGAATTACAAGAAGATTTACTTGTGGTGCAGGTGCAACATCAAGTGGACTATTTGAGTGGTGCAAACACCGAGATTTCCTTTGGAATGCAGTACGATGGTGTTCCGCAAATTAACCTGTGTAATATGGGCTTTAATGCTGTTGATGAAGCCACTGGAATGGCTTCCGCATTCACTAAGTCGGTGGGCGATCAAATCCATAAAACAATTGAATCGGGTATGTCGGCCATGGACGACATGTTGTCTGATCTCCCAGAAATGTTGTTCGATCCTGTGTTTGATCGTTTGGTTGATCCGTTGGTGGACGATTTTTATGCAGATATATATACCAGCTTTACGAATCATCCTTCCGACGAATATTATGGATCAATTGTGACCAATTATATTTATGGCATTGGTGGAGCTCCTTATTCTGATGTGGCATCGATTCTAACCAACATGGCAGATACTGCATCTACCTCGGTGAATTTGATTGGTCAAGTGAGCAACAATTTGGATCAAGCCGTTCAGTTGATTAATGCTTTCGCCGATGCGGTTAGTATGACCAATGGCGTGGTGCTTCCTCCTGGGTCGGAGATTGATGGACTCCTGAACGTGGATGGGGGTAATTATCAAAAACTAACCGATTTGGGTATTGGAATTTTGGAAGAATTATCAGCAACATTGTATGATTCTATTAAAGGAACCGTGGAAGAAAAAATGACAGAGGTGCTGAGTTCTGCGGCGCCAACTCTTTCATCGATTACAGAGGTTTTACTTGAATTACGAGATGTGATTCAAGAGGTTCAGGGTCGTTTAAACGAAGCGGGTGTTGTTGCGAAAGAAATATCCGATGTGTTGAATTCGCCTCTGGTGTTGAATACGCTGGATACGATTTGTGACGAGATTATGCTTCAAATAAAGGCTCTTTCGGAGAGGGATGACGATGCGCTAACCCTTGAAGACTATCCGCCCGAAGTGGTGAAAGCCATGTTGCGACGAATAATTACCGATCGATTCTACGCTTCGGTTCCGTGTGCGAAAGTGCAGCAAGTGATGCGATCGCAACTCTATGAAATAGAGGCGATGGTGCAGGAGAGCATCGATTCCTCTTTCCAACAATTGAACAAAGCGCTTAAGGATATTGTGAGTGAATATTTGGCGGGAATTGATAAAAAGATTAACGGTGCACTTGGAGATCTTTCCGATGTAATGGGTGCTGGTCAGATTGAAGGATATGCTCACATTCGCCACGATGCCTTAAATGAACTTCGTCTCGATGGAAAATTCCAGTGGAAGGTTCCAGATGAAATGGAATTTAATGCGTTCTTGGTGATTAAAGATCTAAACTCTAGCATGCCAGGCGGATGCGGAGTGGATGCCGATTCGCTTCCTGAAGTTACGCTGGGAACCACCGATTTTGCCTTGGGTATGATGGGGTCAGATATTCGTGCGGATATCTCAACCAAATTTGCGTTTGCAGAAAGTAATTCGGTGCTTCGTCTAATGGGAATGGGCGGTTCTTTTGAAATGACAGAAGGCGAAGTGGGCTTCGAGTCGTTTGCAATTGACGAGTTTTATGCCGCTGTTGCTTTTGGTAAACTGGAAAATTATCTCTCTGCAAACATTCATTGCACCTTCACTAGTTATGAAGTGGAAGGCGGTATTTTCCTTGGAAAAACGTGTACAATTGAACCGTTCTCTTGGGACCCAGATGTTCAAGCGGTTCTGGGCGAACCTCCGTTCACCGGTATTTATGTCTATGGAGAAGGCTGGATGCCCATTGTCGATTATGGCTGTCTCTTCCGCGTGAAAGCGGGTGTTGGCGCTGGACTCTTTGCCTTTGTGGATGGTCCCGTGGGTGGAAAAATCTTTTTGGGAGCAGATGGCGAGGCGCTCTGCGTGGTGAATGTGGCTGGCGAGGTTACGCTGGTTGGTGTGAAAGATGGTGATGACCTGCGTATGAATGGAAAAGGAAAGATTTCTGGTCGTGCTGGTTCCTGCCCCTTCTGTATTAAATTTAAGAAAACCGTGAAAATCTCCTACGACAATGGCGAGTGGGATGCTGATTATTAGAGTTTAACGAGAGATGATTATGAAAAATATAAAGTGGAAAAATGGACTAATTATTGCATCGATGTGTTTTACATTCGGATGGATCTCTTCCGCCGCCGATCAAGGCCTCGGAGATATGATGTTTGTGGCGGGAACGGTTAAAACGCTTCCTGGCGGAGCCGAGCGTGCTTGGTTGCAATGGATGGCCACGGATAATGCCTTGCTCAAAAATCGAACAATGGATGTGTATTGGAAGTTGGGTGAAGCCGATTCCTCTAATACCTTTTCCTTGAAAGGGCAGGTGCAGCAACTTACTGATCCACGGGCAATTGCTCTCTTGTTGAAGCACGGTGAAGCGATGGGCGAAAATATAAGTCGTTTGACGATGGCTATTGATTCGCTTTATGCAGGTTCGCATCCCGCAGGAACTTTGACGCTTTCAGAAAAGTTGGCGGCATTGGTTTCGGGTTCGCAGGCCGATTTAGAGTTGTACAATAATTTAGTGTTTATTGGTCGGGCGCATCCCGCCGTTGCCATGATTATTGGACAAGCCTTTTCTTGTGAAATTCCAGATTCCTCCTATTCCACCTTTGAGGTTCGGGATCACAAAACAGCCGAAGTGATTGGACGAATTACCCTGAGAGCAGGTGTTCCAACCATTCTTCCCGCACCAGGACCACTGGTTCAAATTCAAAATGAATCCCCAAAAGGAAATTTGAATGTACGACTTAGCTGGGATATTCCTGTTCCATTAAAACGACTTTCTTTACTGCAATTTGGATATAATATTTATCGAATGCCAAAAGCGTTTGCTGAAGATCCTTCGCGTCGATACGATTTACATCCGCCTTCTTATGCACAACTTTCAACCGTGCTTGCAAATCCAGAAGTGGTGAAGGTAAATCGAATGCCAATTGTGATTGATCCTGCGTTGGCAACACCAGAAAGTTACTATTTTATTGATGACAATCAATGGGAGAGTGGGGGATCAAAATTTGTGGACGGTGCGCAATATTATTATTTCGTTTCGGCGCTAGATCTTTTGGGTCGCGATGGAGAATGGTCGCAAGGTTTATTGGCTTCGCCTTATGATCGAATGGCTCCCACGGTTCCTCACGGCTTGCGGGCGCGGGCTATTTCTGGATACGATCCCGCAACGAAAGAAAAACAGCAGTGGATCGAAATCTCATGGAAAAATACGACCAATAACGCCGATGTTGCGGCTTATTATGTGTATCGTCACAATAGTATTTCCGATATGCAGAGCAATGCGGTTTATGCCGTAAGCAATCGGCTTTCCACTGCGATAATACCCATTCCGGGTGCAAAACGAATGACCTTTGAAGACCACTCGTTGGGAACAAACGATTATAGTCGAACCTATTGGTACACCGTTCGCGCCATGGATGCGTCGGCCGGCGGTGGAAATCTATCAGGAAATAGCGCCCCCGTTTTTGCTGTTTTGCGCGATTGGGAAGGTCCTGCCATTTCCCCTGGAGCACATGCGGTGCTTAATGTGAAAAGCATGAACATAGATCCACACCAAACACAAAGTCCTGTTGCTTTGTCCGATCCGTTTAATATTCTGCTTTCTTGTACTCGATCCTCCTTCGAAATAAAGTGGGTGGAATTTTCCTATTATGCGGGAAATTATCAAGGGCTGGGTTCTGAAACCAATGCGGTTTCTTTTGGGCGGTATTATTTTCAAGAAGGAAGCAATCAGTTTTCTAAGGCTTTTTCCATTAATCCTCTTTTAGAACATGCCACTTTCTTTGCTCGAATTGGTGCAGGAAGGCTGGTTAGTGAGTGGAGATGGAACCATGAAACGATTCCGTCTCTTTCTAAATATGGAAAAGAACTTCCTTTTCAGGGAATTATCTCGTCTTCATCTCGGATGGTTTCGGGCTTTGATCCACTAAATCCTGTGGTGCACGATTGGGGGAATTTAGCAGAGATTGCCGTCCCTCTTATCGTGATTCCTGGATCGAAAGATGCGGAGAGTTGCCGAGTGTACCGACGGGTAGATAATGCGCGACGAACCTTGATTTATCAGGGAAATATGCCCGAAGATTTACACGAGCTTTCGGTTACAAATTATATGGGTGGAACCGTGAATGGTGGCAAAGTGTGTTATTATTATCAGCTTTTTGATGAACATGGAAACCCCAGTCCTGTGGAACCTATTTGTTGTTTCTTGGTAGAACCACGTATTGATTTACCCATTCCAATATTAAACAAAATTAAGCCAACTGGCTCTGCAACCAATGCACCAAACATGAAGTTGAATTGGTTCTGTACCACTCCCGGAGTCGAACGTTTCGAGATTGCTGTGGCGGTAAAAGATGGCTCGCTTCTCACCTCCGTTGGAGACTTGCAACTGCACGGAGGTCTCACCAACACTATGAATTTGGTGGTGGGTGGCGTTACCAATTTGTATCGAGTGGGTTTTTATCAAACAGGCCGTGTGGGAACCACGTTTGGCACATCGGGTTCTCCTCAGTTCCAACAAGAGGGAACGGTGGTGCTTGAACAAAATTATTACGTCATGGTTCGTGCCATTGGAACCGTGGGAACCAAGGGCGGATGGAGCCAATTAAAACCGTTCCGCTGGCATACTGTTTCAACGCAAGGTCCGCAAGTTCCGTGGCCAACACGTTCTCTTCCAATTGTTCAAAGAGACCTTTTCCACGTCGATTTGGCTCCTCTCTTTTTGATAAGCACAAACTTGGTGGGGGATTCTGTCGCTCCAGTTGGGATAAAAATTGGTGAGATCCCTGCTTCTATTTCCTTTGAACGAATTATTGATTCCCAAGGTTCTGGAACCGAAAAGGATAAGTTGCGTGTTTATCAGTTCACAGATAATTATAATTTAGATGATTTTATCTTCGAAAACGCAGCGGTTACTGGAGCTTCTATTTTCCCTTGTGTGCTTTATCGCTATCAAATGACCAATGAACTTTATCGGAATGTTAGTGGTGATGTGGCGCAAGTTTCTCCATTGATGGAGGGAATGGCGTATGGAAAACTGAACGATCGAACCACTCTTTATGACCCCTTTATTTATATTACACGCCCAATATCGGGTGGCAATTGGGGGATTTATCTTGTGGATACTCAACCCGTGATTCGCGGTGCAAAATATAAATATTTAATTATGCACTTTGATGAAAATACAAAAGAACCAGAACGAATTATTCCGGCTGGAACCGTCACAATTCCTTAAAAAATGGATGGATTGAATTATGAAAAAACGAATCGGATATCTTTTATTTATAACGCTCACTGCTCATGCTGGTTTTGTTAGCCAGCTGAACACCTCTTTCTTAACTACAGCCGATATGGATGGCGATGGTCGATCCGATATGGTTTTGGTTGATGGCTCCAATGGAGTTGTTCGAATTGGTTATCAATTAACGCTAAGAACCTTTACGTGGTCGGCCCCGCGCTCGTTAGGAATCGAGGGGATCACCGACATCACGTGCGGTGCGGTGTTAACAAATGCACACGATGTTTTGCTAGCGACGTCTCCGCTGTTAAATCGCTATTCGGTCTTTGCTCTGCCATCGCCGACTCAATCCCCTGTTGCGCAATCTTTTTATGGTGAAGGTACAGGGCCAAATGCGCTTGCGGCAATCGATATTGGGGGTGCTGGAAATACGCCGCACGCCGATCTTGTTTCTGTTTCTATCATGAATGGAGCCTCTCCTGTTAAATTAAATATGATTCGTTCAGATGGAATCACGTTTTCTCCAATTGCCTCTTATTCCCTAACATCTCAAATGCACCATATAAATGAGGTGGAATATGCGTCAGGAAGAAAAGCACTCGGCGTGATTTCCCCCCTTGCTGGATCTTCTTTACGACTGTATGATTTAACCTCAGGAGTTATTAATCAACGTGCCGCAATTTCTCTTTCGATGTCTGAGCCATCGTACCTTTCATTTTTCCCAACATCATCCAACTATGCACAGTTTTTGATCTGGGAAAAAGGGAGCTCTGTTTTAAAAGCAAGCGTTATCTTAGAAAGCACGCCTGGTTCCTTTTCATTCTCGCCACTTGTTTCTTATAACATGGGTGCAGCCATTTCATCGGTTCATATTCTGCAAGGAGATGCCGAGCCGCGTTTAATAATTTCATTTGAAAACGGAACCACAGCAGGTGTTTATAGCTACGATGGCTCTGCGGCTCCTGCGCCAATTCAAACAATAACGCCCCCCTCCGGAAATCAATTTGTTGGATTTCTTCCTGTTGGTGATGGCGATAGTATCGTAGCTCTGTCGTCTCCTTCGGGTTCTCTTTCGGACGCTGTCTCAGCCGATTCATATAACTTTTCAGGTGGAGAATTTGTTTCAACAGGCTCCGAATCACTTGCGGCATCAACAGGGAATAAAGGGCGTGCCAATGTCATGACCTTTATCAACGAGCCGTTTGTAAATAATACTCCCCACCGCCTCCAACTCTTGCACGCTGGGGATTGGGTGGATGTTGCCGGTATTAAGGAAGGGACTATTGTGGCAGTCATTGAAACCGATCAAGGAATTGATCAAGGATTAGGCAATGAGCAAGATGTTATTTTAGGTGATGCGGCTCCTTTGGCGAGTTACGCGCTGGCTAATCAACTTCACTCAGCCATTTCAGTTTTTAGTTTTGATTCTGCTCGCGGAGAAGAGGTGGTTTCTTTTGAACTCAACCCGTCACCTGGCGTGTATGGAACCACCATTTATGTAGTAATCTCTTCAACCCCGTCTGCTTCCTTGCGTTATCGAACCAGTCCAACATCTAATTGGAAAATATATGCGGAACCTATTCCAATGTTTAAA
>Ga0256845_1003367_pt1 | contig 10881 bp, 9 predicted proteins | sample RiftiametaG_FD_189101 | JGI IMG/M metagenome (GOLD analysis project Ga0256845, IMG submission 189101) | Tube worm associated microbial communities from hydrothermal vent at the East Pacific Rise, Pacific Ocean - Riftia | ecosystem: Host-associated > Annelida > Integument > Unclassified ... | reverse complement strand
AAGATTCAATCATTACAAAATTAGAAACCTTATCTGAAAGACAAGAAGAAGTCGGACACTTGTTAGGTGAGCCAGAAGTCATTTCAGATCAAAATAAATTTAGAGATTTATCAAAAGAATATTCTCAGTTAGAAGAAGTAGTTTCTTGCTTTGTAAAATATAATCAGCTAATTAAAGATCTGGATAGTGCTGAAGAAATGATGAAAGACTCTGATCCTGATATGAAAGAAATGGCTGTTGAAGATTTTAAAGAATGCAAATCGAGAATTGGACCTTTAGAAACTGAATTGCAGAGATTACTACTGCCTAAAGATCCTAATGATGGGAAAAATATATTTTTAGAAATTAGAGCGGGTACTGGCGGTGATGAAGCTGCACTTTTTTCTGGCGATTTATTTAGAATGTATAGCCGCTTTGCAGATAAAAATCGTTGGCAAGTCGAAGTAATGAGTGAAACAAAAAGTGAGCAGGGCGGTTATAAAGAAATTATTTGCTTAGTTTCCGGTGCCGATGTTTATTCCCGGCTAAAATTTGAATCCGGTGTTCATCGAGTACAGCGTGTACCAGAAACAGAATCCCAAGGACGAGTTCATACATCTGCATGTACCGTAGCAGTTATGCCAGAAGCCGATGAGTTAGATGAAATCGAACTCAATATGGGAGATATTCGAGTTGATACTTTTAGAGCATCGGGTGCGGGTGGTCAGCATGTTAATAAAACTGATTCTGCCATTCGTTTAACGCATATTCCAACGGGTATGGTTGTTGAGTGCCAAGAAGGACGCTCACAACATAAAAACAAAGCGCAAGCATTAAGCGTTTTAAAATCAAGACTACTATCTGTGCAAGAAGAAAAAGCCCATAGCGAACAAGCTGAAGAAAGAAAAAGTTTAGTAGGGAGTGGTGATCGCTCTGAAAGAATCAGAACTTACAATTTCCCTCAAGGGCGAATGACAGATCATCGAATTAATTTAACCTTATATAAATTAGATGAAATTATGCAAGGTGATTTAGCTCAACTATTAACTCCATTGAATAGTGAGTACCAAGCTGATCAATTAGCGGCATTAGCTGAAGTGAATTAATTTTGTCAGCCACTAATAAAAAAATATCGTCAGTCTTATTGGTGGGCGGAACACATGGTAATGAACTAACGGGCATTCATTTAGTTAAGCAATCAAAGAAAGAAGCACTCGGGAAAAATTATAAGAGTTTTTCATTGGACTACCTTATTGCCAACGAGTTAGCTATTAAAGCCAATCAACGTTACATTGATTTTGATCTAAATCGCTGTTTTAAATTGACCAACTTGAATGATTTAACACTAACGGGAAAAGAAAATAAGTTAGCTAAATCAATCAATCAAAAATTCGGTCCAAAAGGAAATTCGAAAACAGATTTTATTATTGACCTGCATACCAGTACCGCTAACATGCAAACGAACATCGTCATTACTCGAACCAATTTATTTCATTTGCAATTAGCATCTTATTTGAAACAAGTTTTACCCGATGTAACGATTACATCGGAAGCTGAATTAATGGAAGATCATCATTTCTTAGAGTCGATTGCTCCAAATGGTGTACTAATCGAAATCGGACCGATTCCCCAAGGCTGCATCGAATATGCATGTTACGAGAAGACTCAAAGTGCAACTCGTACATGTTTAGATTTTATAGAGCTATATAATTCTGATTCACTGCCTAGTTTCCCCGATGCACTAAATACACAAAGTTATCATTCCAAGATCTACTTTCCCACTGACGATAATGGCGATATATGCGCGAGTGTTCACCCTTCATTGATAGGCAAGGCTTATCCAAAATTAAATAAAGGTGATCCCATTTTTAGAAGTTTCGATGGAACAGATATTTTATATGAAGGTGATGCAACATTTTTGGCTTTTATTAACGAAGCTGCTTATTATGATAAAAAAATTGCAATGTGTTTATGTAATCCAATGACATTCTCGTTAAATACTGTAATCAAATAAAAATGAAGGTAAAAGATGCTATTCAGTTCGTAATCTCTTCAATTGAAAGTGATGAGGCAGAAGTCGATGCGCGATATCTTTTAAGTTTTGTTCTCAATAAAAATTTCACCTGGCTCAAAACTTGGCCAGATAAAATATTAGCAAACGTTCAGATTGAAACGCTCACACGATTGATTGAAAGACGAAAGAAAGGCGAACCAATAGCCTACATTACAGGTATGAAAGATTTTTGGACTCTTTCATTAAAGACTAACCCATCCACACTTATTCCAAGACCCGAAACTGAGTTGTTAGTAGAAAGTGCATTGGGATTTTTAGAAAATAAAGATGATGCAAAAATACTCGACTTAGGCACTGGTACTGGAGCAATTGGTTTAGCCATTGCTTCTGAAAAACCAAATAGTCAGATTGTTGCAAGTGATTTCCACATAGGCGCTGTCGAACTTGCTAAGAAAAATGCCCAGTTAAATAATATAGATAATATTGAAATCCTATTAAGTAATTGGTTTTCAAATATTACGGCAAGAGAATTTGATTTGATTGTTTCCAATCCGCCCTATGTTGAAGCGGACGATCCGCATTTGCAGCAAGGCGATCTTGTATTTGAGCCGGATACAGCTTTGATTGCTTTGGATAATGGACTATCAGATATTAAAATTATTGTTGCACAGTCAAAACAATTTTTATTAGACGGTGGTGCGTTGATGATTGAGCATGGGTTTGAACAAGGAAAAGACGTTCGTGATATCTATCTAAAGAATGGATTTAGAGATGTGAAAACTATAAAAGACTGGTCTAGTCTAGATCGTATAACAATGGGAATATCCTTGCGTTAAGTTGAGATCGGGTCTAATATATGCATATTAGTATGCATAATTTAGATGCATGCGTTGAGTGTAAAGATTCAGTAAAGCGTAAAAGTAAGTGTATTACTAAATCCTAGTTAGAGGAGTGGCTAAATGAGAACAACAATAAATATAGATAACGAAATTTTAAACAAAGCCTCATTGCTTACGGGAGTTAAAGAGAAAACACAACTTGTTCGTCTTGGGTTGGAAGCGTTAATCTTAAAGGAAAATAGTAAGCGTTTAGCGGCATTAGGTGGTTCTGAAATGGATATTTCTAGTTCAGTTAGAAGACGTTGAGATTATATAAATAATGGTTCTTGTAGATACATCCGTTTGGGTTAATCATTTACGTCAGAGTGAACCTATCTTACAAAAGCTTCTATTAAGTGGTGATGTATATTGCCATCCTTTTATAATAGGTGAATTAGCCTGTGGAAGTATTAAAAATCGAAAAGAAATTATTTCCTTATTACAGTCTTTGCCTTCGACAAAAACTATAGATGATAGTGAGTTTTTGTATTTTATTGAACAAAACAAAATTTATTCAAAAGGTATCGGTTATGTTGATATTCATTTATTAGCATCAACAAAATTGGAATATATAAAACTGTGGACAGATGATAAAAGACTTAAGAACATTGCCAACGATCTTGATCTTTCTTATACCTGTTAGTGGTTTGAGTTAGGTCGCTTATTTGAATCAAGAAGATATTGCATGCTAACTGATAACCAACTTCTTAAATATTCTCGACAAATCATGTTGCCTCAAATTGACATTGCAGGGCAAGAAAAACTCAACAATGCACATGTTGTAATAGTTGGACTTGGTGGGCTAGGTTCACCTGTTGCAATGTATTTAGCAACCGCAGGAATCGGGAAGTTAACCTTGGTTGATGACGATCAAGTTGAACAATCCAATTTACAACGTCAAATCATTCATACCGAAAGTTCAATTGGAAAAAATAAAGTAATTTCTGCGAAGGAAGCTATCAAAGCGCTTAATTCTGATTGTTCCGTTAATACAATTGATAAGAGACTGAATGAAAATGAATTCGAACAATTATTAAGTGATGCGAATGTTTTAGTTGATTGTTGTGATAATTTTGAAACCCGCTTTTTATTAAATAGAGTTTGTTTCAAAACTAAAATGCCATTGGTATCTGGTTCAGCAATTCGATGGGAAGGGCAGTTAACCACTTTTACAATGAAAGACAATACTCCCTGTTACCAATGTCTTTATGACGATAGTAGTACTACCGATCAAACCTGTTCGCAAAATGGTGTTGTAGGGCCTGCGGTTGGAATTATTGGTAGTATGCAAGTATTAGAAACGGTTAAAGTCATTACTGGCGCAGGAAAGCTCAGTGTTGGTGAACTGACTCTGTTTGATGGTCTTGATATGTCCTTTCGTAAAATTAAATATGTAAAAAAAACTGAGTGTCCTGTTTGTAACCCACTTATCGACTGTACGGATCTTTAACTCTTTTGGTCAAACGGTTGCATAACTTTCAGCTAAATACTCTATGATTCCCATTGAGTCCTAAACCGTTATTAAAAGTTCCTTCATTAATACTCACGGATGTAATGACCATGAATAACACTAACTGGTATTAGGACAGTCGCTAGTGATTGGAATTATAGTTACGTTGCTTTTTCTTGTTACGATTTTTAGTAGAAAATAATTTTATTACGAGTAGTTTTTTTGAAAGGTGACTAAAAAATAGTCGTTTATTTGTTATCGACTATCTTTCATTAATAAATCTAACTTTATTTGCGCCCGTTTTTGACTTTTTAAGTCGATTACTTCAATCATTTCACATTCATCTCTAATCATTTCAGAAACAAGGCTAGGGTAGTGACGGCAATCTTCCGGTCTATTTAAGTAAATACTACAGGTATATTTATTTGGGATTGAAGAGCTTGTTTTTGGTGCTAGCATAAGAAAGGGACATCTTTTAAGCCTAGAACCTGTTTCAGGATTAAACCATATTTCATTGTTTTTAACGAACTTGAATAGGTTGGGTTGGTATATCTCCCATAGGTCAATTTCTTCTTTTGTTGCAGAGAGATCGCTACCTCCATATTTAATACAACATTTACCACATTGATTGCAATCTTTCATAATTTGTTAATTAGTAGAGCGTATAGAATGTTATTCTAGCATTAATGTTACTTTCAGATTATCTTCTGTTGTGTATTAATAAATTAGTTTTCCTATAACCAACAGTAGATTTAACTAAGAATTACAAGTTAAATAGATTATCGCGCAACAGCATCAATCACTTGAACCATTCCACAAGTATTTTTTGTTTTTAATAAGTAATCAGGTTTTTCAAATTGATTGATATTATTCAATGCCACTCTATCACCAACCCTAACTTGTGACGGTTTAAAGTTAACAGGGTATGCGGTTGCTTGATTTCCAAATGCTTTAATCACCTGAACTAACCCTATTGGAAAGTTAGATATTTGGTTTCTATTTTCTTGATGAATGGATAAGTTATCTCCTACATTGAAAGGTGTATTTGAAGATTTAATAAAAAACGCGCCACCATTTATTTTTTCTACTGTTGCAAATTTATTTTTACTTCTTAAATATCGTAGAGCCTCAACAATAAGAAAGTTATTAGCAGCAATAAAGGCTTGGGCTGGTAATGCTTTAACGTATTGTGAAAGGTTTTTACTATTATTAGCATAAGGTGAAAGGGGCTGTGGTGTTAGATTAATATCACATTGAGTCAATTGAGTAGATATGCTTTTAGACCATGGAGGCGTCGGCTTGTTGGATGATGTTATTTTTAAAGTTAACTTAACCTTACTTGATTTTTCGGTTTCTAACCATCGATCAACCTCATCTTTATATTCTTGCCAAATACTATCGTCCGGTGCGTAGTGATGTGGTAATTGATACTGTTCAAGAATAAATTGAAATTGATAGTCTCCAGTAGATTGACTTTCTAACATAAATTGACGGCTCGACTGAAGTAAACTACTTGATAACAAGTCTATCTCAATTGGGATCTTTCCATGATTAAAGTACTCGGTATTTTCCGAACGTTTTTCTATTGGAATACCTGAAAAATTTTGAAGAGGCAACAGATTAATGCTGATAATTTGGTCGTTTGTACTATTCCATTTTATATGAGTATAGCTAGCAGCATTTTGGTAGGCGATGTTAGATTGATGGTTAGCTGATGCATTTGTTAAATTGGAAGTAAACGTCAAAAAAGTAAGAACTAAGTAAATATTGGTATTTTTGGGAGGATTTAGCATGGTCTTTAAGCAAGCATAGTGAATAATAGTTACTTAAGTTATCGGTTATAAAGAAGCCATCTTTACTTTTTACTTAGTTTTCTTATTTAACGGTTAAAATCTAAGGGTTAATTTTTTGCGTCTTTCTATCACCAGTTTTTGCATTGGGTCTAGCTTGGGAGTATTGCTCTTCAATATTTTTATTTTTTTATTTTTTAATAATTCAACGAGTTCTTTTTTTGTAGGTTCCGCCACTTTATTTCCGTTGGAGTCAGCAAAAATGTAGCGCTGTGTTGTTCTCGATATTAACATTAAAGAAGCTTCAACCCATCGATTTGGTGCTTTTAACACTGCAACTGAAGAGCCAGGGCCTAAACTCTTAATATCACCTTTCAGTTTAAACCGCCGTCTTGCTTCAACCTGTTCAAGTTCAACGACTTTATTTTCTGTTATCCGTTCATGTTCAAGTTGTTTTTGATGTTTCTCTTTTTGCTTAGTGATGAGTTTTTTATCTTCTTGTCTTTTTGTTTCTTCTTTTTCTTGTTTATCTTTTCGATGTTTTGCCATTCGCCGCATAACCGCAAATCTTGCTCTTTCTTCTGCTTGTCGTTGTTGTTTTTCGTTAATAATTTCTTGTTGTTTAAACTGTAAGTATTCTGATTCAAGAGTCTCTAATTTAGTAGTTAATTCTCTAGTGACAGAACGAATAGCATGAGGATACCCGATTTCTTCATCTAATAAGGTGGGAGTCAATGTATCTAATAGTTTAATTTTATCTTCGAATTCAATAGTAGAGACTAATTCACCGGAAAGATTAGAAAAATACAATTTTTTTGTTAATTTATTAACCATAAAAAGTCGATTCCTGGATTTAATGCCATTAACATTGAGAAAATACCAACCGTTTTCTTCTAAGCTTTCTATATCAAAACAGGAAATATCAGGTTCTTCAGTTTGATACCAATGAAGTGTTTCATCTTTTTCATAATCTTCATCGGCAAAGATATCTGCGCAAATCATCATATCTAATTGAACTCTTTTCCCTTCTAATTTTTTACGATGAAGTTCTTCCGCCTCTAAGTAAAATGAGTTTACGTACTCATTGGTGCTGTTTTTATCATCAAATAGGGTGTATATCCTTTTCATAGTATCGGGCACATCAGCTTCAAAGCGTTTGTTATAGTTTGGATCGCCGTAGGGGCAAGTTAAACTCCATGACATAGTATCCATATCCGTCAACAGTTGTTGGCATTGTTTACTGTGTGTTCCAAATTGCAAAATAATTTTGTGCAAAACAATTGAAAGTTGGTTCTCAAAGAAATCAAGTAGAAATATGGGAATTTCATCACCTTCAATTTTCGATTTAATTAGCTGAGAGGTAAATTGATCGGCTTCTATTTGGCGAGAACTTTTTTCTATTTTTGCTAATATCTTACTGGTATTAATATTTAATTTTTCTTCAAATCTTGTCAGGTATTCATCTAATTTTATATTAGCATTGGCAAATGTTTTTATATTTACTGATTCTTTAGAGGCCAATCTATCTGTCAAAAGTTCTATTGCGTGCACAAAAAAATTAGCGAGCTTTCCAGAACTTTGATCAAAATGGTAACCAATACTTACTAGCTTTTCTAAAAATAATACCGCGTGGTGTTTATGGTTATCTAAAAAGCTTAAATCATCTAGTGCTAATCGAGTAAAAGCGAGTTGCAGGCTATTTAATATATGATAAAAACGAGGGTCAAATTGGGTGCTGACTCTCAGGTAGTTAAATAACATTTCGACAACTTGCAGCGCATTTTTTTCATAGGCTGCGATTGGACGTTTTGTAATCTCTGATAATTCGTTGAGCATAAATAATACAGAAAACTCGGGCGACTTATTTTCAATGATTTTATTTGCTAAGCACGACAAAGCCTTATTTAGCTCTTTAGGGCTAATTAAATCCTTGCGCCAATCTGAACTTCTTGGTTCATAAAAGATTTTTTCTTCTAGGCGCCTGTTTTGTTTGAGTATATTTCTAAGCTTCTTAGGCATGTATTTTCTTCCTTCAATAAGTCTTTTAAATATAGCTGTTTAATGTAAATTTTCAACTTTTTCACTATAGAATTTGTGGTTGTTGAGTAAAAAATTCGCTGAATGTGAACTAGGTCAATGCACCGTGTTTATTAGGTTAGATTATTATTTTTGTTTCAATGGTCTAATCAGTGATAGTAAAGTTTTGATTCACAGATAAAAGCGGTTAGAATAGCCAAAATGCATGAAGAGTTTGAACATCAGTATTATTGACTCGTATAGGGTATAAGGTTGTTGACTCACGTAGTATGTAAGTCGTTTTAACAGAACAGAGATTTGATGAAAATATGAATTTTTTAGAATTTGAAAGACCCATCGCGGAAATGGAAGCTCAAATTGAAGAGCTTCGTTTAATGGGTGATGACAGTGAAATCAATATTAGTGAAGAAATTGAACGATTACAGAATAAATCTAAAGAATTAACCGAGCAAATTTTTTCTAAATTAGATGCTTGGCAAATTGCACAATTAGCAAGACACCCTTCAAGACCTTATACGAACGACTATATTAATTTAATTTTTACTGATTATAATGAGTTAGCAGGTGATCGTGCTTTTGCTAATGATTTGGCGATTATTGGTGGTCCCGCAAGGCTTAATGGTGAACCTGTGATGATTATTGGTCATCAAAAAGGCAGAGATACCAAAGAAAAAGTGATAAGAAATTTCGGAATGCCCCGTCCAGAAGGTTACCGTAAAGCCTTAAGGTTGATGGAAATGGCGCAAAAATTTAATTGGCCAATTATCACTTTTATTGATACGCCAGGAGCTTATCCCGGCGTAGGAGCTGAAGAGCGTGGACAAAGTGAAGCGATTGCTCGGAATTTACGAGAAATGTCCCAGTTAACCGTGCCGATTGTATGTACAGTCATTGGTGAAGGCGGATCTGGTGGCGCTTTAGCCATCGGTGTAGGTGATAGAGTTAATATGTTGCAAAATAGCACTTATTCGGTTATCTCGCCTGAAGGTTGTGCATCTATTCTTTGGAAGAGCGCTGATAAAGCAAAAGATGCCGCTAAAGCAATGGGTATTACTGCAAGGCGTCTTAAAAAGCTCGATTTGATTGATTCAATTATTGATGAGCCCCAGGGTGGTGCGCACAAAAACTATTCAGCTATGGCTGCAAGCTTAAAAAAACAAATTGTTACCGATTTAGACAATCTAAAGAATCTTAGTAAACAAGAATTGCTCGATAATCGATATGAACGATTGATGTCTTTTGGTGTACAAGAAGGCTGGTAGTTCTATTACTAGTTAACAAGTTCAAACCATAAATTGATAGGAGGATTGGTGCATAAAATTGAGTCCTCCATTTTAGATTGTTACCATAAATACAAATCTAATCTAGAAAATTTAAACCAACAAGTTCAAACATTATTTATAGCTTACAGCGGTGGACTAGATTCCACCGTGTTATTATTCGCTAGCCAACAACTGTTTAACAAAAAGCTAATTCCTAAAATAGGAGCATTGCACGTTAATCATGGGTTAGAGTCTGAAGCAAATAATTGGCAAATCCATTGCCAATTGGTTTGCGATACACATTCAATTGAGTTCACTAGTAAAGAGTTAAAGCTATTATCTTCTGGCAAAAAAAGCAGTGAGAATATAGCTAGAAATGCCCGCTATAACTTTTTTGAATCGCACCTAGAACAAAACAGCCTTATGGCTTTCGCACATCATCAAAATGACCAAGTCGAAACCCTATTATTTCGGCTCTTTCGTGGTACTGGTATTTCTGGTGCAGGAGCTATTCCAGAGTCTAGGAAACTAGGCGTTGGAAAACTTATCCGACCTTTTCTTAATATTAGTAAAGATGAATTATTGACTTATGCAAATAAAAATCATTTAACATGGATTGAAGACTCAAGTAATTTTGAGAATGAATATTCTCGAAATATTATTAGAAATACAATTTTGCCTCTAATTAAAAAATCTTGGCCAAAGGTGACCGATACATTAAATAGTTTTACTCATATTGCTCGTGAACAAAATGAAATTCTTTTAGAGGTCGCCAGCAATGATTTATTATCTATTTCATCTGATAACAATAACCAGATAAATATATCTTTATTTATTAAACTGTCTAAAGCGAGACAAAAAAACCTTCTTCACTATTGGATATCCAGTAATTTAAAAAACAATAGCTCAAAGAATAACTATTCAAGGGCAACTAACCAAGAGATAGTAGAGCTTTTAAAGCAATTAAAAAAATATTTTAATGAAGGTTTTTCTGAATGTTCAAAGGCGTTTAAACTAAATGTAAAGCTGGGTGATTGGCGGATTAGATTTTATGATAATAAATTATGGTTATGTGACAGTTGTGAACCAATTAAATTAGAAAAAAATATTTTATGGAATAATATTTCACAGCCGATTGAAATTTTTTATCAGCAAGAAATAATGCCAATAAAACTAAGAAATAGTGAGAGTGAACTTTCTATACGCAGGCCTGTTGATGACGAGGTGGTAACTATTCGTCCAAGAGTTGGAGGTGAAAGAGTCAAGCCTCAATATCGTGATAAATCCTGTGATTTAAAAAAAATATATCAAGAACTAAATATTCCACATTGGGAAAGGGAGTGGTTGCCGATCATTTATTACAATGATCAAATCGCTTGTGTTCCAGGGGTGTTTGTTAATAAAGATTTAAGTACTAAATCAACTAATACGGTAATTAAATATATCCTGAATAACAATAACAATAACAATA
>Ga0256845_1003366_pt1 | contig 10882 bp, 11 predicted proteins | sample RiftiametaG_FD_189101 | JGI IMG/M metagenome (GOLD analysis project Ga0256845, IMG submission 189101) | Tube worm associated microbial communities from hydrothermal vent at the East Pacific Rise, Pacific Ocean - Riftia | ecosystem: Host-associated > Annelida > Integument > Unclassified ... | reverse complement strand
ACAGAATTCATCTGCCATGTCCTTAATTCATAACGAAATGGCTTGGAAGTCAACGCACCCACTGGACAAACATCAATCATATTACCCGAAAGTTCTGATTGAATGCCCTCGGCTAAAAATGGTTCAATCTTCAAATCTTCACCACGACCCGTACCGCCCATTTCCATAATGCCACCAATCTCAGCGCCAAAACGCACGCAACGGGTGCAATGAATACAACGGGTCATATCGGTTTGAATTAAAGGACCAATATCGCCATCATTAACCACCCGCTTGCCTTCGCTAAATCGTGAAACATCTGAGCCATAGCCCATTGCCACATCTTGTAATTCACACTCGCCACCTTGATCACAAATTGGGCAATCAAGTGGATGATTAATAAGCAAAAATTCCATTACTGCTTGTTGCGAAGCCTTGGCTCTCTCGTTTTGAGTATGCACCTTCATACCCTCATTAACAGGTGTGGAGCAAGCAGGTTGTGGCTTTGGTGCACCTTCTACATCCACCAAGCACATCCGGCAACTTGCTGCAACTGAGAGTTTTTTATGATAGCAAAATCTTGGCACACTAATGCCTTCTCTGTCTGTAACAGCAATCAGCATCTCGCCTGCTTTGGCGTTGACTAAGTTACCATCAATTTCAATTTCAATATCAGCCATTATCCTTCCACCATACTCTTGCCGTGTTCAATATAATATTCAAATTCTTCACGGAAACATCGCAAAAAACTCTCTACTGGCATAGCAGCCGCATCACCAAGCGCACAAATCGTATTGCCCATAATTTTATCACTCACACCTAATAATAAATCAATGTCATCCGCCTTACCTTCACCGTCCATAATGCGCTTTAACACACGATACAACCAACCTGTGCCTTCACGACAAGGGGTGCACTGACCACAAGATTCATCATAATAAAAATGTGCCAATCGGGTAAGTGTTGCCACCATACAAGTGGAATCGTCCATCACAATCACCGAACCTGCGCCCAACATAGAGCCTACTTTTTCAATACCGTCATAATCCATGGTCATTGTCATGGCAACATCGGCTGTTAATACGGGGGTTGATGAGCCACCGGGAATCACGGCTTTTAACTTTCTGCCCTTTTTAATGCCACCCGCCATTTTTAATAATTCTTTAAACGGCATGCCCATTGGCACTTCGAAATTAGATGGGTTTTGCACATGACCTGTAACAGAAAACAATTTACAACCGCCAGCATTTGCCACGCCAATATCTGCAAACCACTGCCCACCTTGTGCCAAAATTTCAGGCACAGAGGCGAAACTTTCTGTATTGTTAATCGTAGTTGGCTGTCCAAACAAGCCTACATTTGCAGGAAATGGTGGTTTAAATCTAGGTTGGCCTTTTTTGCCCTCAATAGATTCTAACAATGCGGTTTCTTCGCCACAAATATAAGCGCCTGCACCTAAATGCGTGTGCAAATCAAAATTCACGCCACTGCCCTCAATATTTTTTCCCAATAAACCCGCTTGATAAGCCTCTTTTAATGCGCCTTCAAAGCGCTTAAATGGCTCCATAAATTCACCACGAATATAGTTGTAACCCACGCTGGCATTCATAACAAATCCCCCAATAGCCATACCTTCAATCACAGCGTGAGGATTGTATCTAAGAATATCTCTGTCTTTACAAGTACCCGGTTCGCCTTCGTCTGAATTGCAAACCACATATTTTTGCATCTCAGAATTGCGTGGCATAAAACTCCATTTAAGTCCAGTGGGAAAACCTGCACCACCACGGCCACGCAAACCCGAGGCTTTTAATTCATTAATAATGTCTTCGGGCGTTAGTTCGCCTTTTAGAATTTTACGCCAAACGCTGTAGCCGCCATTTTGCTCGTACACTTCAAGCGAGTAACAATTTTTCTTATCTAAGTTTTTAAAACAAACTTCATTCATTTTAAATTATCCACAATTTCATCAATTTTTTGTTGGGTTAAATTTTCATAATATTGGTCACCAATTTGAAACATCGGCGCACCCACGCAAGCCCCTAAACACTCAACTTTTTTAACATTAACCAAACCATTTTCCGTCACTTGCCCCGTTTTAACGCCTAATTTTTCCTCTAAATAAGCAATCAAATCATCCGCACCATTCAACATACAAGAAATATTATGACAAAAACGAATGGTGTGCTTTCCTACAGGCTTATGATTGTAATTTTCATAAAATGTTGCCACCTCTTGAGCGGCAATACCTGGCATCTCCAAGTAATCGGCTACCGCTTGAATGACATCTGCACTCAAACGATTTTCATTTTCTGCCTGCACAATCTTTAATGCTTCCATTACCGCAGAACTTTGGCATCCTGCTGGATATTTTGCCACCCAAATATCGATGTGTTCTTTTGCTTGCTTAGAAATCATAGTGCTAAATCTTTCATCCTTATAAAAACAAGTATTTTTCCTTTTAACAAGGCAAACGCAGGCGCAAACAAAGAAATACAGCGAACATTGTGCAACTGAATATTTTTCAAGTCCAGCACAGTTAAAAAGGAAAAGGCGAAGTTTCTCATCGGTCAATCTCTCCAAAAACTATATCTTGCGTGCCAATAATGGTAACAACATCTGAAAGCATATGTCCTTTTGTCATCTCATCCATGGCTGCCAAATGGGCAAAACCGGGGGCGCGAATTTTCACACGATAAGGTTTGTTTGCACCATCAGAAATCAAATAAATGCCAAACTCCCCTTTGGGGTGCTCAATGGCTGAATAAACTTCACCCTCTGGCAGACAGTAGCCTTCGGTAAAGAGTTTAAAGTGATGGATGAGCGACTCCATATCGTCTTTCATATCCTCACGATTTGGTGGTGCTACTTTGTGGTCGTCACTCATAACCGAACCTGGATTATTTTTTAGCCAATCAACACACTGTTTAATAATGTGATTAGATTGACGCATCTCTTCCATACGCACCAAATAGCGATCATAACTATCACCTGTAACGCCCACTGGAATATCAAATTCTAATTGGTCGTAAACTGCATACGGTTGATTTTTTCTCAAATCCCACGCCACGCCAGACCCCCGCAACATAGGCCCAGTAAAACCCAATTGCTTGGCACGATTAGCGGAAACAATGCCAATATTTACCAAGCGTTGCTTCCAAATACGATTGTCTGTTAACAAATCATCATATTGTTTAATACTTTTCGGAAATTCTTTAACAAAATCATCAATAAAATCCAATAACGAACCTTGACGATTCCTATTCATCACTTCCAATTCCTTGGATTTGCGGAAATTATTTTTAAGATATTTTGGCATTTTCTCGGGCAAATCACGATACACGCCACCCGGACGATAATAAGTCGCATGCATTCGGGAGCCCGATACCGCCTCATAACAATCAATCAATTTTTCCCGCTCACGAAATGCATATAAGAAAATACTCATTGCCCCAACATCAAGCCCATGCGTACCCAGCCACATTAAATGATTAAGAATGCGAGTAATTTCATCAAACATTACCCGAATATATTGCGCTCGTTGTGGCACTTCCAGTGCTAACATAGTCTCAATTGCCCGCACATAAGCATGCTCATTACACATCATGGACACATAATCCAATCTGTCCATATAACCAATAGACTGATTATAAGGCTTGGATTCTGCAAGTTTTTCTGTGCCACGATGTAACAAGCCAATATGCGGGTCAGCGCGTTCAATCACTTCGCCATCAATCTCTAAAATTAGACGGAGCACACCGTGTGCCGCTGGATGTTGTGGGCCAAAGTTAAGCGTATAGTTGCGAATTTCTGCCATTTTATTTCCTAATTACCCGTGGAATATTCACATTGGGTTCAATACTCACTGGCTCATAAACCACTCTGCCCAACGCTTCATCATAACGCATTTCAACCTCACCAATCATAGGGAAATCTTTGCGCAATGGATGCCCAACAAAACCATAATCTGTCAAAAGACGGCGTAAATCTGTATGATTTTCAAACAAAATACCCATCAAATCAAAGGCTTCTCGCTCATACCAATCTGCTGCTGCCCAAATGCCTGTTACTGTTTCAATCATCGGTTGTGCTTCGTCAACAAATGCCTTTACACGAAGTCGATAATTCTTACTCACTGACAATAAATGATAAACCACAGCAAAGCGTTTTTCGTGCCTATCCTCACCACCACACACCTCACGACCTCTACCAAAACCTGAAGAACTGGCATCAGCCTCCCAATCAGACTGTCCGTAAGTCAAATAATCCACACCACACAAATCAATCAAAGTATCAAAAAAGAAAAGGTCTCTAAGCGCTAAACACGACTTAATAATATCAGCAGTGGTTACCGTTACAGTCAATTCACCAAACGCTTCAACAATATTGTTTGCGCCAAATTCTTCAATTAATTGTGCTTTTAAATCTTGCATTTAAGTTCTCGCAATAGTATTGGTGCGTTTAATTTTATCCTGCAATTGCAAAATACCATACAACAACGCCTCCGCAGTCGGCGGACATCCCGGCACATACACATCCACAGGTACAATACGATCACAGCCCCGCACAACCGCATAAGAATAATGATAATAACCACCACCATTTGCACACGAACCCATAGAAATAACCCAGCGAGGCTCAGGCATTTGGTCATAAACCTTGCGCAAAGCGGGTGCCATTTTATTGGTCAGCGTGCCAGCCACAATCATTAAATCCGATTGGCGTGGCGTCGGTCTAAAAACAATACCAAAGCGATCCAAATCATAACGCGACGACCCCGCCTCCATCATCTCAACCGCACAACATGCCAAACCAAAAGTCATTGGCCACAACGAGCCTGTTCTTGCCCAATTAATGACTTTGTCCAGTGAAGTGGTTACGAACCCTTCTTTCATTAAACCTTCAATTGCCATAATCAGTTTCCTTGGTTATTCCCACTCTAACGCACCGTTCTTCCATTCGAAAATGAAGCCCACCACCAATAAAAGTAAAAAGATGCTAATAGCCACAAAGCCAAACCAGCCAAGTTGAGATTGAACCACCGCCCACGGGAAGACAAAAGCAACTTCTAAATCAAACAAAATAAACAAAATTGCCACTAAATAATAGCGCACATTAAAATACATTCTCGAATCATCAAACGCAGGAAACCCGCACTCAAATTGCGAATTTTTCTCTTCATCTGGTTTACTTGGCCCTAATAAATAACCGATTAACATCGGCCCAATACCAAAGGCAACCCCTAAAAAAATAAAAACCACAATTGGCAAATAGTTCTCTAACACTTCGCTTCTCTTAATCAATAGAATTAAGGCATTATAATCAATTTATTGGAGATTAGCATAAATATGAATGATTAATAAAATTCAACTTTTGCCAAATTAATGATTTATTAAGCCCTGTTTTAGCAAAATTAAGGCTATATTTAAACAATTTTCGCAATATAATGAAAGAAAAAAAATTGAAATTATTAAAGCGGCAAGCAGTAATATCATTAAATTCAGTGATTAAAAAATCCATCTAAAGCAAAAAGTTTTAATCATGATAACTTTACTTTTAAGGTTGTGTTTGATTTTTAACGGGGGGGTACAAAATCTGGTTCATAGGGGTGCCAATCCAAGAGCTGCAATTTTCAATATTATTAACGCCATTTCCTGGTGTAAATATTTTTTTTCTAACTTTAATAAATCAATTTTATATTTAGAATCACTGCTTTTAATGCGTTCTTTTTTTATAATGTCGTTGCGACTTATTTCTAGTTTTAATCTGTTATATTGATGGTCAATATCACTTAACAAATGAATATTATTTTTATAGTTATTAATAAGCTTTGACCAGTTATCTCTAACCTGTAAATTAACTTTTCTTAAATTGTATGTTGATCGCTTTATGCGGTTATGTGAAATTATTTTTCCTGGTGTGTACCCTAGTTTGTATAGTGGAGAATTTAATTGTAAGCCGTAGGCGTGGGATTCTTCTTTTAAATCATTGGCGCCATTAAATACCTTGTTATAGTTAAATACAAAATCTAATTTTGGGTAATAATCACTGCCTTTAATTTTAATATTTGTCGCTTTAAATTAGAGATTTTTATATCTTTATTGTTATTAAAACGAGTGCTTGATAGGTTTAACAAGCCCAGCTATTCCAAGCACAACCATAGGAACAAGCATAAGCAAAACACCCAAGGGAATTAGGATATTGTTGTTGCCACCCTAACATTTTTCATTTCATCTAAATTAATTGTAGTTTTCATGCTTTTCCCTTAAATTATTTTTGTTGGAATGGCTAAATTTTCTACAAGTTTTAACTATGAAACAGAAATGCTAATCTTGACTATTGTAAGTACAATCCCAAGAGCAGGAGCAAGCATAATCAAAGTACCCAAGAGAATGATGGTATTGTTGCTGTTGCCACCCCTAATATTTTTCATTTCATCTAAATCAATTGTAGTTTTCATATTTTTCCCCTTAAATTGTTTTGCTAGAATATCGGTTACTTTTAGCGAAAACTAAAATTTCCATAAGTCTTAACTAATAGAGACGCCAGCCTTGTTGAAAGTTGTAAGCCACGCTACTATAAATGCAATTGCAAAAGACCAAGAAACGACAAGCAAAATACCCAAAACAATTGGGGCAACGCCACCTCTGACATTTTTCATTTCATCTAAACCAATTGTAGTTTTCATACTCTCTCAAGAATTTGGTCACAATGCCAATTGCTTTGAATGCAAACTAAAATTTTTACAAACTTTAACTAAGGGCGGAAGGATCATTAAAATCCACGCCAGCCTTGTCAGCAGTCGAAGCCCATGCCACTACAGCTGAGATTATTAAGGCACCGTAAGCGACAAGTAGAACCCCCGCTAGACCACCTCTAACATTTTTCATTTCATCTAAACCAATTGTAGTTTTCATGCTTCCCCCTTAGAAATTATCTTACATTGTAGAGTGCAATAACAGAATTATTGTAACACGAATGGATAAAAATATTATACATCTTCGCAAATAAACTGGCACTCATTCTCATTAACAAATATGTGCAGTATGTTAATTATACTTGCGTACCGCCCACGGTAAGTTCATCAATTTTTAGACTGGGTTGTCCAACGCCGACTGGGACGGATTGACCGTCTTTGCCACAGACGCCGACGCCGCTGTCGAGTTTTAGATCATTGGCGACCATGGAGATTTTTTTTAACACTTCATCGCCAGAGCCGATAAGAGTGGCGCCTTTGACTGGGTGAGTGATTTTGCCATTTTTAACCAGATAAGCTTCGTTGGCTGAAAAGACGAATTTGCCTGAGGTGATATCAACTTGACCGCCATCAAAATTAACGGCATATAGCCCGTCATCGACTGAGGCAAGCATTTCTTCTAAGGTGTCTTTTCCATTGAGCATATAGGTGTTGGTCATTCTGGGCATGGGGATGTGGGCATAGGATTCGCGTCGTGCGTTGCCTGTGGAATTGTTGCCCATTAATTTTGCGTTCATTTTGTCGAATAAATAACCTTTTAGAATGCCATTTTCAATGAGTGTGGTATTTTGGGTTGGGGTACCTTCATCGTCAATGGTGAGTGAGCCACGACGATTGGCTAAGGTGCCGTTATCAACGATGGTGCATTTTTCACTGGCAACTTGTTCGCCGATTTTACCTGTGAAAACTGAGGTGCCTTTGCGATTAAAATCCCCTTCTAGTCCGTGTCCAATGGCTTCGTGCAACAATACCCCCGGCCAGCCTGAGCCTAGTATCACGGGGAGTTTTCCAGCGGGGGCTTCTTGTGCTTTTAAGGCAACTAGGGCTTGACGAATTGCTTCATGTGTATAAATTTCGGCTAAATTATGATCAATAAAATAACGATAATCATAACGACCACCGCCACCGCTAGAAGCTTGTTCAATACGGCCATTGTGTTCAACAATCACACTGACGCTAACACGCACCATTGGGCGATAATCTTTTTGATAAACGCCGTCTGTTGAAACAATTAACACTTCGGTATAAGCGCCTGATAACGAAGCGCTGACTTGCTTAACTTTAGGCTCTTGGCGGGCAATGTGGTCAATTTTCTTTAACAAATCCACTTTTTCTGCTGAGGTTAAACTGCCTAGAGGACTGAGTCCGCTGTATTTTGCCACTTGAGGAATGGATTGGAATGATTGGATGGCTTGTGGCGTTTGGTGTTCGGAAATACCTTTGGCAAAATCAACGGCTTGCTGAATTGCACTGATGTTTAAATTATCTGAATAGGAAAAACCAGTTTGTTCGCCTTTAACGGCTCGTGTGCCAACGCCATGGCTAATGTGATAAGTGCCAGATTTAACGATGCCTTCCTCTAAAAACCACGACTCAGCCACGGAATGTTGGAAATACAAATCGGCATAATCAGTGCCTTTAACAAACAAATCTGAAAGCAGATTGCTAATTTTTTCTGGATTTAAGTGATGTTCATTTAATAGTTGTTCAATCATAATTTTTCAATAATAGGGTTGTCCCATGAACCCGTAATTTTATATTCAAATTCTGCTGCGCCGTTAACAATTGCACCAACTAATTCACCATCAAATAGTGCTTCATCGACTAACCACACACCTAAAGCAACCAGTCCGCCACCTGTAAGATAGGCTGCTATAGGCACAGCATCGTTAATGGCAGGGGTTACTTTTGCCACCAAATTATATTGTTTATCAACAATATTCCCTTCTCCAGTTAAGACGATGCTGCTTGATGAGGCCTCAAGATCAAATTTTTCAATCTTGGCTATCGCATTTTGTAGGTGGATTTTTGCTGTTATATTTTCATAGGCAAAGCCTTTGTTGGTCACATCAGAGAGATTTAGCTGCAAGCGTTTAACGATTGATTTAATATTTAGTAACGACAAAATTCGCCCAATATTAGGGTCTTTGTCGGTAAATACGCCCTCTTTAACATTCATATCAAAATAGCCTGTAATATCTTGATAATTCATATTCCACGGGGCGCATTCACAAGCAAGGCTAATGTCGAAATTAAATTTTCCACCTGTGATTTTTTCTTTAACTTTTAATTTTTGTAAAAATTCAGCCAAACTTTTGCCTTTTGCTTTGGCATAAAGTTGCGTCTTGCTACCGTCCCAAGAACCTTGAAAATTCAATATTTTGTCATCAACTTCAATCCCTTTAAATTGCAAATTATCAATAACAAGCAACTTATCTTTAGCAGTCAATTTAACTTTAAAATCTGGCAAAACACTGTCATCAACATAAATGTCTTTGGTCTTCAGATACATATCTGGAAAATCTTGCGGCGTGATGTTCCAATCACCTTTAATTGCATCCAATGTTGTTACTCGTATATCCGACAATTGGACATGTGGCATATCCTCTTTATCAAGAGTAACAATGACATTACCCGTTACTGATTTAGAATCAATTACCCCATGCCAAGATTCATCAGGGCGCTTGACGATATAGGCCTTTAGTCCACTATTCATCAATTCTACACCGAAAATTCGCGTCTTACTGTCATGGCGATTGCTTGGATTGACACGAATATCAACAGGGAGGTTGCGAATGTTACCTGTGCCTTTACCGGTAACTTCATTATGATGAAATGCCAGTTTTGAATTATAATTTTCAACAACAATAGCGCCTTTTAAAACGCTTAAGCGATTGTTTTGAATGGTTAAATCAATGTCTATTATTGACGATTCTTCACCCAATGGAATCACCAATGCTAAATTGCCATCAGCTTTGCCAGACAGATTAATTTGATTCAACACCTTGTGCACGGATTCTCCAAGCGGGGAACGCTTTAAAAATTCAATCAAAAGCTCACTTTGCGAATTGACTTTACCGGTAATTTCTACTTTTGCATCTTGCTGGCCTACATCCTTAATCTGCACTTTAATCGCTTTTAAATCCACATTATTCAGTTTGCCATCATGTGCTATTACTGTGATTTTCTTGCCATCAAATGCAAAACTGGCATTAAGCTGCTGAAGGGGGTTCCAGTCAGAATCAAACAACAATTCTAATGCTGTTGCTTGTGCGCTAATTTGTATTTCAGTATCACTTACTGTTGTTAAATTTTCTTTAACATTTAACTTTAGATCTTGCAATGTACCAGCAATAAAACCGCGCTTTATCCAAGCATAGACATCATCACCCAACAATTGCACAGGTAAATATTTACTCAAATTATTGGCTTTCACCTCCGCCACATAAGCTTCAAATTCAACAAAATCATCGCCCTTTTGATGAAAAAGTTTAATCTTAGCCTCAATGAGTAACTCTTCGTTACTAATCACGATTGGCAAGGAAAACATATTGTTGTTATAGTGACCAAGGGGCAAGGTAACAGCAATATCCACCTTATTTTCACTCATATTTGACGGGTCAAAGGCGATATCTTGCCCCATGACTTTAAGCAACAATTGCCTTTTGTGACGAACAAGCAATATCGGCTCAATTTCAAGTTCCTGATCACCCTTAATCAAGGTTTTATCAATGCTCAATACCTTGAAAAAATCAAATAACCCTGAATTTGACAACAATACCAGTTGCTGAATACGCTCAATGTCAAATCCATTATGCTGTGAATAAAACACCAAAGTCTTAACAAAAATTTTATTGGGATGATAAATATCTGCCCACAATAAATTTAAATTAATATCCCATCTTAGGTTGTCAATACTAGCCACTGGACTCAACCCAGCCTTTGGACGATGTGTCAATGACCCAGCAGTGAACGCCCTCAAAGTATTTATTCTCAAAGAAAGTTTACCTTGCTTAAAACTAAAATGAGGCACAGATGACTCAACATCCAAACCACTAAGCTCGGACAACCCTACCTCAATAGGTGCTTTAATTAATACCGGGAATGTCGCCACCAAAGCAACAAAAAGCATTAGAAATCCTGCTA
>Ga0256845_1003365_pt1 | contig 10883 bp, 8 predicted proteins | sample RiftiametaG_FD_189101 | JGI IMG/M metagenome (GOLD analysis project Ga0256845, IMG submission 189101) | Tube worm associated microbial communities from hydrothermal vent at the East Pacific Rise, Pacific Ocean - Riftia | ecosystem: Host-associated > Annelida > Integument > Unclassified ... | reverse complement strand
AAGCTGAACAGGTATGCGTCTACATACGCATCCAGCAGCCCCACAACCCATGCGCCTGCAGTGTACCATATAAAATCCCGCCTGAGACCGCTGTGGGTGTCGTAGCTGTTCTGCCATGAGACAAGCCCAGTCTCCATATACTGCTCCCTCGCATACCCGGCTTTGCTGTTTTCGTAAACTACAAGCCCCATTAAACCGAGTTCGAGAGATCCGTAAATAAGACCCTTCAAAGGTTTTTCGTTGTAGAACTGCCCCCATCCAGGCAGAACAAGGCTTCTGAGAAGTGCACCGCCTGGATTTCTGTACTCTATTTCAGACGAATCCGCAGCGGTAGGCTGCCCGAAAACAAAAAGCAGAATCAGGATAGTAGGGCTCAGATAGTAACCCCTCTCGAGGAGGTAGAGATAAACTCGGCCATTCTTCTTTTCAGTTCATTCTCAGCTGTATTAGAGAGAACTGCCGCCACTTTGCTGGCCATGGTTTCCGAGTTCTTGAAAAAGTAGCGGAAAGAATCTACAGCTAAGGCAATTTCTTCGTTGGAAAAACCATTTCGCCTTAATCCGAGCTTGTTTATTCCAATCATCCGCAGTGGCTCACCGCCGGCAAGGGTGAAAGGAGCAACATCTCTGGACACCCTGAACCCACCGCCAATCATGGAATACTCACCTATTCTGGTAAACTGATGAACAGGCACAACACCACCAATTATCGCCTTTTTACCAATCTCTACATGACCTGCAAGATTCACCGAATTAGCCAGAATAACGCCATCACCAATAACACAGTCGTGAGCTACATGGCTGAAGGCCATAAGAAAACAGTCTTCACCTATAACAGTTCTACCGGTTGCAACAGTTCCGCAGTTAATGTTCGCCATCTCACGTATAACCGTTCTTGCCCCGATTTCAAGTGTGGTTCTCTCTCCTGTGAACTTCAAATCCTGCGGTGGAGTACCTATCACTGCCCCCGGACCCACTTTTACATCGTCACCAAGTGTGGTAACACCTGCCACCACTGCGTGTGAATCTATTACAACCCGCTCTCCCAGATTTACTTCCGGGCCCACAACTGCAAAAGCTCCGATGGAGGCTGATTCAGGTACCCTACACTGAACAACTGCAGTAGAGTGTATCATTTTTTCTCCACCAGCATAGCTGTGAGTTCCGCTTCAACTGCAACTCTACCGTCAACTTTGGCTACACCTTTCATTTTCCACATTCGCCCGCGCTTGCTAATCAGTTCCAGTTCGAAACGAATCTGATCGCCCGGTAAAACCGGTTTTCTGAACCTTACTCTGTCTATTCCACCGAAGAGGACCAGCCACCTTCCGGGATCTTTTACCGAATCAAACAGCATAAGCCCACCTGCCTGGGCCATGGCCTCTATCACCAGTACACCGGGCATAATAGGGCTGCCTGGAAAATGCCCCTGAAAGAAGGGTTCGTTGATGGTTACATTCTTGATTGCAACAATGCTCTTCTCCGGTTCGATCTCAAGCACCTTGTCTACAAGCAGGAATGGATAGCGGTGCGGCAGAAGATCCATTACATCGGATATTCCCCACTGTCTTTCAGACAGATCCGCCTTTGACGTTTTGATCTTGCCGGCGTAGACTTTCATTATTTTTTTTACGAACTGTACATTGGAAGCATGGCCGCTTTTAGCCGCTATTACATGCCCCTGAAGCCTGATACCCAAAAGAGCCATGTCTCCGATAAGATCAAGAACCTTGTGGCGCACAAGCTCGTCATGGAAACGAAGCGGGCTGTCGTTCATCACTCCATCATCACCAATCACAACGGCATTCTCAAGGGTACCGCCCTTGATAAGCCCCTTTTCTTGAAGAAGCTTAACGTCCTCGTACAGACAGAATGTTCTGGCCGGGGCAATTTCGCTTGTAAAGCTGTCGCGGGTAATATCAAGACTTATGTACTGGGTTCCGATGTGGGGATGATCGTAATCAAGAGTGAAACTTATCTTGAGACCATCGTAGGGTACAACAGTAAGGCTTGCACCGTGGTACTCCAAACTTACCGGTTCCGTGATAACAAAAACTCTTCCAGGGTGGCCGTGCAGTATTTCAACTCCTGCATCCATGAGAACCTCAACATAAGAGCGAACAGAACCGTCTGCCGGTTCAGGTGGCTCGTCAGAACTGATCTCTATAATGGCATTGTCTATCTCCAGGCCGTAAAGAGCACTTAAGACATGCTCTACAGTGTGCACTTCGTAGTAGTTCTCTCCCAGGGTGGTTCTTCTGGCTTGCTCTTCAACCATCCTTACATTTTCCGGTTGTACTTTAATAGAAGGTTTCTGCGCTACATCAGTTCTTACAAATACATAACCTGTATCTGCAGGTGCAGGCTTAAAGGTTATTGTTGACTCCTTCCCCAGATGCAAACCGCGCCCGGTATAGGAGACCTGCTCTTTGATTGTTGTTTGAAAACGATTCATCAATCCCCAGTTTCTACTGTTCCGCCAGCACTTAGTTGCTTTACCAGCTCGATGACCCCCGGAAGTCTTGATACAGCAGCCGCAAGCCTCAGAGCCTCCATGTGCGGCCTTGCAGGGTTGCCGGAAACGGTAACACCTGAACCCACATCTTTGGTAACGCCTGATTTGGCTGCGATAACCGCACCGTCACTAATTACAATATGCCCACCAACGCCCACCTGGCCACCGAAGACAACACCATCTCCAACCACTGTACTTCCGGCAATTCCAGTCTGGGCAGCAATAAAACACCCTCTACCTATATGTACATTATGGGCTACCTGTATGAGATTGTCCAGCTTTGTGTATTCACCGATACTGGTACTTCCCGTAACCGCTCTGTCGATTGTACAGTTGGCACCTATTTCAACATTGTTCCCGATTACGACATTTCCATTCTGGGGTATTTTTCTGTGTTTGCCGCCGGGATCGGGAACAAAACCGAATCCGTCACTGCCGGTAACCGTTCCAGAATGGATTATTACATTGCTTCCTACTACCGTTCCAGCAAGAAGAATAACACCAGGATGAATAACACAGTTGTCGCCAATTACTACTTCGGGGCCAAGCAGAGACCCGGAACCAATTCTGCATCCGCTTCCCACAACACAATCTCTGTCAATTACAACAGCAGGACCGATCTGAACGTTCTCTCCTTTTTTCAGCGAGGGATGAACAACTGCCGAGGGGTGAACAGATTCAAACCCTGATGAAATATCCGGTTTGAAAAGATGAAGCACCTTTCTGAAACCATCGTAAGCGTTGTCTACCAGCAGAACACACCGGGCAGACGTTTCCACAGGTTCTTCCACAATTACAGCCATTGCCTGGGTTCTTTCAAGATAGACCGAGTACTTAGCACTACCGTAGTAGCAGATGTCAGATGCCCCGGCATTCTGAATGGTGGAAACACCCGTTATAGCAGTATCAGGGCTGCCCCGGAGTATTTTTCCTTCAAGATGAATGGATATTTCTTTCAACGACAGTGATTCAGTCATCACTGCTCATTACCCGATCTATCACCTGCTCGGTAATGTCTACAGATGCCTCTGCATACACAACCTGACCTGCGGAGGCATCCAGCACCAGTTGTATACCCTCTTCACTGGCTATATCTATCACCGCCTCGTTTATTGCCGTGATCACCGGATTCACCAGTTCCTCGTTGCGTCTCTCCATCAAACCGCCCGGCCCGAAAACACTGGACAGATAGGATTCGATCTGAATCTTCTTTTCTTCGAGAAGGGCTTCTTTCTCCTGCCTTCTCTCGGGACTCATCATAAGGGTTCTTGAAAGATCCTCCTCAAGTGCATCAATTTCTTCCTGAAGAGAATCCACATGAAGCTCCCACTGATCCATTTCTGTTTCCAGAAGTTCACGTGCATCTGCAACCTCACCCAATGACTCAAAAACCTCATCAGAATCAAACACAGCAATGGTCTGGGCTGCAAGCAGAGCCGGGAAAACAAGAACAACCAGTAATTTCATAAGTACTCCAATCAAAAAGTTGTACCCATCTGGAAATGAGGTTCCCACCCTGGATCCGGCCCGTCAAAGCCGTACGCATAATCGAGGCCCATAACACCCAGCATGGGTATTTCCACCCGGATACCAATGCCTGCCCCACGGTTCAATGATGACAGATCCATGTCCGACCAGCCTTCCCACGTACTGCCCGCATCTGCAAACACCGCAAGTTGAAGCTGATCTATAATTCTGAATCGGTATTCGCCACTGAGAATAAGCATGGTTCTGCCGCCGACAGTTTCAAATCCGTCAACCGCATTGATCTCTCTGCTTCCATAGCCCCTTACACCGTAAAACCCTGTTCCTCCCAGCCGGAAAAGCTCGTAAACCGGAGGAGCTTCACCGCCAAAACCGGCAATCGTCCCCATTCTGCCTCTGAGGGTAAAAAAGAACTTCCACCACAGTGGCACATGCCATGTTGAATCGAAGAGGTATTTCTGAAAACCTATATCTCCCCCCAGAATTCCTCCTGTAATATCAAGTGTTACCGTGTTTTTTGATCCCTCACCCGGGAAAACTCTTCTGTCCTGGCTGTCTCTTGTGAAAGACAGTCTCACAGAACTGTCCCACCTGGGCCAGTCTGTATCGTTTAATCTGTAGTAGTAGTTGTCCGGATCCTTTGTTATGTCGAAAACATCCACTTTTTCAAGTGTGTATCTTATGGATGCAGAAGTAAAATCCACCCATGGAAGAGGCCTGCCAACCATAACAGAACCACCGGTGCGCCTTCTATCGTACTCCGAGTAGTTACTGGTAGTGTGGTATAGCTCACCACCCAGTGTAAGAGGCGTATCGTGGAACCACGGTTCTGTAAAACTCAGCTTAATGTTCTGAACTCTCTTTGAGAACTCGTAGGTTGCCCCCAGGTTCTGCCCCCGACCAAGAAGGTTTGTTTCAGCCACCTCCAGGTATCCGCTGAAGCCGTCATTTGCGCTGTAGTTTGCTCCTATGCCGAACTTGCCGGTGGTCTTCTCGTCAACAGACAGTATCATGTCCACATCCGAGGAACCGTCTATAGCTCTGAAATCAGGAACAACATCGTTGAAATAATTCAGATAGTAAACATTCCTGAGTGACCTCATAAGAGCAGATCTTCTAAAAAGATCACCGGGAACCACTGTAAGCTGCCTTCGAATTACATTATCGAAGGTACGGGTATTCCCAATGATTTCCACTTCACGTATGTGTGCTCTTTCCCCTTCCTGAATGGAAAAAAGAATGTTTACAACCGAATCTGCATCGGCAGACTGCTCTATCATAGGGGAAACGCCGGCGTAAAAATATCCACGATCCTGGTAAGCAGAGTAGAATGTTTCAAGAGTTTTATCGAGATCCTTCATAGAGTACGGATGACCCTGCTCGAGTTCACTGAATGACAGAAGAATAGAGTCGGACAGTGCTGTATTTCCGCTTACAGAAACTTCGCCAAACACCTTGTAAGAGCCCTCATACACTGTAATATCTATGTGAAAGTGATTCTCGTTGTCTGCTAGAATGTACCTGTCTGTTCCTGTTATCGCAGCATCGGGATATCCGTGATTGTGGTAGTACTCTGCAACGCGATCCAGATCTTCCTGAAATTCATCCGGTTTCAGTTTACCGCTTCGCCAGAAACTGTCTTGCTTTGTTTTCATTTCACCGCGCAGGTCACGGTCTGAAAATGCTGTATTTCCAGAAAACGCTATTTCCCCAACACGCACATCCGGGCCTTCAGTACAATCAAATACAAGAATTCTGCGGCCATCTGAATCCGGTTCCCCCCATTGATATGAAACCTCTGCCAGATGCCTGTTGTCGTTTGCATACAGGTTTTTTATCAGATCCAGAGATCTGTCTATATCATTCAGAGAAACTGTCTGCCCCGGGAACAGAGCAAGTGTATCTATGAGGTCGCTTTCATCAAGACAGCCGAGGTTATGTATTTCCAGCGAGGAAAGAATAGGATTTTCACTGATCATAACTGTGATGTCTGCAGTTCCCCCGGTAGAATCCACAAGAACCTCAATATCTGTAAAATAGCCAAGGCCGAAAAGATCCCTTACGCCCTGGGGAAGAACCGAAGGCTGGAAGGAAACCCCTTCCGACAGACCAAGAGTTCTGATTATTAAAGAATCGGAAACATAGGTGTTACCTTCTATCGATACACTGGAAACTGGAATGGCCAATGCTATTCCTGCCAGAACAAGTACAATAGCTGTTCTCATACACTCACCTCCACAGCGGGTCTTTTGACAACTCTCTTTTTCACAAATGTGAATGCAAGACTGTCTCCGCTTCGCCTGGCGCTGATTTTTCTGCCTCCAGACAATTCTCCGGAAACAAGTAAATCTGTAAGGGGATCTTCAAGCAGTCTCTGAATGGTTCTTCTCAGATGTCTTGCTCCGGCCTCCCGACTGTACCCACTTTCTGCAAGAAGATCAAGAGCTTCGTTCTCCATCACAAGCTCAATATTAAGTTCAAGCAGCCTGTCAATAATTTCCTTCAGCTGCATTTCAACGATAGCTCTTATATCATCCATGCTCAGGGAGTTGAAGACCACCACACGGTCAAGACGGTTCATGAACTCCGGAGGAAACAGTGACTTCGCAGCATTCAGTATTCCGCTGGCTTCAGAATCGGAATTCTCCCTCAAAAAGCCCACAGATCCTCCGCTGCCGGAACTGTGATGTGAAAGATTTCCCGTCATGATAATGATAGTGTTACTGAAATCTATCTTTCTTCCGTAGCTGTCAGTCATGGTTCCGTAATCCATAACCTGAAGCAACATGTTGTAAACATCCGAATGGGCCTTCTCTATCTCATCCAGCAGAACAACCGAGTACGGCCTTCTGCGCACTTTCTCTGTAAGCTGCCCACCGTCATCGTAGCCCACATATCCAGGAGGAGCACCAACCAGCCGGGAGCCAGAAAAACCCTCTCTGTATTCAGACATATCAATGCGCACAAGAGCATTCTTGTCGCCGAACACCTGCTCTGCTAACACTCGAGCAGTCTCGGTTTTTCCCACGCCGGAAGGACCCAGAAAGAGGAAGCAGCCTGTTGGTCTTGTATTGCTGCGAAGACCGACTCTGCCCCTTCTTATGGCATTTGCGATGTGCTTTACTACAGGTGCCTGACCTATAATGCTTTCAGCCATTCTGTCTTCCAGATCTGCGAGCCTTGCGGTTTCGCTTTCGCCAACCCGGGTAATTGGAATGCCGGTCATCTCTGCTACAACTGCTGCCACATCATCCTGGGATATTTCCACAGGCGGCAAACTGATGATCCAGTTGTTTCTTGAATCTTCCAGTGTTTTCTCAAGACGGAAAATATCACTGGTAAGTCTTGATACCTGACCCAGCTTGCGCTGATCCCCTGCCTCATCCAGTTCACGACGCATTTTCAAAAGCTTTTCATGAAGCTCAATAAGAGATTCAGGCGGGCTGGAAGCCCTGGCGTGAGCCCGTGCCCCGGACTCATCCATTACATCAATAGCCTTGTCCGGCAGATGCCTTCCACTGATAAACCTGTTAGCCAGTATTGCGCAACACTTCAAACTCTCGCTGGAGAAAACAGCGTTGTGATGGCGCTGATATCTATCTTTTAACCCTTCCAGTATTTCAAGTGTAAGCTCTACAGAGGGAGGATCTACCGGTACCGGCTGAAATCTTCTTTCCAGTGCTCCGTCTTTTTCAATTCTTCTTCTGTACTCATCCAGAGTGGTAGCACCGATACACTGAAATTCTCCTCGGGCCAGGGCAGGTTTAAGAAGGTTTGCCGCATCTATAGCACCCTCCGCTCCGCCGGCACCTACTATGGAATGTATCTCGTCTATAAACAGTACAACATTACCGTCTTTCCTTATTTCCTTCAGCAGAGCTTTCAGCCTCTCTTCAAACTGCCCCCTGTACTTTGTACCGGCGAGGATCGAAGCCATATCGAGAGCCATTATCCTTTTTCCATAAAGCGGAAGAGGAACTCTGCCTGAAAGAATTCTCTGGGCAAGACCTTCAACAATAGCTGTTTTCCCCACTCCAGGCTCTCCTATAAGAACCGGATTCGATTTCTTCCGTCTGCAAAGAACCTGAACAACCCTGTCAATCTCCGAGGTTCTCCCGATTACAGGATCAAGCTGGTTTTCCGACCCGAGAAGGGTCAGATCGCGGCAAAAGAAATCAAGAGCTGAAGCTGTCGTTTTCTCTGCACCGGAAGAAAGCCTCTCCCCGATTGCGCTGACGGCTTCAAACAGCTTGTCGTAGCTAACTCCGTACTGCCATAGAAAAGCGGATGAGCTGCTGTCTATACGGGAAAGAGCCAGAAGGAGATGTTCGGTGGATATGGAAACAGCATTCAGCCTGGATGCCTGCACTTGTGCATCAGCAAGTATAGACTGCGAACGCTTACTCCAGGATAATGAGGTTCCATCTGCGTTGCTTACAACAGGACCGTGACGCAGGTTAGCTCGGATCTGAGAATACATCTCTCCTATTTTTACGTTCATACTTCTTAAAACAGCAGCAGCTCCGGAACCGTCAACATTCAGTATTGCATAAAGTATAAACTCGCTGCCAACTTCTTTTCGACCTGCCCTGGCAGCCTCAATTTTCGCCTCGGCAAGAGCTCTTCTGGCTCGGTCAGTATACTGTTCTGGCAAGAATGCCCCCTTTTTTTCTCATTGCAAACCTACACACGCTTCCGCAGAATATAGCATTTCATCTTTCCTGCCAATAGCACGATTATCTATTCCCCTTCAAGTAGAACGCCGGAACTCAGAAAAAGCCTCCTGTGAACCGCCGAGGCGAGGTCACGACTGTGGGTAGCAAGCAGAAATGAACGTTGTCCCTCTTCGGCCAGCTCCATGATAAGTTTCTCAACTTCCCCGCTTGTTTCAGTATCCAGATTTCCTGTAGGTTCGTCAGCCAGCACTATCTGAGGTTTCATTACAATTGCTCTGGCTATTGCCGCCCTCTGTTTCTCGCCCCCGGACACCTGCGATGGAAAATGCGATGCCCTGTGAAGTATTCCTACCCTATCCAGCAACTCCACAGCTCTGTGTAATGCTTCCTCAGTTTTCAACCCAGCAATAAGGCAGGGCATCATTACATTTTCCTTTAGAGTAAACTCCTCGAGAAGATGGTGAAACTGAAAGACAAAACCTATTTTTCTGTTTCTGAGTTCGGCTCTTCTGCTGCCGCTTAGTGCCCATCCATCTTCACCGCAGATAAAGACCTTTCCCAGGTCGGGTTTTTCAAGAAGCCCCAGAGCATGAAGCAATGTGCTTTTCCCGGAGCCACTTGGCCCTGTAACGGCAACTACTTCTCCTGCTCTTATACTTATGCTGGTTCCTCTTATAACTTTCACGGAAGACTCGCCACTGCCGTAGGAACAGTGGATATTTTCCGCGAAAAGAACCACATCTCTACTCATATCTGAGTGCCTCCGATGGTGAATGGGAAAGAGAGGAAAATGCCGGAAATGCCGCCACTATCAGACAGACCAGAACAGTTGCCAGCGACACAACAATGGCTGTAGCAACCGGAAACACACCGGGAAGAACATCAATCCAGTACACCGTACCGTCCAGTCTTATGGGAAAGTATCTGTTAACTACAAAAACCGAAATCCATGCAAAGGCAAGCCCCGCCAATGCTCCACTTCCCCCCAGCAGAAACCCCCTGATAACTGATATCCGAAAGACGCCTCCAGGAGAAAGACCCATTGCTCTCATTACTCCGATATCGCGCCGGTGTTCCATTGCAATCATGGTAAGGGCACTGGACAAATTTAAAAGAGCAACCACTGTAATAAGAGCAAGTACTATGGTCATGGCAGTTCTTTCAAGCCCCAGAGCCTTGAAAAGATTCCCGTGGAAAGCCAGAAAAGGAATACAGCTCATGTAAACCGGCCATCCACCTCCTGTATACTCGCTGTAGAGAGCAGAGTTCAACTGCTCTGAAACTTCCACCGGATCCACGCCGTTCTCAACAAACCCACCAAGACTTGTAAGCTCACCATGTGCTCTGAATATCTCTCTGGCAGCAGCAAGGGGCAGTACCACGAGAGAACTGTTGTATTCCTCCAGACCAAAATCTGCAATACTGTCTACCCTGAGAGACACAATGGTATCCACAAGCACACGCCCCATACCGGAAACTTCAACTCCTGCAGTTGACGCTATTCTGATCTCATCACCCGGTACTACATCCAGTTCTCTGGCAAGATCCACTCCCACAACCAGCCGTGCAGAATTATCACCCCTCACAACTGCACCGGATACCGTCCCCGGTGATCCACTTACCACAGCAGGCTTTTCCAGCACACCCACAATCTCCGTTATTCCTGGAATATCAATCGCGATAGACTGAGCAACGCCCAGATCATAATCGTCCAGATATCCGCCTCCTGGAGTGTATACATATAGGGGCGGATTCATGGATGTAAGACCGCTGGCAATCGCTTCGGTAAAACCTCCCATAAACGCCTGAAGAATAACAAGTGAAGCTACACCAATGGCAACACCGGCCACGGAAAGAATACTGACCATCCTGACTACAGTAGAGTTAGCATCACTCCACACATGTCTGCTGGCAACAGCCCACAACAGTTTCTGTTTCATTGCTCCCTTCGCAGGTAGGGAAACAGAATAGTGTCGCGAATGGAAGCGGCTCCGGTAAGAATCATTACCAGTCTGTCTACCCCTATGCCAAGCCCGCCTGCAGGAGGCATACCCACCTCAAGGGCGTACAGGAATTCATTGTCTACAACACCTCTGCGGTGCTGGCTCCGGGCTGCCTGATCCTCCAGAACCTTTCTCTGGTAAACGGGGTCATTCTGTTCACTGAATGCGTTGGCAAGTTCCAAACCTGCTGCAAATGCTTCAAATC
>Ga0256845_1003364_pt1 | contig 10883 bp, 7 predicted proteins | sample RiftiametaG_FD_189101 | JGI IMG/M metagenome (GOLD analysis project Ga0256845, IMG submission 189101) | Tube worm associated microbial communities from hydrothermal vent at the East Pacific Rise, Pacific Ocean - Riftia | ecosystem: Host-associated > Annelida > Integument > Unclassified ... | reverse complement strand
TGAAGGAGGTGCTCGGGCACGATCTCGTAGAACTGAGCTTGGGCGGCCCGGCCGACGGCGGCTTCGAGCATGCCGGTACAGATGGGGCTGAGGCGACGGACGAGGACTTTGGGCTGGACGCGCATATGCGGCTCCTGAATTTGAGGACGAGCAGGAAGGAGAGGTGGCGTGGAAAGACGGGCGGCGGCGACCGTCGATGCGCTGAGGCAAATCGACGAGCTCCGGGCAGCGCGGGCGTCGAGTGTGCCCGAGCCGCCGCTCGCATCTCAACTCGTTTTCGCCGCCGATGTCGGGCGACGCAGATCGGCCAAAGGACCACGCGAACGGGTCATGTGGGTGGTTCTAGCCGTGATCCGGCCCAGTCTGGCACACTCGTGCGCAGGCCCGCGCCCGCAGTTGCGCTCGCAGGCCCGGGGACGTGGCCGACCAGTCGGTAGGCTGGGCTCAGCCCCAGCGCACCGGCAGGCCGTCTGTGAGCACGACCTTGGGGAACTGTTTTTGGGCGGCGAGCATCGCCATGACGACATCGCTCACGCTTCCCTCGCCGACATCGATGATCAGCACCCCCTTGTTGGGGTAGCGCTTCTTGATCGCTGCCATGTGCGCGGCGAGCTGTTTCCAGCCGACGCCGCTGAGCTTCTGGGAGAAGCGAGGGTGTGCCGCACTGATCTCGAAGGCCTCGCCCTCGCCCAGGCGAACGCGCAGACCGAGCACACTGTCACCTGGCGCCACCCGCATACCCGCCGGAGGCATGAGCATGAACGGTCGCGCCCGCAGCCCCGCGTTGCTGCCGTTGACCAGCAGCGAGAAGCTCGGCGGAATACCCGGTCGGGTCTCGGCGGCCGCGTAGGCCAGCTCCACCAGAGTCGAGGCGGGCACGCTGGCCTCGACCCCGAACAGCACCCGCGAGGGTAGCTCCAGGGTCAGACGTTGGGCCTCCTCGAGTCCGAGCAGCCAGACCCGACGAAAACTCGTCCACAGCAGGGCCTTGCAGCCGCTCTTGCATTCGCGCGAGGCCGGCCCCGGCGGGGTTCGGCCCAAGACCATGTCGCTCACCTTCTGATCGAAGATCAACATTTCGCTGGCCGAGACGGTCACGAAGACGCCGGGCTGAACCGGGGCACCGCTGGCCACGGGCAGGTTCTCGGACCCAAAGCTCGTGTTGAGTTGGGTGAGCACGACGGTGTCGAAACCCTGGAGGGTCTCGGGCGCGGCCAGCCCCCGGATGAGCTCGGTGATCCCGGTCCTGAGCCCAGCCGACAGATCGGTGGTTTGGGACCCGAGCTGGGCGCTGACATCGACCACATCGACCACATCGATCGCGGTGTCGGGCGTGGAGGGGACCTGGGCCTGCGCAGCCATCCAGGCCGCGGTCATCAAGAGTGCGAGCTTCGGCATATCAAAATTCCTCGATCGGGACCGGTATCCAGTTGCTGTCGACGCTGCCCTCTCGGACCACCCCCAAGGTGGTCGCCGAGCCGAGCCCGCGACCGCGAATCCGGCCCTCGATGAGCTCGTCGCCCTGGGTGTCTCCGCCCAGCCAGATCGGCAGGCTCGTCAACATACCGACGACCACCTGCCGGTCCTCCTCTTTGGAGGTCGCCACCCACAGTTCATAGGGATCGCTGTAGCAGGTCATGTGCACCAGCCAGCCGTCGTCGAGACCCTCGTGGGCTTCGTCCCGCAGCCCGTCGACGACCGCCTCGAGGTCGCCCCGCCACAGGCCCAGGCCCGTCATTCGGGTCTCGACTTCACCCCGCAAGGTGGGCAGCAGCTCGCTCAGGGGTGTCGCCGACTCGGGCCTGCACTCCGCCCCACGCAGGGGCTCACGGTAGCGCGCCGCCTGGACCACGAAGCGATCTTGGATCGCCCCCCAGTCGCGGTGATGCTCGAGCTCCCGGCGCAGCGCCTGGAGGATCGAGGTCGGGGAACCGGAGCCCAACCACTCCAAGAGCGCAAAGGCGTCCCAAGAGCCGTAGTGGCGCTGGCCCTCGACACAGTTTCCCCCCTCGCTCTCCACACAGTGGATGAAGGACTGGGCGGCCCGGCGCGCGGGCTCGGCCGGGCCGACCGTGCTCGTGATCGTGGTCGTGGTCGTGCAGGCACCGAGGCCCATCGCCAAGACCGCGAGGACCAGGGGCGTGCGACGTCCGCAGCCCTCCCCGCGGCCTTGCTCCCGCTTTGATTGTGCGTTCATGGGTCCTCCCGGCATTCCATTGGGATCCCTACCCCGACGCCTGCGCGACCAGCAACAAAACGGCACAGGCCGCCTCACGCGGGGTCCCGACCTGAACGTGCTCCCAGGCCAGCCGGCGGCGCTACCAACCAGATCTTCGCGACGCAACAAACCAGCGCAGATCCAGACCCGAGATCGAAGCGTCGAAAAATCGGAGCTGGACCAGGCCGGCCCCAGCATGGCGGCCCGTGGCGACCAAGAAATCCACCTCGACGGCCAAGTCCACCAAGGCGGTCCGCAAGACCACCACCAGCGCGCCCAAGCGGGCCAAGCTCCCGGACCCCGCCCCCCGGGCCAAACGCGCCAAGCGGACCAAGGCCCCGGCTCCGGTGATCCAGTCGGGCCCGCCGATCCTGCACCCCGACGAGTACTGGCGCAGCCCCGACGAGCGCGCGCGCCTCATCCAAGGTGACAGCCTCGCCATCCTCGACCAGCTCGAGCCCGGCAGCGTCGACGTGATCTTCGCGGACCCGCCCTACTTCCTGAGCAACGGCGGAAGCACCTGCAAAGGCGGCAAGCGGGTCAGCGTCAACAAGGGCAAGTGGGACGCGAGCCTGGGCGCCGAGGACAACCACACCTTCAATCGACGCTGGCTCAAGAGCTGCCAGCGCCTGCTCTCCGACAACGGCACCATCTGGGTCTCGGGGACCGCCCACGTGATCTTCTCGGTCGGCTACGCCCTGCAGCAGCTGGGTTTCAAGATGCTCAACGACATCATCTGGGAGAAGCCCAACCCGCCGCCGAACCTCTCGTGCCGCTACTTCACCCACAGCACAGAGGTCGTGCTCTGGGCGGCGAAGAACCGCAAGTCCAAGCACTTCTACAACTACGCCGAGATGAAGCAGCGCAACGGCGACAAGCAGATGAAAAACGTCTGGCGGTTCACGGCCCCGGGCAAGTCGGAGAAGGGCCACGGCAAACACCCGACTCAAAAACCCCTCAAGCTCCTCGACCGCCTCTTGGTCGCCAGCTGCCCCGAGGGCGCTCGGGTCCTCGACCCCTTCAACGGCAGCGGGACCACCGGCGTCGCCGCAACCCGCCTGGGTCTGCGCTACACGGGCATCGAGCGTGAGGACGAGTACCTGGCCCTGAGCAAGGCTCGGCTCCTCGACGAAGTCCCGAGCTGGGCCGAGACCGTGGACGCCAGCCCCACACCCACGCTGGCCGCCGTCGGCTGAGGACCTCCAGGGGCTGATAGGCTGGCAGCGTGGACACGCCGCCGACCTTGGCCCCGAGCCCGAACCGAGCCCGCCGCAGACGTCGGTGGACCGCCCTCGGGCTGAGCTCGGTGATGGCCATGACGATCACCGTGGTCGCCATTCGCCTAGATCTGCCCCCGCCGCTCACGCCGGAACAGAGCGTTTGGAACCCGAACTCGAACTCGGGTTTGGACCCGGACTCCGAGCCCTGGGTCCGCCTCTATATCGCCGAGGTCCCCATGGCCCACGGCCTCGCCACCCACCCCTGGTTCCTGGTCCACGATGGCGGCGGCCCCTACGCGACCCAGCGCTGGGAGGTCTGGCAGACGGCGGTGGGTCCCCATGGGCACGTCGCCGTCGATCTCCTGGCGCCGGAGGCCGACGTCGAGGGTGGGCCGGCCCGCCTCGTCGCTACCTACCAGGGCGCTGAGGCTAAACGTCTGATCGCGGTGCTCAGAGACCGAGCGCCGCGCTACGCCTGCGCCGATTTCTACCGAGTCTGGCCCGGGCCCAACAGCAACAGCTTCGCGCGCTGGGTGCTGGATGAAGCCGAGATCGACCAGCGCCTGCCCCTGAGCTCGATCGGAGCAAACTGGCCGTGTCGGCGCTGAGGTTCTCGACCGGTCTCGAGTGGTCCTCGACCGGTCTCGAGTGGTCCTACTCCGATCCTGGCGCCCCACCCATGAGTTGGCGGATCGCCTGCCGAGTGCTCAGCTCGCCGTCGATCAGCGCCGCCGTGACCGGGGCCATGGGCGCGTGGATCTTGTGCCGCTCGACAAACTGAGCCACCCAGCGCGCGACACCGATGCCCTCGATGCTGCCGCCGGCCTGGCGCAGCGCTTCGCTCGGGCTCACGCCAGCCGCCACTGCAGCCCCGAGCTGGAGCTCGGGGCGCTCGGCTCCGCTGACCGCAGCGATGAGGTCACCCAGGCAGGCCAAGCCGCCGAAGGTCTCGACCCGAGCGCCGAGGGCCCGGGCGATGCGGGCCGCCTCGGCCACGCCGCGGGTGGTCAGGGCACCGATGGTCGCGGGCCCGAACCCGCTCTGGCGGGCGAAGCCGATCGTGAACAGGAGCAGGCCGGTCATGGCCGCCGCCAACTCGACCCCACGCAGATCTGTGCTCGCATAGATCCGCAGGTTGGGCCCGGCGATCGCGTCGCGCACAGCCTCGGCGACCTCGGGGAACTCGCTGCCGACGACGCCGGCCCCGGGCGTGTCCCGGATGAGCAGATCGGCGCTGATCGGGCCTGCGAGCGCGCCCACGCGCCGACAGGGGGTGACCGTGCGCATCAGGTGACTCAGCGTGCGCAGCTCGTCGTCGAGCAGGCCGCGGCTGACGTGGACCAAGAGGTGGCCACCATCGAGGTGGCGACCCGCGGCCTCGAGGGTCGCGGCCGCGTAGCGCGAGGGCACGGCCAGCAAGATCAGCTCGGCCTTTGCGACCTCACTCAGCTCGTGGGTGACCCGAACCTGCTCGAGACCAAAGTCGTGCTCGCGCCGACTCCAGACGATGACCTCACCGGTGCGCGCCGCCGCTCGAGCGAGGGCCTCCCCGAAGCGTCCAGCCCCGAGCACGGCGACCGGCGGCCGACTCCCGGCGCTCACGAGCGACCTCCGCCCAAGCCGGCGATCTCGAGGGCCGCGACCCGCTCCGACTCCTGGTCGCCGGCGAGGGCCTCCGCCCAGGGCACGAGCCGGTTTTGGTAGTAGAGCAGCAAGCTCGGATCCGCGAGCACGACGCTGCCCTCGTCGACCCGGGCGACGGTCCGCTCGTGGTAGCCGTCCCAGGCGTCCCGGGCTCGCTCCAGGGCCCGCTCTGCGCTGTCTGTAAGGATATGGGTGTGAACGTGGAACTCCCCCGCCTCGGCCATGGCCACCAGCCGGTCGCGGGTCTCGGAGTACACACGCACATAGTCGGCGAACGCCCAGCTGACCTCGTTGCGCATGCGCACCAGGCCGAAGAGATCGACCCCCGGGGTCTCTTGAACCAGGCGACGAAACAATACGTGGGCGACCAGCTGGGTGGTCATGACCACCGTCTCCCGCCGAAAGCGCTCGACCAAGGTCTTGCCCAACTCGCGGGTGTAAGCCGCATCCCGAGCCGGGTCCAAGGTCGGCTTGCCGCGCCTCGAGACATAGCGGACCGGATCGATAATCCGCCCGTCGGGGGCCAGAGAGCGGCCGCGCTCGTCGACCTTGTTGCCGAAGGGATCGATGGCCTGACCGTAGCGCAGCACGCAAGCCTCGTCGTAGTGGGTCAGGCGGCCGAGGAAGGTCAGCCAACGATCGAGCTGGGAGAACTCGTCGTCCTCGATGATGTAGCGGGCCTGGCCCTCCTCGCGCAGGTGATCTTCGATCAGGCTCTCGGCCTCGAGCACCAGGGCGTAGTTGATGGTCACGGGCACAAAAAAGATCGGCTGCGGCTTCTCTCCTCGAGCCGCGGCCCGGACCGCCCTGCGCGAGTAGGCCTCGACGGCCGTCCCCGCCAGGCCGAGCTTGAGGCGATGCTCGATCAGACCCGAGCGGCTGCGTGTGCCCCCGGGGAAAAACAGGGAGTGGTAGCCGCGCTCGATCATCACGCAGGAGTAGGTCTTGAGCACGTCCTTGTAGACCGGGGCCTTGATCCGCCGGTCGACCCTATAGGCGCCCAAGTTGTGCATAAAAAACGAGATGATCGGATTGGTGAACAGGTTCTTGCCGGCCCCGTAGACCACCGGCGGGAGCCCGGCCCGGGTCAAGCTCTCCCCGATCGCCAGCGAGTCGAGGTTGGAGGAGTGGGTGGGTACCAACACCACCGTGCCCACTCGGCACAGGGTGTGGAGCTGCTCGATCTCCCCGGTCACCGAGATCAGGCTCTCGACCCCGAGCTTGCCCGAGCCCAGGGCGCTGCGCGCCAACACCCCAGGTGAAATGGCCCCCGCGATCACCCCGGGCAAGATCCGCTGTGTGAAGTGATAGACGCGCGGGTCGAAGTTCCCGGCGACGTCTCTGGCCATGTACTCGACCACCCGACGCAGGGTCTCGCGCTGCTCGGCCTCGCTCATGCGCGAGAGCTTGCGGACGACCTGGCGCCAGAACCCGAGCCACTCCCGAGCCTCGTCGTCGCGCTGCTTGCGGAGGCGCTCGATCTCCCGGTGCGCGGTCTCGTTGAGCAGCAGCTCGAGCTTGCTCTCGAGACACTGGCCGACCACCCGCGTGGCGACCTCACTGATGACCAGATCACGCTCGTCGTTGAACCCGAAGATCCTCGGGTCGTCCGGGGACGGGCGGGCCGCGAACCACTGGGGCAGCCGAATGGGCTTGGTCAGGAGGTCGCGCAGCCGGGAGGTCTTGGGTTTGGGGGCGGGCTTGTTCATGCGGCGGCGGCCTGGAGCATAGCGCGTGTATGATGCTTCATGTCGCTTCGAACCCTCCCCTGCGCCGCCTCCCTCGCGCTTGCGCTGACGCTGAGCACCGGCTGCCCCGACGCCGCGGACGACGGGGGCGACGACGCGATCGGAGAGGAATCCGAAGACACCGGGACCAGCGCCGATACGGGCACCGACTCCGATACGGGCACCGACTCCGATACCGATACTGGGGTCCAGACCATCGACCCAAACTGTGAGGGAGACACCCCGATCGTGGTCCTCGAGACCAATAAGGGCACCATGGTCATCCAGCTCGACGCGGTCCGGGCCCCCGTCACGGTCGCCAACTTCCTCACTTATGTGTCCTCGGGCTTCTACGGCCAGACCCTCTTTCACCGGGTGATCGATGGATTCGTGATCCAAGGCGGAGGCTTCGACCTCAGCGCCACGAGCAAACCCACCATGGGCACGATCCCACTCGAGATCGACCCCGGCCTACGCCACGTCGACGGGGCCATCGCCATGGCCAGGAGCCAGGCGCCGGATTCGGCCGAGTCCCAGTGGTACATCACCGACGGCGCCCAGCCGGGCCTCGATGATCAGTACGCTGTATTCGGCGTGTTGATCGACGGCTTCGACGTACGCAACGCGATCGCCGGCGTCCCGGTGGGTATGGCCCCCTTCACCCTCGAGGGGATGAGCTTCACCTTCGCCGATGTCCCGGTCGACGACGTGATCTTGAACTCGGCGACCTGCGTCACCAGCTGGCCCTGACACTCGCCCCGGCTCGCACCCTCGGCCCGGGGACGATTCGGTCGCTCAGCGCTCCATGAACGCGTCGGCGAGCGCCGAGAGGGCCGCGTGATCGAGCTCCAGGTGGAGGGCCACATCGGCGCCCTCGCCCACCCCCAGCCCATATTCGTCGTAGCGAGTGAAGCGACCCAGATCGAGCACGGCCCGGCGCGCGCCGTCGTGCTGGCGCACGCTGAGTTCGTAGACGCAGGCCAGGGCCAGGGCCTCGAGCTCGGCCTGGCTCTCGGCGGGCAGATCTTCGGGGAGCTGGCCGAGGTCCACAAACACCGCTACCACCCCACTGGCGAATTGACTCTGACGAGCGGCAGCCGGGATCCGCGGCAGGCTCGAGTCCCAGTCGAACTCGCGCTCGGCGAACACCTTGGCCAAGGCCGCGCCACGGCGCCGTGACTGGGGTCGACCGCCCTCCTCCTCGACCACCCTCGCGGGTGTGCGACCTCGGAGCCGGGCCTCGACCAAGGGGGCCAGGCGCGTCGCCACCTCGGCCGTGACCGCGTCGATCGCCCAGGGGGTCATGTGGAGGCGGCCCGCGGGCGGGCTCGTAAATGGGGAGACCTCGAGGTGCCGGTCGAGCATGCGGTCGCCGACATCGATCACCGGCAGGCCCTGGCCCTCGACCAGGGCCAAGAACTGGACCACCCGCGGCAAGATCGGGCGCAGCGCGGCCCGGTGCCGAGAGATGTAGGGCGAGGTGTCGATGAAGATCAGGGCTGCGTCCGTGTGCTCGGCGAGTTCGACCAGAGCGTCGAGCTGCTCGACCATGAACGCCTCGTCCGCGTCCTCGGGTAAAAAAATCGATGCATTCGACTCGACCAAAATGATGTCCGGGCGGCCCCCCGATTCGAGGAAGGTCTCGAGCGCCGCGATCTGTTTGACCAGCGCCCCCCCGGGCACCGTGCGCTGAAACAGCTCGAGGCGCTGCCCCTGGCGCAGGCGCAACCCCCGATCGAGGCGCGCGCCCAGGCCCCGACCCATGGAGTACTGGCCGCCCACATCGGACATGGCCATCATCGAAGAACACAGCAGCAGCCCCGTGTAGGTGTCGCGCGCGAAGAAACGATCGGGGCGAAAGGCCGCGTAGGCCCGGCGCGCGGCGTAGGTGACGAGCAGCTCGCGAAATCCGAGCGCCTTGAAGTTGACGTTGCCGATCTGGGCGACCCCGAGCAGGCCATCGGCGAGCCGCAACAGGCGCGAGCGCCCCTCCTCGATGTAGTAGAGCGTGGCCGTGCGCTGATCCAACGCCATGGCCCCATCGTGGTAGTAGGACGAGAACCCGCCGGTCTTCTCGTTGCGGTAGAAATAACCCGTGCCCGCGACCAGGGGCTTGAGCCAGGGGTAGACCAGCTCGTGCTCGAGGTCGAGGTAGCGCAGGTGGACCCGCTCGGTGACCTTCTTTTTGTAGCCCCCCTGCTTGGGGTGGCGGGTCTGATCTTGAACCAGGAGCCCACCGTAGCGCTCCACATACTCGAGACCCACGATCTTGGTCAGGGCGATGTGGTCGAAGGCGTAGGGGAAAAAATCGTTCTTGCCCTGGGGCAGGACGTGCTCACCCAGGTTCTCGTACACGAGCTTCAAGCGCCCGCGACCGGCCTCGGTGGCGATGTCGACGGGCGTGGCTTTTCCCTGGCTCAGGGCCTCGCCGAGGCTCGGATCCAGCGACCAGATCTGCCCCGCCGCCGTGCCCAGGTAGAGCGTGCCCTCCGGGTCCGAGGTCAGGGCCACGACCCGCGACTGAGGCTGCGAACTACCGACCACCCACACCTTCACAGCCCCCTCCCCCGGCCCCGCCCCCGGGTCGAAGATGCTGACCTGTGTGCGTCGAAGCTGGGTTTGAATCAATGCCAGGCTACCGGCAGGGCCGGAGTCGGAGTCGGAGTCGGAGCCGTGGGCGTAGGCCTGGATGTCCACGATCCGCCAGCTCGAAGCGAGCTCGGAGAGCGCGACGGTGTGGACGCCCCCCCGCACCGTATCCGGGTGCACCGCATCCGAGTCCCCACCGAGTTCGACCCAGCGCAGCGCCCGTCCGCGCCGATCGCTGAAGTAGGCCCGCGTGCCCAGGACCGCCAGCGAGTCGGGCTGGTTGAGGCGCGCCTCGGCCCCGATCCCGTCTTGGCTCCCGGGCTCCCCGCCCACACCCGCGAGGGTCGAGACCACCCCCTGGTCGCCGTGCAACACCCGCAGCACGTGGTTGCCCGAATCGGCGATCACCAGCTCCCCCCGCTCGGGGACGAAGGTCAACGACCGCGGACGATCGAACTGAGCCTGCCACGACGCGCCGTCGCTGTAGCCGACCTCGATGCGCGCAACCAGGCTCGCGTCCACCCCCACCCGCCGGATCTGCTCTTCGAGGGTCGGCACCTGGCCGACCCTCACGCCCATGTCCAGCAGCAGGTTGATGGCCATCAGGCGGTGGCCCTCGGGGCGCAGGTGGACGTGATCCCAAAACAGGGGCGAGGCGAACAGGGGGTGGTCCATGGGCGAGAGCTGGACACGCTCGCCGTCGGGCTCGAGCAGGCCGTCGAGGCGCGCGAGGTACTCGCCCTGCTCGCGCGGGGTCTGGACGCTGGCCATGAACTCGTCCTCGATCGGCGTGGCCACAAACACGACCCGCCTGCCCGCCGCCCGGCAGCGCGCGACCACGCCGAGCAGGGCCTCGACCTGGACCGACTCGGTGCCGAGATCGAGGTCCCGATAGTGCACACTCAGGCGAGCCAGGGCCTCGAGCTCACCGACGCCGCCGCCCTCGGCATCCGACCCGGACGCCGCCCCCCCTTCAGCGCCATCGAGCGCCACCGGGTCCAGGGGCGCGCTCGACTCCTCGCGGCCGGTCCGAAAGCGATCTCGATGACGGACCAGGGGGGTGTGGGCCGTGAGCCAATCGAGCGCCTCTGTGGCTCGCCCGTGTAGACCCTGGTCGTCTCCCAAGGCCGCAAACCACGGCCGGCTGTGCTCGACCTGCTCGGCGTAGGCAGCCGAAAAGTAGCGCGGCGAGAGCTCGACCAGGAGCGAGATCTCGCCCTCGGGATCGGCCCTGTCCAGGGCCTCGACGAGCAGGGCCATGTCCACGGGCAAGAGCCCGCTGTAGGCCAGCTGGTGCAGGCGCAGGCCCGACTCTGGGGACGCCTCCTCGGCCATGTAGTCGACCAGCCGGTGCTCGGCCCAGCTCGGCAGCTCGGCCTTGCCCGTGTCGCCCACGAGCACCGAGTCCCCGATCAGCAGCCAGTCGCCCGCCTGCGCGCCGAGTCCTGCTCCTGCTCCTGCTCCCGGCCCCGGCCCTGAAGGATC